>Ga0326727_10020084_pt1 | contig 13314 bp, 6 predicted proteins | sample MB2enrmetagenome_FD_207643 | JGI IMG/M metagenome (GOLD analysis project Ga0326727, IMG submission 207643) | Lab enriched peat soil microbial communities from McLean, Ithaca, NY, United States - MB29MY | ecosystem: Environmental > Terrestrial > Soil > Wetlands > Peat | place: USA: New York...
TATTTACGCTCCAATAGCGCGAGCGCGGCACTCAGAGCCTTGAATTCCCGAAAAAAGCGCAGCGATCCGCAGAAGACGATCGACTTGACCCCGGGCCGCGCGATGGGCAACCGCCGCGGACCGAGAGAGACGCCGGCGGAGGACCAGATAGCAATGTCGCGCTCCGCTCGCCGGCCGCGATACGGTTTGAGATGCGCCTCCATCCCAGGTGAAGCAAAATCAAGCGAGTTCGCCTCCAGCGCCCATTGCTCGAAGCCGGCCCAGATCACGGAGCGCTCCGCTTCCTGATAACCAAAGGTATAGGGCAGATCGAAGACCGAAACGTGGAGCGGGCACTCGAGCCGCCGGGCCAAATTGTTCGCGAGTATGGGCAGCAGTTCATTGGATAAACACCACACGCCAACGATTCCCGAATCGCGATACTTTCGAAACAGCTCACATTCCAGCCGCGACCTCAGGAAACCGTAGATCAGCCTGACATAGACGGCCGCGACAATCTGTGACCGGTTCTTGATATACCGCACGACACGGTTACGCCAGATCCGGACCAGGAAGTTGGTGGTCGCGGTCCACTGGGTGGACATAAGCGCGGTTGCCAGGGTTGGACGCGGGAAGTACCCCGCCAGATGATTGAACAGCTCGGAACCGCCGCATTCACGGACAGAGCTGGCGGCAAGGATGAGAACCTGGCCCGCGGCTGTCTCCAGACGCTCGGGGCCATCATTGTGTGCCGGCAACGGATACCACCCTTTTCAGCAATTGACTCTTAGGGGAGGTCGAGTTAAGTCCGCCGTGGACCAATACAAAGACCAGGAGCATGGGAAACGATATCCAGTACTCCGCGTAGCCTAGATATGTGGCGGATATACTCACGACAAGCCAAAAGAGCATCCAGGAAACCATGTTGCCTCCGCGAAGCGTCCGCCACATCATATAGGCGAGCAGCATGCAGAAGGCCGCAACCCAGATGACCCCGCGCGCAATTGAGTAGCCTATAAAAAAGTCGGCAATATCGGGCCCCAAGAGAAGACTGAACTGTTGTGATCGATCAAACCCGCTGCCAAATGGGTTCAACGACAATACAAAGGGTACGCCAACGGTAATCAAGTCCAGGCGGTCGGCGGTGTCTGATCCACCCAAGCTCGCCTGATAGGGGTTTACTGTCAGTGTGACCGCACGCTCCAGATCGCTCGGGAAGATGGCATACAAAAGCCCCCCCAAGACCAACGTCAGAGCCGCAAATCTGATGATCCGGCCGACCCCGCGGCGCATTTGGGTCATGATCAAGATGGGAGCCCCGAAGATAAGAAGGGCATAGATCGCGGTCCGCGATATTGAAAAGCAGGCAGTCAGCACTACGAGCACAAGCAGGGCGCCGCCCAGGACGCGCCGCCGCTGCACCAGCAGAAGATACGCCGCAGCAAACAGCAGCAGCGGCAGGAAGCCGGAGAGATAAACAGGATTTTGAAAAGAGCCCCGCACTCGCAGGGTGTCGGCTCGATCGAGGGTTTGCTCCGCGCTCAGCAGGCCGGCATAGATCTCATCAGCGACAGGGAAGCTGAACAGGAGGTTCATACCTGTCACTCGTTCCAAAATGACGCTCGAGCTCAGCAAGATCCCTCCGGTGGCGAATGCGGAGGTGACAGAGCCGAGTTCGCGGGGACCGAAGACACGGTAGCATATGTAGGCGAACAGCAGTACTTCTACACTCTCGGAAAGTGTTCGCTGGACCCCGGACAGGTATGATCCGTCGCCAAGCAGGTCGGTTAGGACGCTCAGCGCGAAGAGGGCAAGAAGCATGTAAAGCAGCGGTTCTCGCCGGCCGTGAATCCGCGGATACTTCGAGCGATGCAACAGAAAACATAACACCGCGATCAACACAGCGACCCGGTTGAACGTCAACTGATATCCGAACACGGTGCCAAAGCCGAGAGCGCTCGATTGCACCGGCACTAGGGCGATCATGACCAGCATCAGGAAACGCAGATCGCGGAGACCTATGACCAGGAGCAATCCGGCAAATGCACCCAGCGCCAGGCGTAGCGATGCCATGGAGGAGACGTTCAGGCATGCGAGGAAAAGAAACAGCAGGACGGTGATTCCGCGCAGGTGATCGCGCTTCGCCTCTTTCTTCCCATCCGACTTCGTCGAGGCGCGCGCCGACACTGAACTAGAAGCGGTTGAGGTCATGAGGTACTGTCTTTTCCTGCTCCAGTTCTCAGATTCGAGCTGAGATTCAATACCGTGACGAGTGCACCCCAGAGGGGCCGAAAGTCCTCTCTAATCCAGCGTTATGCGCCGAGCAGTCGCTGGCAGATTCCATTCATCACGCCAATGCCGCGCTTTGATTTGAAGAACAGGATGTCGGCGGCAGTGCGCCGTTAGATGGGCGCGGCTGGTTGCGTATAAACGTCTTGCAATCAGTTAAGCACTCTAGATGTTGCGTTTCAGCGCGAACTCCAAGGTAGTGCGCGGGTTGGAATTTGAACTCTGGCTAGCCGCGGGTTCGAAAGCTGCCGGCTTTCGCAAGTACATAGCGAAGATCTCTTGGGCCAGGAATGAGCTCACGAATTCCCAGGCCGTTGCGATTGCCGAGCCAAATGGTAAATGCGAGACTCAGGACAAATGAAAGAAGCATCGCTATTGCCATACCTGCCGTGCCCGCGCGCATGGTAAGAGCATAGCCGGACACTACAACCACGACCAGCATAAAGGCGCTGGTTATCGCATTGAGTTTCGGCCTCAAGAGGCCCCCCACGAACCACAGCTCTATAGGCACCGTGATCGAACGGACGATAAGTGCTATACAGAGGATTTCCGCCAATTTGATGGCACTCTGATAGGCATTTCCATACATAATCAGAATAAAGCGCGGCATCACAACGATCAAAGCCGCCGATAACAAAATCGCCAATACGGCGAGTTGGCGAAATGTAGTTTGCGTGAACCATCTGGAACGCGCGGGGTCATTTGAAGCAATGTGTGGAAACATAACCTGGGCAAAGGGAGTGAACGCCAGAGTTATGCGGTCGGCTAGCCCCCTGGCCACAGCATACTGTCCGAGCCCGGCAGGGGAGAGAAAGCGGGCCAGAATGAACGCATCGGCGCGAAAATACAACTGCGTAATGGTTACGGCAACGTGCTGCTTCCACCCTTGCTGCAACAAATCGGAGATACACTTGCTTGACCAGCGCCACCTGGATCGACTGACCTTCACAGTCAGATAGAAGCCGATCGCCGCCATAATCGCCGACTCGATGGCCAGCATGATCAAGATTCCCTCGAGGCCCGCGCGTAGAAGGAACAACACGATTCCGGCGCCGACAGTAGTCAGAAAAACATCGAAAACCAAGTAGATGCTTATCAACCCGACACGGCCGAGACCGAGGAAGATTGCGCTCCAATTCGTCTTATAAAGCATGGCCGGCAAGGACAGGAAGAAGAAGGCAAGAATCCCGAGCGATGCCCCCGGCAACCTGGTTGTACGCAGGTAAATCAAAAGTGTAATAAGCCCACCGCCGAATCCTTGCAAAAGGCTCAGAAATACAGAGGCGGAGTGAATTTCCGCAAGGTCGAACTGCTCGCGGCTCACCTGCACGGTCATAATCGTAGCCGTGCTTAGACCCACCAGAACGGTGGCGATGTTGAAATAAGCCTGGATGAGGAAAAGGTCTCCGCGCAAGGCAGGCCCCAGGCCTCTTGCCGTGACCACGCTGTATACGATTCCGAATCCGGCCGAGACAAACTGGGCTGTTCCCATGGACAGGAGCTGATCCCGTGTGCGCATTATTGCAGGACGCAGTCCGCTGAATCGAGGGTAATGCGTGGAAGCGAGGTTGGCATCACGACCACTTTCCGACCAGCGCGGATCTGAACTCAGTTATAGATTGAGCCAGGGCGGGATTTTTCTGAATGAAGTCGTATGTGTAGACGTAAGAGCACGCAGCCAAGAGACCGAATAGCATAAACAGAAGGACGATCAAGGTTCGATGCGGTGATGCCTTGCGGTCTGGCGGAATCGCGGGTTCCACCACCTGAATAACGGTTGCCTCTTTGGATTCATCCAACTTGGCCGCATCATATTGCTTGATTAACAGGTCGAATAGAGTTTGACGATAGACCAGCTCGTGCTCGGCGCTGAGGTAATCGATCCCCGCTCCGGGCACGTCCCCCAATGAAAGATCGGAAAACCCGGCGGTATGCTGTTTCTGGCCCATACGGGCAGCCTCTGCCTGTAACGTGGCAAGCTCATTCTCCGTCAGTTGCACCTCCGGATTGCGGTCGGTCGAGTAGGAGCGGAGCGCCTGGAGCTCCACACTCTTGGCCGCGGCCTGGGCGCGAAGGGCGGCGAGGCTCTCAATCATAACTCTGGCCTGGTCTTGGGGCTGGAGTACGCCTTTGGTCTGCTCAACGTGCTGAAATGAGATCTCCGCGGCGACCAGTGTTTCTTTCGCGGATTTCAGCTGCCCTTCGTAGAAGATCTGGCGCTGCAACGCTTCGGTTGCCTCTATCGATTGCGTAAGGTTGCGCAGTTGCGCGGTGTAGGCGTTTGCGATACCGGCCGCGCGCATCTTGTCCTTATCCGTGACAGAAATCGAGATGAAGCTGCTCTTCTGCGCGGCAATCTTGGTGTTGGCTGCCAATTCCTTTCGGGCGGCAGTCATGTCTTTGGCGTGGTAAACCTCCACGAGGTTATAGTCCCGGATAATCGCGTCAGCTATGGGCCGGGAATTCAGCATGCCTATGTAGATCTCGTTCGGGTTTCTCAAGCCCAGCCCGCCCGCGGTCAAGGCGGCCATCGAACCTGCCGCGGTATTTGCCAACTGGCTCATCATCATTGCGGCCGACTCGGTTTGCTGCGGCGTCAGGAGTTGCGTGGTGGCTGTGTAGCGCACCGGCAGGAGCAGACTGGTGACAACACCGGCGAGCGTCGCGATCGCTGTCACCAATGCGACCAGCCTTTTGCGGCGAGCGAGAATTATGAGGAATTCAAGGAAGGTCATTCCGGTCGCCGGTTGCGGATCCTCAGGGAGAATCGCATCTTCCGAGGTGACTCCTGTAACTTCGCCGCGTGTGTCCTGATCAGTCATCAAAGGCATAGTGTTAATAGGCGGTTCCGAGGACCGCTCCGGTCATTGCTGTTTGAGAAAGAAGTTGGGCGTAAAAGGGCAATTGCTGCATGAAATTATTGGGCGACTTCAACTTGGTTGGAACGATAATCGCATCTCCCGGCAAAAGGGTTGTCCTTTCAAAATCCGTGTGCCAGAACTCTCCGTGGCTTTGCCGACTGACGACTGTCCCGTCCGCCCGGATCAAGAAGATGCGCTTCGCATCCGCTTGCCGGGTCGGCCCGCCGGCATCGTTGAGATACGCGTAGACCTGCTTGCGAGGCTGATACCGGAATGCGTTCTCGTTGTAGACCGCTCCGGCGACCTGAACGGTACTGGCCCTGGGGGGGATATAGAAGCCGTCTCCGTCCTCGAGAGGAAAAGTCGGGATGTCGGCGACAGTACTGGCAGTGGGATTCATGTCCAGAACGATTCGGCCCGTGGGGTGAACCGCAGAAAGCTGGGCTATGATGGCCTGTTGCTGCCCTATCTGCGCCTGCTGATCCGCGGTATTGGCAGAGTTGAGTGACGGGGCAGCCGCATAGCGCGACATGAGTTCTCTCTGCATCTGGTTGATCGATATCCGGAGCTGCTCTTCTTGGGCCAGGCGGGTGGAGACACGGGTCAATTGCGAAGCGTAGAGGTAGGAGTGCGGAGTAAGCCCCCCGGCACGCTGGACCAGGTCTCGCAGGTTCTCGCCGAGCTCTACGCGGTACACTCCCGGAGCATTGACCTCTCCGTCCACCCGGACAAACTTTGCGTGTTTATCGGTGGGCAAAGGCAGGTCGTTACGCGAGAAGATGGTGATGACATCTCCGGCCTTCAATATCTGGTTGTCGGAAGATGCAGGGTTGTCGATCGCGTTGCCCAGATTGAATGCAATCAGGCGGGTGCTCAAATCCTGTTCGTCGAGCCGCTCGATGGCCGCATAGTCCCAGTTGATTTCCGCAGTATTCTGGGCTAAATCGGCCATCATATCGATTTGTGTGTTTAGGGCCAGGACGTCATGGCCGCTCCCGTTGTCGCTGGCGGGCGTGTTCCCGGCCAGATGGTTTTCCTGGTACCAATGATGGCGGGTAATCAGAAAACCGCGGGACTGAATCAAGTCCGAGATCCGCATCCCCTCGTGCCAGGGGAAACGGCCCGGCTCAGCGACGTTTCCGCGCAGCGTCACCGCGTTCTCAAACCGCGGCGAGATAGGGAAGACTCGCAACATATCGCCATCTCTGAGCACGCGCTGCAATCCCGATGCATCCAGCGGGAAGTCATCGACCCGTCGTCTTCTGTGGTTCTCAATGCGCTCCAACAGAGCCCGATCCGCTTCCGCCAGATTGGTGATGCCGCCGGCGTCCTTCAATCCGGAGGCAATCGTCGTTTCACCCTTCAATTCATAGATTCCGGGCTCATTAACACTTCCCATGATGGCAACTTGCGGGCCGGCAGGCGGAATATAGATCACATCTCCGGGAAGCAACTGGACATCGTGCGATTTGTCGCCCCTGCGCAGCAAATCGTAAATATCAAAATCTACCAGGAGACGGTTGGCGCGGCGCAATTGAATGTGCCGCATCGAGCCCGTGGCGGAGGGCCCGGCGGAAGCAAAGAGGGCATCCACCAGCGTGCTCAGAGAGCTGACGGTGTACGCTCCCGGCTGCCGCGCGCTTCCCAGAACGAAGATCTGGATGGAGCGGAGCTGGCCCATCGTGACATTCAGCTCAAAGCCTTTGAAAAGATTGCCTATAGCCGCGCGGAGATAGCTTTCCACTTGCTCGTAGCGCAACCCAGCCACCGTCAAGGTTCCCAACTTGGGGAGGAAGATTTGCCCGTTCCTGTCCACAGTCACGCTGGTATCGAGCTCGACCTTTCCCCACACCCGTATGAGGAGTTCATCTCCCGGCCCCAGCACATAATCGGCGGGAACCGGAACCCGATCCATGGGAGCAAAGGTGGAGGGAACCTGGTCAAACAACTGCCTGCCGTACACCGGAAGCGGAGATCCCGCCGCGTCCTCGGCAAATAACTCGAACTCCGATCGAGTGGTGAGAGGGCCGGCCACCCGGGTAGGACTAGGGAGTTTCTCAGTTTGAGCAGGAGCTAATACAAAAGGAGTTGCGCCCTTCTCAGCTTCGGGAGTGGAAGCGGATGGAGAGGCAGCGGATAAGGAGGGCGTCGTGCCCGGGGGTGTTTGAGCCGCGCCAACTGGAGGGCAAGGATGCCCTTCTGAGGGAACGCAGGCCGGTGCCATTGCTGGAACAGTTGGAGCCGATTGCCCGGCGCAAAGGGATCCGGACAATAAGAAGAGAATCAAGAGCTTATGAGTCATAGTCGAATAGGGCGCTCAGATGCAATTGTAAGTCGAAGTAAAGGACGAGTCAGAATCCCGCGGCCTTCAGTATGGCAGCGACCAATTACGCTCAGGTTGGTGACACATTTCAGAAACCAATCGACCGATCCGGGAACCACGTGAGCCGAATGGTTGTGGTGGTCACGGTTTGCTGTCCGGGAAGATAAACGGGAGCCTTCCAGTGCTGCAAAGCAAAGCTGCCATTGATCTCGAAGTCCTTGCCGATGCGCTTGACCGCCTGGAAGTCGATGTCGTTAAGCGTGGTGCCGCCGGGGATAAAATCCTTCGCGGCCTTCTGATTCCGCACTCCCACCTGGAGCCACTCGTTGCCGCTCAGGCGATAAGTGATCCAGCCTTGCCCGCCTTTGTCCTCACGGCCAATCCAGTCGCCAAAGAGCTGGCCCTGGTTGGTATAGCCCTGCCTTTCGATCTGCTCCCAATACATGAATATGCCGCCCTGGCTCGATGAGACATCCGGGTCAGTCATGGCGGCCTCGGCGCGAATGTCGAGTTTGGGAATGCCAGGCAGGTGGGAGAGATAGAGGCCGGGTCGCCAGGAAGCGCGCCGCGGAGCGTCGATGGGGGAGACGTCGTCGTGCACCTCCGAGTCCGTGTAGAACGTGAGCCAATTGCGGACGAAAGGCAGGCGATAGGAAAAGTCAAAGGCGGCAAAGCGCGCGCCGGGATCGTCGCGACCTTCCTTGACCTGGGGGGAAGGCGAGGCGGTGCTGAAGAAACTCTTCAGGAAGGTGTGGATGGTGGCCGGCGAGTGGCCCTCTCCTGCCCAGATGACGGTGCGTTCAAATCCGAACTCGAGGTTGTCGGTGGGCCGGAAGCTGATCTTCTCGACATGCACCCACGGGTCGCCGGGATTGACGACGTTCGGTTGATTGGATGCTGGGCCCGTATACAACGGGTTGGGCATAAGCGTATGGCCCCGCAGCGGGCCCACCAGAAATTCATAACGGAAGGGCCCGGTGAGCCGGGAGAGCAGGGGGATATACAGCGGCTCGATGCGGTTGATGTGAAAGGCGTAAATGTTTTCGGCATTATTCGAGTAGGCCATGCTGGCGCCCTGGCCGGGTCCCAGCCACTCGTCTTTTTTGCCGAAGGAGAATATGTGGTTCAGGTACTGTGCGGAGACGTATAACTCGAGGAAGCGCCCTTGGGTGGCGGTGGCGATCGGTCCCAGGGGAATGGTGGTCTGGTTGTAGGGCAGCCCGTTGGAGGGGTTGAGGTAAGTTGTCAAGTCTATCGCGGAGAGTGTCTGGGCCAGAGAGGCGGAGTATCCGGTAGCCGAGGGCGCGCCCTGGAACTCGCCGCGCGCGTAGAGCGTGAACCGGCCGGCGGTAGCGTAACCGCTGGCGCCGGAGTAGTTATTGAAGCCGCCCTGGTAAGGCCGGCCGTAGTCGTTCACGATTGTCGAGCCGAGATGAAAGCTGTCGCGCAGGGGCGCGCCGCCGATGGCGCGGGCCACCGTATAAGTTGACTCGATTCGCGCATTGCCCACATGCGCTGGACACGGACCCTTAGTGTCAAGGCGCAACTCGCGGTCCAGCGCATCATATAGTTCCCGTGCTTCACTCGTAGCCGGTCCTGGCTCCGCATTGTCGATGTTGGCAGCGGTGTCTTGCAGCATGTGGGTCAAGCTGGCGCGCGTCCATGGACGCATTCCCAGGTACACATGATCCAGAAAGCCCAGCGAATACAGCCGCAGCACGGCTGGATAAATCCAGCTATCCAGCGAAATGTACGGAGAACCCGGCACCGATAGATCGCACTCGGTCACGGCACCGCCGGAATCGTCGGCAGGCTGGTCGGCGGCCGTTTTCCCTCCTGGAGGGAGGGCGGAAAGCGGACTGACGCTGATTACCAGCATCCCCGCGAATGCAATTGCGCAAAGGCGCGCAAATGACGCGAGCAAGCGCGAACCCACATCTTCGTCCATCGCGCCATCATTGCGACGCTGCCTCGCCTGGCTGTCGCCCAACCGTCGCGCGACATGACGGAAAAACTCTATTTCAGTCAAGGGACTGATCTTCCGGCGGCTCATGAGTGTCGCGCGCCTGATTGCTGTTACCTGTCCCGTCGATCCTGTCCGACTGCGTATCGGCCTTGAGCGATGCAATCTCCGCTGCAAGAATCTCTATCTGTTGTTTCAGATCCTTCATTTGCGCGGAATGCTCGTTTATGTTCGAAAGTAATGCACTCTCCTGATTGGCGCGATCCAAAAGGCCGGTCATCGCGTTGCGCGCAAGGTCCGAGATGCTTCGCGCCCCGGTCGTGGCACACAACTTCTCCAAAGCCGAGAACTCTCCCTCTGAGAGCCGGACGCTGATCGCGCGTGTTCGCGGTATCAGGACTGTCATTGTTTGAGGAATCAGGGTTGGACGGAAGGTTGTTGGATGGAAGGTTTGGACCAGGTGAACGACGAGAGCCAAACCCAGCCGCCGGAGACCCGCACAGGACAAGCTTCGCTCCCGTCGGTCCCATTCCCGGGATCGATTATTTTAGAAACACTAAGTACGCCGCCCGCGCACGCGGCGAGGGTGTTTTTCTGCGGCATTCCAGCCGTTCGAGGTCTAGCTTCTGGGAGCTTAGCAGCGAACTGTTCTTCTCTTCGCTTGGCCTTGACTGTCATTGAAAACCATAACACGCGGGCGGGGGAGGGGCAAGAAAAAAGTACGACTTTTGTAAAGCATTTGTGAATTTCCCTTTTAACCAGTGTCATTTGTGGAAAGTGGGCCAGAAGATTCCCAAAGGAGAATTCCTTATCAAAAAGACAGCCCGCGCCGCCGTTAAGGGGTACCCAGTGAGAGCGATTTGGGCATGGGAATCCATCTGTTGTTCATTGGGAACGTCGGCACCCACACCTTGAGGTACTCGACGCCGATATCCACGGCAGCGACGGTCGGCCATCCCGTTCATCATCTCGGTACATTCGGTACACTTTAAGGTGAGAGAAAGTCCCGTGATTCGTCCCTAAGCGGCACAAGATGAGTCACTTAGATTATGACTTTTTTGATTCGGGACCCGGGGGCAGAGGTTCAAATTCTCACTCCCCGCCCGTCGGCTCCAGTTCAGATACAAATCCGCCTCCTTCTTCCGCCTCAAGCAGCCCAGATGGTGAGAAGGAAGTCCCGTGCCAACTTCACCGGCGGGCCGGGTGGAGGGCATCGTGGCGTACGCGCAGCAGTTGCTGGAAACCTCGCATTTTGTGCAGAATGCAGAGAAAGCCCGAGGCGCCAGATTATGGCGATCCGGGCGCCGGTGGAGACCGCTTTGACCCAATAATGTGTGATGCAACTCACAAAAGCATGACTTTCCATGGGATATTTGCAGAGAATTTCATTGACTGTTGGCCCCTGCCGAGTATCGTGCTTGCAGAGACTAATTACCCTCAGATCGAGTGCTGGCGCAAAGGCGGGTGCAATGCTTTTGTTCGCGCAAGTGAAAACAAGGATTCCCGCCCTGCACGGAGCCCCTGTGAAGAGGTTCTCAATATGATTCGGGGAGGAGACGCCATGCGTCGCATAGCAGTGTTCGCGCTTCTTGTGGTATTGGCAGCCAGCGTCAGGGCGCAATTTGATACAGCCACAGTACTTGGAACAGTGACCGACCCAAGCGGCGCGGTGGTTCCGAACTGCCAGGTGACGTTGCACAACACAGCCACGGCGGCCCTGGCCACGGCAACCACCGACGACCGTGGAGAGTTCCGGTTCGTGGATGTGCCCGTCGGCTCCTATGAGCTGAAAATGACGGCGCAGGGCTTTCAGCCAGCTGCGGCCAAATTCGACCTGACGGTCGGCGCGCACCAGCGCGTGGACGTGCAACTGCACGTGGCTTCAGTAGCCACTTCGGTGATCGCCACGGCCGAGGTGGCCCAGTTGGAGACCGAATCGAGCGAACGCGGGCAGGTGGTGAATGAGCGCGAAATCGCCGAACTGCCGCTGAACGGGCGCGAATACTCGCAGTTGGTGGAGCTGACCGCGGGCGTCGTTCCCACTCAAAACCAGCTATCCGAAGGTTACAGTCAACGCGAGGGATCGTTCAGTATCAACGGCCTGCGCAGCGTCTTCAATAACTACATGTTGGACGGGTTGGACAACAACATGTACGGCACCTCCAACCAGGGATTCTCGAACCAGGTGGTACAGTTGTCGCCGGACGCCGTAGCTGAGTTTCAGGTTGTGACCAACAACATGAGCGCGGAGTACGGCCGCTCTGGCGGCGCCACGATCAACGTGGTCACCCGCTACGGCACCAATCAGTTCCACGGCCGGGCATGGGAGTTCGTGCGCAACACGGACTTCGACGCCACCGGGTTCTTCAAGCCGGATGTAGGGGGTAAGCCGGCGCTGCACCAAAACCAGTTCGGCGCTACCCTGGGCGGTCCGCTGAAGAGGGACAAGCTCTTTTTCTTCGTCGACTACGAGGGCTTCCGCCAATCCAGCTCCTACACCGACACGGCCACCCTGCCCACCGCGGCCGAGCGCGGCCTCTCCAGCACCGGCGCCCCCCTCGGCTACTACATGATTGACGACCCCGGCGATCCGAATAATCCGTCTGGCTACCTTCCCGTTGACAACCCGTGCCCCTACGTCGGCCCGAACGGCGGCCCGAACGCCAATCCGAACCCGTGCAATTCGACTGGTTTCGGCGCGGGCTTGTTGCGCTCCTTAGGCCACGCCGGCGGTCAGGAATACACGAATGGCCAGATTCCCGCGTCGGCCGTCATCAACTACGCCGCGACGCTCATGGAAGGAAAGGACAGCAACGGGAATATGTACCTTCCGCCCACTACCAACAACAACTCGACCAACAACTACATCGTTCTGCACCCCAGCACTTTCGACCGCGACAAGGGCGACGCGAAGGCGGACTACGACGTGCGCAAGAATTTGCGTCTATTTATGCGCTACTCGCAAGCCCGGTGGAGTGCCTATGACCCCGGAACCATTCACGGCTCGGCCGGCCTGGGCGGTGACGGCAACGTCTATGCACCTTCGATTCAAATCGTGGGCGGCGCCACCTGGACCATCAGTCCGAAATCCCTGCTGGAAGCCCGCTTCGGCTTCTCGCGGATGAAGGCGGGCAAGACTCCCCCGCTGGCCGGCGGCCCCAGCATGTTGCAGCAGTTCGGCATCACCGGCCTGCCCACCGACCCGCAATACACCGGCGGCATCACCTACGAGTACTTCATCAATGGAGGCTTATCCGACCTGGGCCGTTTGTGGACCAGCCCCCAGTATCAGAACCCCACGGTCTGGAATCCCAAGGTCAACTACACGCGGCTGCTGCCGGGCCACACCCTCAAGGCCGGCATGGAGTACACCATGCTCCACGTGGCGCAGCAGGACCTGCACCCGGTGATGGGCGGCGATGTCTATACCAACGAGTTCAGCGGCTACTGCTACGACAATTACTTCACCCTCATGTATGCCCCTGGTGTACCCCTCTGTGCGGTCGCGGGCGATCCCGCTCCTTCTGTCAAGAGTCCCGCTGACTTCGAATCGACAAAGATGTACGACTATGCCGACTTCCTGATGGGCTACCGCGCCGAGATCGGCCTCTCCAACTCCCCCATCGCCAATATCCGCGAATGGGGTTTCAGCGGCTACGTGCAGGACGACTGGAAGGTGACCCATCGGCTGACGGTGAACCTGGGCCTGCGCTACGAGTACGGCACTCCCCTCTACGAGGCCGCCAACCAGCTCTCCAACTTCAATCTCACCACCTACAATCCCACCACCTACAACACCACCCAGCCCATCGCGCTGGCCAGCTCCAGCGATCGCTATACGGTCGATCCGAATAAGGAGGACTTCGGCCCGCGTTTCGGCGCGGCCTATAGTCTCACCC
>Ga0326727_10020085_pt1 | contig 13313 bp, 17 predicted proteins | sample MB2enrmetagenome_FD_207643 | JGI IMG/M metagenome (GOLD analysis project Ga0326727, IMG submission 207643) | Lab enriched peat soil microbial communities from McLean, Ithaca, NY, United States - MB29MY | ecosystem: Environmental > Terrestrial > Soil > Wetlands > Peat | place: USA: New York...
CGATGTCGTCAAAGTGGTGCAGTATGGTTTCCTTCCACTTGCCGCCGGGCACGGGCGAAAGCTCGTACGTAATGCCGCAGCCTTGGTCGCCGCAGCTCTTACCGCCATAGCTGGTGGTGCCATACAGGTTTCCTGATCCGTCCAGGATCAGGCCAGCGTAGGGGTCGGCCCCGTCTCCCTTCCTGAGGCCGAATCTGTGCAGCAGCTTCTCGCGCCAGCCGCCGGAGCCGGGGGTGAGTTCGAAGACCGTTCCGTGCCCCATGTAGCTCCCGCCTACTGGTGTAGTGCCGTACAGGTTGCCCGCCCGATCGATAACCAGACCGGCGGTGGGGTCGCAGCCGTCGCCCGGTTGGGCACAGAAACTATGGAGAACGGTTTCGTCCCAGCCGTGGGCGCCCGGCGCGAGCTCGAACGCTGTGCCGTAGCGGTAGGCGCCGCCATACTGGGTTGTCCCGTAGAGATCGCCGGAGCCGTCAAAAACTAGGCCGGCGTTCGGCCCCTCTCCGTCGTCACCGCCCTGAAAGTCGTAGAGTACGGTCTCCTTCCAGGATCCATGACGATGCGGGCTGAGTTCAAAGACCACCCCGCAACCGCCCCGGCAGCCACCGGTTCCCCCGCCCAGGGAGCTGCCGTACAAGTTCCCCCTCTGATCGAGGGTTACGCCGGCATTGCCGTCGCCGTCGGTACCGCCCGTGAAACTGTGCAGGACGGCGTACCTGGGTGCCCCTTGGGCGAGGGCGCAGAGGGCTAGCGCTGCGGCGGTGATGGCTAGGCCGCGGGCCACGTTCGCTTTCCATTGCTTGGTTTGCATATTCGTTCTGCCTCCCCAGATTAGCGTCTCGCCCCGCCCAAGGGCGGCAGGGCATAGCCTGCGCCGGGCCCTGCCGCCTTTAGGTTTGGGTCATTCATTCGCGTCGTTGTCCGGGTCCATCGGGTATGTCCCCGGGAAGCAGCCCTGCTGATCAGGGTTGAATCTTGCTGAAAGAGGTTGGTGGGGGTTCGGTTTTCCTGCACGATCACGATTACATGCTGAACGTACTGAGAGAGATTGGTTTGGACGACGGCGAACGTCGCCAAGAGCGCGAGGAACAGCGGTAAGAGAGTCTTTCTGAAGAGTTTCACGGCAAGCCTCCTAATTCGGTCCCCTAGGGGGATTTGCTGTGGTGGACAGTCGTTGAAGTCAAGAGCGAACGAAAGGGGCTTCAGCTTGCGCAAGTGAACATAACTGACTCGGGCGCAGTTGTCGGTGACGCAGGTCACGGAACAAGGTGAGGACCGGGCAGGGGGCTGGCCCATGCTTTCTAACAGACCTTATCTTGGGGTTGCCCCACCCTTCCCGCGTTGTTTGCGGGAGGGTGGGCGAGCCTTATGGCCGGCACGATTCCCATTGGCTCCCGCCTCCGCGCGGTCCACTGGCTTTCCACCTCCACTCGACCTTGCCTCCCCGTAGCCCATTGGCAAAAACTACTCCACTCCCAGTCCTCGGGCCGCGCTACCAATCCCCGCTCCACCGGATTGCGGTGGATGTAGCGCAGTTTCTCCACCCGCTTCCGCTCACTCCAAACCGGAACATCGTAGTAGCGGACTTGCCAAAAACGGGGAAGCCCTGGCCTGCGCAATTTGTGCGAGGTGATCTGTTTCAGCATCTGCATCACCACGGAGAGATCCCCCCGCTCCGGCTCGCTCATGAGCAGATGCACGTGCTCGGGCATGACCACATAGCCGGTGATGTAGCAGCCATACCAGCACCGTACCCGCTCCAGTTCGTGCTCGAAGGTCGCTCTCGCCGTGGCTGAGTTCAGTAGCTTCATTCGTCGGTAACAACTGAAGGTGATGAAATGCAGGCAGCGTTGATGCCGATAACGTTTCGGCTTTGGTGGCATCGCCTACATTGTATGCCCACCCCTTCGGCGCGCCTCGCTTGCTCAGGGCAGGCTCTGTCGCTCCGAAAGCAGGAGCGACAAGGGTGGGGCAACCCCAGTTCCAAAACTGGAAAGGTTGGGCCAGCCCCGATGACGTCAACGTGGTTGAGACGGGTTCGCGGCTCCCAAAATGGGCCGAGAAGTTGCGGAAATGTTCAATGGTCACAAAGTCCCTGCCCTGCTCAGTGCCACCATTCTCTTGAGGAGGCGCACAACGTGGAGATCGAAGAAGCGCTCAAAATCGTGCGCGCGCTGGCCGATGGCGTGGACCCACATACCGGACAGGTTTGTCCGGGTGATGCCATGGTGCGGAATCCGCAGGTGGTGATTGCGCTGCATCGAGCGATCGGGGCCATGGAAGCACTGGCGGAACGGGAACAGGCGCGGCAGTCGCAACCCGCCAATGCGAACCGGTGGTGGTCGAAGACAGAAGATCAGCAGGTTTGCGAAGAGTTGCGCCAGGGGCTCGACTTCAAGGAAATCGCCAAGAAGCATCACCGCACAGTGCCGTCGATTGTGGCGCGGCTGATCAAGCTGGGCAAGATTGCGCCGAAATCATCGGCGCCGCTATTTGCGGAGAAGGCGGCATCGTGAGCGGTAAATGGTCCCGGCTGCTCTCACGACCGCAAGCGTGTCTCGGCTGGCTGCGAGTTCTTCTGCCGTGGATGCTGCTGGCCAGTTTTCTTGTCGCCGCTCAGACGCGGCCGATGCTTTCGCCCTCGCCTAGCGGAAACCGGGAGCAATCCTCAGCGGAAGTGAATGCTCCGGTCGAAATGACAGTCTCTCATCGTGAAGCAGATCCAAAGCGCGAGCAGTGGTTTCTGCGGGAACGGATTCTGCCGGGCGAGTCTGCGGCGGGGTTGCGATATCGGGCTTATCGGGAAAAGCTGCGCTTGCGTGAGCAGAGCCGGAACCACGGCTGGAGAGACGCGGGGATCCAAACTTCGAAGGTCTGGTCGTCTCTGGGGCCGGCGCCGCTGGCGTCCGAGCTCAACAGCGACGGAAGCATGCGCTACAACTGGGTTTCGGGCAGAGCAACGGCGGTTGCGGTCGACGCTGCCGACACCAGCGGAAACACGGTTTACGTGGGCGGCGCGTATGGCGGCGTTTGGAAGTCAGTCAACGCAGGCCCGCTAAGCCAGAATCCGGCGAACGTGCAATGGAGTCCGCTGACCGATGATCAGCCGACATTGGCCGTGGGGGCGATTGCCGTGCAGCCCGGCGGCACTGGCGTGGTGATTGTGGGCACGGGCGAAGCCGATAGCGCCATGGATTCCTATTACGGATTGGGCATCCTGAGATCCGCCGATGGCGGCAATAGTTGGACGCTGATTCAGACGGACACGAGCGGCACTCATCCGTTCGCTGGAATGGGATTCACGCAGCTTGCGTTCGACACGTCTGCGCCTAACCTGGTGGTGGCGGCGACTGCGGCAACCACGGAGGGGATTGCCGAAGGACTGGAGAATCCGGTCAGCGCTAATCTTGGTCTTTATTATTCGACCGACAGCGGAAACACCTGGAACTACGCGAACGTCAGCGACAGCGGGACGACCGTCTCACCAGGTTCGGCAACTTCGGTGGTGTACAACGCGGCTGCGGGCATGTTCTATGCGGCGTTGCGTTATCACGGATTCTATTCTTCCGCTGACGGGGCGAACTGGAGCCGATTGTCGAACCAGCCGGGAAGCGGACTGACGACGACAAATTGCCCGCCGCAAACGGCTACTCCCAGTCTCTGTCCAATTTACCGTGGAGAACTGGCGGCTGTCGCCGATCCCAACAATGCCAGCCGCAACGAGTTGTACGTCTGGTATGTGGATGCAAACAACAATGATCAGGGCATCTGGGCGTCGGCAGATGGCGGCAATACCTGGAACCAGCTGGATGAAACTGGAATTACCTATTGCGGCGACGAGTTTGGTTGCGGTGCTGCAGAGGGTGCGCACAATTTGGCCCTAGCTGCCGTCGCCGACGGCACAACGACCGATCTGTACGCCGGGGCCGTCAACCTTTACAAGTGCATCGTGACCGGGCCTCCGCTACAGTGCTTCAGTCCTTTTCTGAACCTTACGCACGTTTATGGATGCGCGCCGAATTTCGCCTCAATTGCCTACGTGCATCCGGCGCAACACTCCATCGGTTTCCTGATCAACAAACAGACGGCGGAGGTGATGTATTTTGCCAACGACGGGGGAATCTATCGTGCTCTGAACGGATATACGGGGCTTACCAGCGGGACTTGTGGAACTCCGAACGCGTTCGACAGCTTGAATCAGACACTGGGGTCGATGACCCAGATGGTTTCGTTCGCGCAGTCGACGGTTGATCCGGACTGGATTCTGGCGGGGACCACAGGCAACGGCGCGGCGGCGACGGACTCGGCGCTGATCGACAACAGCGGATGTCCGCCGGACTGTTGGCAGACTGCCAACACCGGAGATAACGGCTACACCTTGATTGACCCAACGAATGAGACAAACTGGTTCACTTCGAATCCTCCGGACACGATCTCAGGCGTGAACATCTTCAACTGCGGCTTGGGCATGGGCTGTGGCACGGAAGCTTTCTATAACAATCAGGTTGTCAGCAGCTCGACTGTAGGAGGCGACACCGGCGCGTACTATCCGCCTTATATCTTCGACACTAGTAATCCCAAGCAACTGCAATTAGTCGTCGGCACCTGCCGGGTGTGGCGCGGGCCGAGCGCGGGCGGAAATTACACCGTTCTCAGCCACAGCTTTGAAACCGGCGGCGACGGTATTTGCACCGGCAGCGAGATTAATCTGGTGCGGTCGCTGGCCACGGCTGTCGACAACAACGGCCACTCCGTCATGTACGCGGGAACGGACGGCGACGGCCCGCTGATCCCTACTACGCCGCCGGGAGGTCACGTTTGGATGAGTCCCAATGTGGCAAACGGGCTGTCAAGTTGGACCGATCAGACGGGCGCGATCAATCCGAATAATTTCCCTATCTCTGGAATTGCGCTGGATCCATCCGACCCAACAGCCCAAACCGCATACGTCACCATCATGGGATGGAATACAACAAGCTATCCCACATCTCAGGTGTGGCAGACGACCAACGGCGGCACCACTTGGACTGACTTCACCGGCACAGCGCCGAACGCTTTGCCGAATGCGCCGGCGAATGCTGTGCTGGTGAACAGTGGAACTGTATACGTGGGAACGGACGTGGGCGTGTTCTCCAGCAGCACGGCGGCGCCAAGCTGGTCGGAGTTTGGAACGGAGGCAGGATATTTTCCTAATGTCCCCGTCACCGCGCTGGGACTGTACAACGACGGCTTAGATGAATATCTCCGAGCCTCCACCTACGGGCGCGGTTTGTGGCAGTACCCGATCAAAACTACTCCCTATTTCGTGTTCACGGTAACGCCAACCACACTGACCATTTTTGGAGATCAGCAGGGCAAGTACAGCGGCCGCGCCATTGCGCTCAATGGCTACACCGGCTCGGTCACGCTAAGCTGCACGGGAACCACTCCACCCTCCCAGTGCGCGTTCTCGCCCAACCCAGTCTCGCCGACGAGTTCGGGAGCGGCGTTTACGCTGACTGCCGGCGGCGGGGATGGCGCCTACAGCTTCGATGTCCAGGGAATCGACGCTGACCAACTGAAGTTCAAGTTCCCTCTGAGCCTGAATGTTGTTGACTTCGCGCTGACGGCGCCCTCGCCGAGCAGCGTTACCGCGAGTATTCCAGACAGTTCTCCTCCGGTGCAGTTTCAAGTGAAAGCATCGGGGCCATTCAATGGAACCGTGGATCTTGCGTGCTCGGGCTTGCCCAGCGGAGCAGCATGCAATTTTCAGCCGTCGAATGCGGTGACTCCGACGCAAAGCACTCCGGTCAGCGTGACGTTGACGATCAGCACAGCTTCGAGCACGCCGTCGGGGACTTTCCCCGTCACCATTACCGGCGCAACTGCCGGCGGGCCGCAGGAGACGCAAGGTTTGACTTTGATCGTCACCAACCTCGTGGATTATAAGTTGACCATCGCGTCAACTTCTCAGACGGCCGCTGAGACAGCAACCGGGGCACAGGCGGCGTTCAGCGGAACGCTGACTGCGGTGAATGGATACGACAGCCCGGTAGACCTCACGTGCGCAGCGGGCACGACGGCGCCGCCGCCAGGCTGCACGGCAAGTCCTGCGAGCCTTACGCCCAGCGCCAAGGGTGCTTCGTTCACCATGACCGTCAAGAGCAACGTGGTTGCAAGCTACCAGTTCAAAATTCTGGCCACCGGAACCGATTCCTCCGCCATTCAGCACTCGCAGGACGTTTCGCTCACCACCACCTTTTCATTCGGCCTCACCAACCAGTCGGGGCCGCAGTCGATTGCTGCCGGCCAGGCTGCCACCTATGACCTAATTCTTGTGCCCTATGGGATCACTCCTCCGAAGCCAGCGAGCACTTTCCCGGACTCAGTGAGCCTGAGCTGCTCGGGCTTGCCGTCGCTGAGCACCTGTGGATTTGCGCCGTCGCAAGCAGCGGCAGGCAGCAGTCAAACATCGCTGACCTTCACCATCCAAACGACTGCGCCGGTGCTGGCGCTGCACAACTCCTCGGCGCGGAGATTCTGGTTTTATGCCGTGTGGCTGCCGCTGTTCGGCCTGCTGTTCGCATGGCCCGACAAAGGGAAGCGGCTGCCAACGTTTTTGGCGTTGATCCTGATTTTCCTGATCCTTGTCCTAGACGTAGGATGCAGCGGTATAAGCAGTTCCGGGAACTCCGGCAGCGGACAGTCGGGCACTCCGCCAGGAAACTATACCGTCACCATCAACGCCACCATGGGCAAGCAGGCGCTCACACCCCCGTTGCAGGTGCTGCTGACGGTGAACTAGTGTCGTGTCCCGGAAATACGCGAACAAAGGCGGGCGATCTTCCGGAGGATCGAATCGGCGGTCGCGGTCCAAACCAAAGGTCGACTCGAACGATGGTAATGGCGCACGAAAGAATCGATCTTCTGGATGAGGTCATGCACGCTGGTGAAGGCGCCCCGGCGAATGGCGCGTTGGGTGATGAGACCGAACCAACGTTCCACCTGGTGGAGCCAAGAGGAGTAGGTGGGAGTGTAGTGCATGTGATAGCGCGGCCGCTGCGCCAGCCAGGTGCGTACCTTGGGGTGTTTGTGGGTGGCGTAGTTATCGACGATCAGGTGAAGGTCGAGTTGGGATGGCACCGACTCGTCCAGATGACGGGGAGTTCATCACGGTGATCTCACTTATCGTGGGTGTCGATGGGCGGGTACATGATCCAAAGGTTACCAAGCCGTTATCGAGTACGAAAGCTGATGCAAATGCGATCGATGCAGTTAGAAGATGGAAGTTCAAACCAGCAACCAAAGACGGCGTTTCGTTTGCTGTCAGAATAATCCAAGCAACACATTCGTGGTGTAACGAAGAGAAAGGATTACTGAGAATAGACTGACTTACAGCCGATCAGCCGGACTGAGGCATCGCACACGCCTGTGCCTCGCGGAAAGGATACTTGAATGACGCAGGAGCGCCTGCAACGATCTGTTGAATTAAAAGATCTCGACGTGTGCCGCATGGCCCGAAGCAGAAGCGAGTCGAGCATCCCTTGTAACTAACGCAGCTCCGAGTTTCTCGGCAAGCACAATGTAGGCAGCATCATAGGCGGAAACATTGTGACGGAGCTGCCAGATGCGGGGCAGGAGCACGAGATGAGGATACCGCGTAATACGGAGATCCAGCAGATCGCGGACCGCCTCGTCAGCACGATGTGCAGAGACGACTCCCTGCAATGCTAGGCGCCGCAATACCTGCGTGACCTCAAGATCTAGGAGGTGAGGCGCGTGTAGGGTTTCGTTACGCGAATAAATACGCTTTTCGATGTGCTGCCCAGCCGATGTCTGAAGAAGCCAGTCAACCGCGGCAGACGCATCGAGGACAATCATCGCGCTTCGCGCTCTTCTCGAACCAAATGAGCAGTATCGATCTGCATCGAAACCGGCTTACGTTTATGCAAGCGCTCCCGCAATTCCGCAAGCGTGGGCCTCTCTGCGATTTCCTTGATCTCGACCAGCAGATAGTCCGAAAGCGACATACCTGCCATGGCAGCGCGAGCTTTCAGGCCGCGGTGCAGGGCGTCGGGTACATTACGAAGCTGAATCATCTTGGCCATGCTACAAGCATACTTTCATGTTTCTCACATGTCAACAGGCTTTTCCGGAAGTTCGCCGTCTCCCGGCTTGGAGAACGACTCAGGCGTCAGGGCATCGTGTTCCGCGATCCGGCGTTCGAGGCTCTGGCAGCATTACGTGCGCACAAGTTGCGTTCTGCGCTGACGCTGCTGGGCGTCACCCTGTCGGTGTCGGTGCTTATCCTTGTAGTGTCGATTATCACCGGGGCCAATCTTTACATTCAGCAGCGCGTTGCTAATCTCGGATCGAACGTCTTTCTCGTGCTCCGCTTTCCCATCATCACCAACCAGGCGGACTTCCTCAGAGCGATGCGGCGCAATCGGTATATCACCTGGGATGACTTCGAGGCCTTATTCCGGTGCTGAAAGCGCTGGGGCATAAGATCGTGCCCGCCAGCCAGCAGACCCTCGCCGTCACACCAGTGTTCGTGGTGGCGTTCCTGCTTCGTCTGCTGTGCAACTCCAAATTCGGCGAAGTCGGCGCTGCCTGGCACGTGCAGCAGGCGCCGGACGAGATGCTGGCGCTGGCCGACGATCTCCGCGCAGCGGTCATCCGGTCCGGCATTCCGGCGCCGGCCATCAGAAAAGTGTTAGGCATGAAATAGCGCGGCGGCTCCGAGCACTTCCGCGATTTGCGTTGCTTGCTCAGCCTGGTCTTCCGATCTTCTTGTGCATAGCGACACAGGTTGCATATACGGCGCCTCCCAGAATGAACATCCCAAACTCCAACGCGGTGGCCTCAACCGCGCTCATGGAGTTGTACAAGCCGAGTCCGACTTTCGGTGAACCACCGAAGAGAAGTGGAAGATCAGACGGAAGCGGATGTCCATAGCTCCAGTAACACGAGCGCCAAGAAAAGGTGAAAAAGGGGATGTCCGAACAACAATTGATTCTGGTCCAACTTGCCGCTAGGTTCACGGTACGGGGCAGCACGCGACCAGCGGATGTGATCCGCGCTGAATCACTTGCCCGCAATGACCTGCGCGGCATGTCTCGCCGCAGCGTACATATTCAGGCGTGAGTACACTCCGAACGGTGGCCCATCATCCAAGAACCCGCCACCTGGTCCTTCCGTCGCGGTCAGGATTTTATCTGCCTGCTCCAGCGTTAGAGATGGAAAAGCCACGGTCAGCAGATATCCGGCCTCCGGAGCAAGTTTGCCAACATCCTCCAATACACCAACATTCTTTGGATAAACCACTGGCAGGTTGTAAGTCTGCGTCGCAGCGTAGAAGGTTTCGTTCGCCGCGCGATTACTCAGGCGTCCGGTGTCTTCACCTGCGCAGACTTCAATCGTGTTGCCGCATCCCGTCTGCAACGCCGCAGTCATGTCGGCACGAGCTTTTCTTACGGCAGCCTGGAAATCTCTGATCACCGGAGCGTCCTTCAACTGCTGGCCCACATAAGCCGGGTCGTTCGCCAGAAGATGTGCCATATCGTAGAGTGCCAGTGTCCGCCCAGCCAGGACATCCATCGCATAATGCGCGCCGACGATGATGCGGTCGTTCCCGTACTCCGCACCACGAACCATCATCTGCGGATATCGCTCCGGCACCAGGATTGCCAGTACCACGGCACCGGTGTAGCCATATGTCGTATGACCACTTGGATACGAAGGGCTGTTCACCAGGTTCATCATTGGTCCCCGGTTGTAAACAATGTTATCTGCGGGACTATAAAAGTAGTCCAAACCGAGAATCCGGGTCACGTTCGGCTCTGTCTGAAACGGGCGTGAATTGCCATAAGCGTCGGCGCCCGGGGCTCCAGCTGGAAGCCCGTAGGCTCTGCCGAACATGTCCGGAGATCCGCCGATCCTGTTCAGAATCCCCATCGCCTCAGCCGAGGCCGGCGTCTTTCCATCGGTCGTTTCGTTAGCGAAAAAAAACTTACCGGAAGTTGAGTTTGCAGAAGTGGTTGCATTTGCATAGGCGATGACATCGGCCACTGCCTGAGACAGGCTCGTGAAACGCTCCCGATCAATGTAGTGAGCGCGCGCCAGGTAGGCGGCGTCGAGCGTTGTCCCCAACCCGTCTGCAAGCTGGGCAAGATTGCCGTCTGTAATAAAAACATCTCGAAGCGCCTGCTGCTGCTGTTCTGCGAAGGGCTGTAGTGTCGGCTGAGTGATCACACCCGTCTGGATCCCGCCGGTGACGGCATAGTTCGCGCCCAGGGCCGCGTTGCCCGCATCCGTGTTTGACAACACAGTTACCGGAGCGAGTCCTTTCAGTACCGCTATATCGGTGGCCGATTGCGCTATTGCCTCGAACGACAGCAGCGCGCAGAGCGCTGCAATCCTCGCGAACATTCTGAATGTCATATTGGATTCCTTCATCTGCCGAGCACGCAGGTAACAAAAGGGAATTTACCAGCCACTTCAGTGAATTCGCAAACACCGCAGTTTAGTGGACTCCAGTCCGATCTCGGGCGAAGGTTCAATTCGCCGACGATCCGCTCGGCACCCGCGACCACCCCACTGAGAATTCTCAGCGCGTTCCGGAGGCCGCTGGCTCGGGCGGCGTCCGGTTCAAGAATCGTGGGAACGCCCAAGGATGCCGCCTCAGGTAACTCGCGATCGGCGGCGGTTGCGGCGGGTGGGTGTTCATTTTCGCGTCATGGTTCCACTCGAACTGGAGGTCGACGACACCACCGGGCTTCGAGATCGTGGCCAGGGCCTGCATAGTCGCTCGCAATACTGCCAACTGGCCGCCAGCATCGCCGGGCAACCCCAGCGTGAGTCCAAACGGACGCTCCGCGGCGGCAATTCGCGGCGCGCCGGTGCTCGCGGTCAGCTGCGGCATCATCGACAGCGAAATCGTGCTGAATCCTGCCGCTTCGACCGCGCATTGGACCAGTCCGACGGACCAGCAACACACCGGTCAAACCGGAACCAGCACGACCGCATCAACACGCTCCTGTTGCATCCGCTCGACGACGGACGGCACCGTTTCGTGCAGCAACCGTTCCGGGCGGAGAGTGTATCCGACATACGAATAGTGCGACGGCGCGGAGTCGCCCACTTCGCCCAACGCCACGAGTTCTGACAAGCGCTCAAGCGGCATCACGCAATTGAGGTCCTGCTTGGCGAACGTCGGGTTGATATGCAAATGGCAAATCTGGACCTCGCCAGTCCTGGTGTACTGGGGAAGCACACGGTACGACGGGTCCGAGAACCACGGGTCACGGCGCTCGATCTGCAGATCGAATGGGCAATCGCGGTTCAAGGCCAGCGCCGCCGAACTTATGAGCGCAATCGTGCATTGGGACAGAGGCTTGGCCAGCGGGGTCCAGGGGATAGGTGTAGCAGCGCGAAGGCCGGACCAGTGCCGCATCACCCGTTTGACGATACCATCCAGGAACCGATACGAATCGACCATCGAAACCATCGTAGCGCAGCGGTCGTTGGGATCGTATCCAGTTCTTCGGAGCCGGCGACGCTCAGGCCGATGGATCTCAGAGTGCTGGCGCACACGCATGACCACATGGGACATGCGACACCCCTGCAATCAGTGTTAGGCCAGCCTCCACTCGTATCGGAGGACCGAAGCTGCTCCGGCGTGTTCACTTCGGTCTTAGCTAAGCCTTTGTGTGCAATTACGAGGGCCCGCTTCATTGCTGCGGCCATTCTTGCGCCAAATCACATCCACTTTGCCGAACCTGTGCGACTCGTGGATCACAACTAACTCGGCCCTCTCCCTCAGGAGACGGAGCTCACTTGTTGTAGGGAAGCCTACAAAACGAATCAAACCGGCGGCCTTCGCCAGCCACGACGGAACAACAAAGTCGCTGTAAATCAAGTAACCGCCGGGCCGCAGCACGCGCAACATTTCGGAAAGCGCTCGCCCCCAATCGGGGATGTGATGAGTTGCCATGCTCGATGCAACGACGTCGAACGCCCCATCGGTAAATTCCAACTTGGTAGCATCCATCACCTTGTACTGTAGGTTCGGGCGGGCAGCCAAGCTTTTCGCGGCCTCGATTTGCTTGGGGTCAATATCGATCCCAATCACGCGCAACTCGCTTGTCGCGGCAATCTTTCGAGCCGCCGTGCCCACGCCGCATCCCACATCGAGATACTGCCAACCGCTCTTGCAGTCGATATGGCTGAGAAGCTGATATGCGTGGTCGGCGACTCTTTGCGCGTGACGCGGGCTGTTGACAAAATGTTTTTCCAACGCTGACATCCGCATAATTGTCCTCTAACCACTCATGCTTGCGAGCTTCGTCCCCCTACTAGTGAAGACGAATCAGCAAGGGAAATATTTTATGGTGATGCGCTGGTCAGAAAGGTTTCTAGCGCCCGCAAGCGAATCGACCCATTGGGCCGGAATTTCCGATTTGGCCGGCTCGCCCGTACATGTACTCGTCTCTGAACAACTGGATTTTGGTCGCATCTTGCATGAAAGTACCGATTTGGTTGTGCCGCCCTCGACTCGTCAGGGCTTCGACAGATCACCGTCGATGCGACGGCCGATGTTGCGCAATTCTTCGTTGAGTCCCAGGTCGGACGGCACTTCAGAACCCTCAATGATCGATCTCAGCTTGGGATACAAATGCGCACGGTTTAGTAAGTTCTGCCTGGAATACAGGCTGGCTTTGGCTGGCAATAAGTACGCCGGCACGCCATCCTGCGCCAGCAAAATCGACATGTACAGATCATCATCGTTCATAAACCTGATGAACTCAGCCGCGTCCGCGAGGCATTGGTCTGTGCACTTCTTGTCCACAACAAAGGAGTCCACCCACGACATCACCTTGGGCGGGTGCGAATCGAGGGGCAGTTCCTCCACGTCGATATCGGCATCCGTTAGGCACGCTGCGGCGGTCGGGCATTTCACTTTATCGGCGGCCAATTTGAGCGCCCCGTTTAGGCTTTCCGAGTAACCGATCAAGGCGCGAGCGCGCTTCGCCCCAAACTCCTCCGCGAAGAACGCGGTCTGATGTTGATTTGAGTCGCGGACGATTTCGAATCCTGGCGAACTGGCTTCTCAACTGATCGAGACGGAAGTTGAAGTTGTCGAAGAGAACGGAGCGCCTGTTGGAGAGAAGGTCTTCGTCTTCTACAACCCGCCGATGGTGAATCGAAATCTGGGGATTCGACGCAGCTACATCAACGAAGCCACACGAGTCGCAAAAGAAACTCTCGCCCGCAAGCTGCAGACGATCGTCTTCGCCAACAGCCGGCTGCACACGGAGGTTCTGCTCACGTAT
>Ga0326727_10020086_pt1 | contig 13313 bp, 13 predicted proteins | sample MB2enrmetagenome_FD_207643 | JGI IMG/M metagenome (GOLD analysis project Ga0326727, IMG submission 207643) | Lab enriched peat soil microbial communities from McLean, Ithaca, NY, United States - MB29MY | ecosystem: Environmental > Terrestrial > Soil > Wetlands > Peat | place: USA: New York...
CATACTGCTTTCCCTCCAATATCGTACTATCCTACTTGAGTATCAATATGATGGCAGTTAAGGGAGCAACGTTAATTGTAAAGAAAATGGTCGACCGATTTACTTAGCTTTCGACAAAATACCGCATTATCGCGCCACTCAATAAACTGAGCGAATTCTCCACGCCTAAACATTGACTTTTTACTTGGATGACACATTCAGCAGCCCCATAAATACCTTCACAGTCAAGGATATGCGAACCAACTTAAAAATAGCTGTGGTACATTTCTCCACGGTTAAAAAGGTACAGCTCGTCTTGATTAAGAAAGCATTGCTTGTCTATTGGATCATCACTGCCTATTTGTTCTGTTCCTATTGCTACAGTTATGTTAACTATTCTCTTCGACAATTGCATTTCCTTCCGGCTTATGTAATTTATTTGCTGACAAGTTTCGCGCTCTTATTGGTAAATCCCTCTCTCTTTACGTGCTTCTGACAGCGCTTGATCGCGAGAAAGCGGCATTTCTTGCCGAGTTGCTCATCCCAGCCACTTCGATAATCCGCAATAATTTTTTAACTCAAAGCGCCTTGCTGCAGCACAAATAATTTTTGCCATAGGCCAATGATAGTAAAAAAAATCCCGATAATCATTGGATTGTCGGGTTAAAAAGTGAACACATCGGGAAGAAATGCTCTGTTTATATAAATGAAGTCGCTCAAATAGTCAGGTTATAAGGCAGAATGTCGCCCGCCAACGCTTTTATAATCTGATTCTTGGTGATTGACTGGTGTGAGGCATGCCACAAAACCTTTCTATTACTGACCAGCAGCACTTGGGGGGATTGATGCTTGACTCCCAATTCCTCAGCCGCTTGATTGCTCACCGGACGCGACTCGATCACTTTGATCATGACGACCAGAACCTCATCTGAACTTTCCTGAATATAATTCTGTACCTCCTGCCAAGCCCGTGCGCTGATTGGACAGGTTGTACTATGTTTGAAAAGTATAATTTTGCGTTGGCAAGACTCATCCAGAACCTCTCCGAATTCTCGAGAACAAGTAATTTCTTTGAATTTCGCCATCGTTGCCACTCCTCTCTAGCTTTACCTTCATTATATCAAAAACACCCTACATTACAAAGAAAGAATGCTCACTACTTTGGTAGGGATTTTAGTACTCATAAAGAAGTATTTGTCGGTTTTCCCCTTTTTACTAATTATAGTGAAGTCAGGAAAGCTGATAATAAGCATACCTGCGATCCACAAAAACCGGAATCTTCTTACGTACCTCACTTATTGCAGAGGTACTCAACTCTGCTTGGAGAATCTCCTCTCCTTCATCGGCCTCGTTGATTATTTCTCCCCACGGGCTAAGGACACTGGAATGACCACAAAATTTAACTCCGTTGCCTAGACCTACTCCGTTGCAGCCAATCACAAAAATCTGATTCTCAATTGCCCGGGCTTTTAGTAAAGTTCTCCAGTGCTCTAATCTTGGGTGAGGCCACTCAGCAGGCACGAAGAGGATCTCCACCCCATCGAGGGCCAGTCGTCGAATAAGTTCGGGAAACCTTAAATCATAACAAATTATAACTCCACAAAGATGTCCCTCGATATCGAAAGTAACCACCTTGTTTCCCCCAGTATAGAATTTATTTTCTTCACCGGGTGAAAACAAATGAATCTTCTGATAGCTCGCGATTTCGAGGCCAGAGCGGTTGAATACTTTAGCAGTATTAACAACCTGTCCATTATTCCCCTCGGAGATTGATCCACCAACCAAGTAGATTTGGAGATCCCTTGCCAGTTCGCTCATTTTCCGGACAGCTAGTCTTCCCGAAAGCACGGCCTGTTCAGCAATATTTAAAGGAAAATACCCTGTATTCCAGGTCTCCGGTAAAACAATTACATCCGGCCTAATTTGGGCAGCTTCGTGAACCAGCTTCTCCATCTGCTTTAAATTCACATCCGTTTCGCCAAGGATGACGTCCATCTGAATAACGGCTATCTTCAAGGTACTCAAACTCAAGTTTATCATCCTTTCCCGATTTATTAGGGCAGTGTTTTAACAGCATTACTGACGGAGACGGTTTTAATGATCTCCACAACCAACTTTGCGGATCGGTACAGATCTTCTTCGGCAATAAATTCAGCGGTTGTGTGGGGCTTTTGCATGCCGATGCCCAGAACAACACAGGGTACCCCATAGCAGTTATAGTAATTAGCATCGCTTCCCCCGCCGGTTGCCTCGAAAGACGCAGTTAAATTGGCGGACTGGGCGGCTTGAGCCGCGAGCAAGGCAATGGCTGATTCCCTCTTGATGGTAAATGGATCATATAATCTTATGACTTCTACTTCAGCTAATGCACCCATTTCATTCGACCAGCGTTTAAAGGTTTCGCCCAGCTCTGCAGTTTGACGTTCCAATTTCCCAAGGTTGCGGCTTCTTGATTCACAGGAGATTTCCACTCGATCAGGCACGATATTTGTTGCCCGGCCCCCCTGAATCGTACCGATATTGGAGGTAGTTTCCTCGTCAATTCGACCTGTTTTTAGGTTGGCAATCGCCTTAGCTGCTACAACAATTGCGCTGATTCCATCCTCCGGAGAGAATCCGGCATGAGAGGCTCTGCCTTTTATCGTCACGTTGATTCGGTCTTGTCCGGGGGCCTCGAGAATGATAACTCCAGGTTCGCCAACGGCATCTAGGACAAATCCTAAATCAGCTCTTAATTGGGTTTTATCTAAGTTCTTGGAACCGTTAAGACCGCCCTCTTCTGCGACACTGAAGATAACCTGTATATCCCCATGAGGAATACTTCGCTCTTGGATAACTCTCAGGGCTTCAAAAATCGACGCTATACCAGCTTTGTCATCAGCACCCAAAATAGTGGGACCGGCAGAAATAATCAGTCCATCCTGCAGAACGGGCTCAATACCTAAGCAAGGGTCTACTGTGTCCATGTGCGCTGAAAGCAGTAGTCTCGGAGCCTGAGGGAGGTCACCTTTTAAATAGGCAATAACGTTACCACAGTTGCCACCAATGGCCAAACCGGCTTGATCTTCTGTCACGACCATACCCAGACCTTTAAGACGTTCTTTGAGCAGATCGGCTATTTGACGTTCATTTTTGGTTGGCGAATCAATTCTCGTTAGCTCACAAAACTCTGCTAACAACCTTTCCCGATTAATCATTCCGATACCTCTTTCGTTTAGCTGGGTTTCTTATTTCTTACGCTGCATAGTACTGTTTATAGTGCTTTTCTTTTCCTTCAATAAAAAATACAATAGCCCAGTCTCTTTTATGGCAAGGCTATTGTATTTTCTTATTAAGAATTATCCCTCAATAACACGTTAACTAATCCTTAGAGCTAAAAAGTGAATACTTTTGCTTCGGTTGCCAGGTCAATGAGGACAGCGGCCGTAGATAATTTGGCACCATCGATAAATTGGTCTTCAGCAAAAAGCCTGGTTCGGGCACAGGGCGTACAGATATGAAAGGGCACTTTATTTTCCACTAAGTAATCAAGATATTGTTTTGCATTATCTCCAGTCGGTGCCACAACACTATCGGCCAGTCCCAATACCGCATAAGCAACAGCATCGTCGACCAAAAAAATATTGACTTCATGACCCTTTTCTTTGGCCACCTTGGCCATCTGAAAAGCCCGGGTAGCACGGATGGGATCCTCAAGTCCCCGACTTAATACAAATAAGAATTTCTCCAATGTAATTCCCTCCTCAAATTTTTTGGGTTTTAAATTTATTTATGATTCCAATTCAGAACCCATATTTTTGTGAGTCAACTACTATATCAAAGGGCAGAAGATAATATAACATGTAAATATGGCTTAACTGAAAGGAAAGATACCACGAGCGCAGAGTGGAATCCTCCACGAACTTTAATCGGCAATCAGAATGGCCTTTACTCGTCTCTCATCGGGCAAGAAGAATTACTTAAATCTACCTCTGCCTCTACTTGACTCCAGGAAGCTTCCTTAATGTTGACATTCTCAAGTAGATCAATAAGGTCTGCTCTTCCGAAATAACCCGGTACACCTTTGGCATCTATGGCCATCAGAACGACCGGCATTCCCTTAAAGACAGGCAACAAGGCTTTGATAACCATCGTAGCGTTAATCGAATTTTGGAATACAGCAGGCTGTACAGCAACAACGGCACAGGTTTGGCCTTGTTCTGTTATAACAGCTCCTTCAAATTGACTTTTCACGAAATTCATCTCCTAATTATTATAATACCAACATGCTATAGTACTTAGAGTTCGACAGGCATCCAAAAAAACCTGCAAAAAAGGTAGGTGGGTTAAAATACACTTCTTTATAACCGCTTACTTCTTGAATATGATTCCCCATAATGTTTCATTCTAACAGTTCTATATGTGCCCAGAGTGGAACTTGGAAATCCTCCTCCGGTATTTCTGTTTAACCAAAAGGTCTCTGCGTAGACGTATTTCTTAAAGCAGCCTTGACTAAGAAAGAGTTTTCACTGAGAATGATGTCAAAAGCACCATCGTATTTTCGGACAATTCTGCGCATAATAGCAATACCGTAGCCGTGCTTGGCTTGATCCTCTTTTAGCGTCACAAACTCCTCATCTTCTATAATCGGTGAGCTAGCGGATGAATTAAAGACGCCGAAATAAATAAAATCATTCTTCAGCTTAATGGAAATATCCATGTTTCTTTCCTGGCCGTCCGGTAGTTTAGTACAGGCTTCGATGGCATTGTCGAGCATGTTGACAAGCAGGCTACACAAATCGTTACCCTGAACATTCAGCTTTTCGGGCAAGTTTGCGCTAAATTTTACTCGGATGCCCTGTTTTTCAGCTTCGGAGATTTTATCGGTGAGGATCGCATTCACGAGTTTATTAGCGCAAAGATAAATATAATTGTCATTGAGCAGTTCTCCCTCGATCCGCAGGGTCATATTTTCATACGTGATCTGATATTCTCTCTGAGCGGAGTACAAAACCACTTTTCCGATCATTAAGACAAGGACCGGAAAGGCTAATATGATCAAGCTGAAATCCATGGTGTCATGATTGCCGGTCGTAAAATAACTGTAGGAATTGATCACGGAGGTCAATAAGATGGTGATGATGGAGACGGCAATTTCCGGTCGACCACAGCCGGAGCGGAATTCCCGCGCGAAAGTGACCATCAGGCTTACCGAAACGGCCACAAACAAGACCAGAAACCAATAATCGAGCAATAAATTGATTTTTAATAGATTACAGACGCCCCACAGCACCAGAAACACGCTCTGGACAACAGCCATGGTCAGGAGCAGCCGACTTTTGGACAAGTCTCTGTCTGCCGCCACAAATAAGAGGGTTGGGATCGACAGCGCCAAATTGACAAGATTTACGATTAAAACAAAGCAAAGCCGATGTTGATCAGGTCTGACTTTTGCAAAGCCCAGATAATATCCGAAGTGTCAGCCAATAAAACATACTTGGATACCGCGATACCCTCGGGTTAATTGGTAGAAAACACCAGTTGGAGTTCCCGACCGTCTTGACCATCAGGTATTTTGAAAAGATGGGTTTTTACGCCCCAGACTGCCTCACTGTCCAGAGAAGATCCGAAGGTGTAAATGACGTGATTGTTGACAAGGGCTTCCACCTTGTAGCCAATGGTGACAAAACAGAGACGTTGGTCTACGGTAGCAGGCAAATTTTTGGTGAGAACGACGTTCTGCTCATGTTTCAAAGTGCCAACCTGCTCAAAAGGGGCAGCTTCAGCCAGAGTTTTCTCGCCGTCGGATATATGCCAGCCGATACTAATCCGGTTGGTTGAAACCTTATCGGATAACGCCCTGTCTCTAAGCGAGAGATTGACGTACATCAACAATCCGGAAAAAAGTAGAGCAACCAAAGCAAGAAGCCAAACTTTCTTAATTGGTAGCGTATTATTTGTGCCAAGGAAAAGGCGATAGTGGTTAACGCCGCCGAGTATCTGGGTTTTTTAAAGGTAAGGGATAAGATCCACCATCCTTATACTATCGTAGCCTTAGCTGATGTCATGCTGGATAAAGAGGAAAAAGTTAGCTTCTTCCCACCCTTTACAGTGTTTTGTAAAAAAGGCATTTTTCCTGCTGCGCCAATGCCTGCGCAGGAAAAGCTTACTAAAGTTCATAAAAATTTTTTCGGCGATAAGTGCAAATATGAGCAAAAAGATGTAACTCGTACTCTCTCTAAAATGTTAACTTCTAAAAGATGTAAAAGCTTGGTTGGAATCGAAACGGCACAAACAGCAAAACTCCGTAATGCTGAATCATTCTGCCGGTGATGTTGCGAATGCGCTGGAATTTCCCCAAGCTGATTATGAATGGCTGCATCTCATAGCGTATTCCATGGGAGTGGCAAACGAGCTGAAAAGTCAACAAGAGGTGAAGAATCTTGTTTTAGGCACAAAAGGGTCCAATACGCAAATGATGATCCACGAAATGATCTTAAAGATGGCGGTATTGGGAACCAAGGCCAAAGTGAATTCAGGCGTAAAATGCGCCTACATTGTTGTCGGGGCTAAGTGCGGAAGTTTGAAAGAAAATCGGTATGCAACCTGGTTGGCCGAGCGCTTGGATTACGACTACACAATATTTGAAGAGAAAAACGTATTTTTCGTAAATGTTGTAAATTTTTATCCTTTGAGGAACGTGAGGCCTTCCCTGCTGGAAAACATCATTTTCCCTGAGTACTGCTCCCGTTACATCGAGAGCATGGGCGGCGGAAAAAAGCAACAGAATGACTATGGGGCAGATGCTGAAAGTGTGGAAATTATCAAGGGGAAAATAGCGGAGGCCTTTTTGTCCCAAACTTTACAGCTTAATGGGTTGGATTTTTATGCTTTAACCAGGGGCAATCTGGTAAACGGCGAATTCAAGCCTGTTGCCACCGACAATGCCGACGTTGGCCTTGCCGGATATCCGAATACCTTCCCTGGGGGCAGTGCTTTTTCGGCAGCGGTCAATGCCTTGGGGAAGGATGGAGTGCCTGCCAAGGGGATCCTGCTGGACGACGGCAGGAAAGTCGTGTCAATGGACTTTGAACCTTCAAATTTTACCATGGACCACTTGTTTGAAGGCCTTGGGGGAGAAGAGTTCAGCTTTTTTATCTTTGATGATGTAAAGCTTAATCTGGAAGAACACTCCATAGGAAGGAATAGCTTGACCTTCAGCGGCGTTCTAAAAATGGACACCGGCCCGCTTACCCTGATCCGTGATTTCTTGAAGCTTGAAAAGGGAGTTCTGCTCACCGGCGAGCTGAATGTGGGAGAACAGGCGCTTATAGGTAAAATTGACCCTGATTTTGTCACCCTAACCAGCGCGGCAACCTTTTATATACCTATCTTGGAAGGGGTTGTACTCACCTCGGCAGCCTTAAAGGTATATATAGGAAGAAAGTTTGATTATGAGTCGGGGTCACTTGGCTGGAGCTGCGGGTTCTGCCTGACAGGGACAATTGAACTTAATGGTATCTCAAGCAAAGCCCCTGCTGTCCTTGATTGTGTCATATCTTACAACTACGGCACACTTCATGTAGAGGCGGCCTGTCAAGCTGTAGAGGGATTCCTGGGTATTGAAGGGCTGACCCTTGATTCAATGAGCGTCCAGTTTGACCTAGGCAAGGCGAACGATCTTGAGCTTTCGGCCTATTTATCGCCCGGCTCAAAGACCTTTGGCTTTGGAGGCAGGATTTCTCAAAACTTTACAGGAATTTTCGCCTCTGCTGAAAACTTTACCGTTGATGATCTAAATGAAATTTTCAGCAGTGTTTTTCCCGGTTCCCTCCAACTCCCGCATTTTGACATTAGCTTTGAAGAAGTGCTGATCGGAATTGCCTCGGTAGACGGGAGCATTGGGGACGTTTCCCTGCCCAAGGGCTTAAGCCTAAGCTGCAAAGTTTCGGTATTTGAACATAAGTTTTCGGCAACTGCGGTGATTTCTAGCGGGGGAGTTGCCTTAGCGGGCTCTTTAGGTGAGCTTGACATCGGACCGGTACATATAAAAACCGCCAAAGCCGGCATGCAAATCTACAAAGAATCAACAGGCAAAGCCTCGGAATTTTATATCGCGGGAGCGGCAGTCATCGAAGGGGTAGAGGTTGAAGCCAAGGCTTGCTATGAAAAGCTTGGCGAGACCTGGAATTGTGTACTTTATGCAGGCCTCCAGGCCAAATCCGTCAGCATGTCTACAATATTTCCAACTGCCAAGGATATGAAATTCTCCAAAATAGCCTTTATCTATTCCTCCTCCGAATGTCAGGCTCAGGACCCGGATTTTGATTTCCAGCTGCGCAAGGGGCTCCAGCTTATGGCTGTGCTGGAGGAGATTCCGGCGCTTTCCGCCCTGACGGGAAATAAGCAGGCCGGGCTGGTATTATCTGCCCATATAGGTGCAACAACAGATATCGGTATCGAGCTCCCCAATACCCGCTTGCAGCTGGGGAATTCGGTAACCTGCGACCCGTTCAATATTATAAAAATTTTATCAGTCTAATCTCCATAATGCTGCTATTTTATTTTCTGCCTTTTATGCAGTCAGATGTTCATGTGGCAACCAATAATGCTGTTATTAGAGATGCACAGCAGCAAGATGCTTATACTGACGATGGTTTAGCAGCTGGTTATGCATATCCGGTTAATGCCACATATCGATTGTCATTTACAAATGACTTATGTACAGGGACGACCTTGGTCAATTATGTTGGAGGGAATGTTACAGAATTTGGGTTTAAATACCAGAGGTCGGCAATAAAATTCGACATTACCGGAATCATTGGGATAACGACTTGACATCAGGAGCCACTACAACGTTCTCATCGGATTATACTCCGGTAAGCGACTTACCCGAAGGTGCTCATACGCTTTATGTGCAGGAAAGGGACGCCGCTGGCAATTGGTCTTCAAGCGGGAGCTTTACTATCATAATTGATACAACACCGCCTAACATACCATCCATACCCGATATGACAAGCGTAACCGACACCGGTCTATCCAACACCAACAATATCACGAATGACACAACTCCGGTGTTTACAGGGTCAGCTGAAGCAGGAAGTACGGTGACTCTGTCCTCATCAGTTTCAGGCACGATCGGTACGGCAACTGCCGACGCAGGAGGCGGTTGGAGTATCACCTCAGCACCTTTATCCGAAGGTAGCCAGACGATAACGGCGGCAGCGACAGATGCGGCAGGCAATCAAAGCAGCGCATCAGGCGGATTGACTGTGACCATAGATACCTCCACACCGTCGGCATCGGTGGCGGTATCCGCCAATCCTACCGCAGGGGGAACAGTAACAGGCGGCAACACCTACAGCGAAGGGGCAGCCATAATAGTGACGGCGACACCCAACAGCAGCTATACTTTCGTCAACTGGACGGAGGGTGGGATACAGGCCAGCACCAGTGTTGCATACTCCTTCACTTTTGGCACTTCAGACAGAACCCTGACAGCCAACTTCGCGGCAATTCCAAGCTATTACACTGTTGGCATTGGAAACCTAACCGGTGGCAATATTACAGCAAGTCCGACTTCGGCAACGTCGGGTGCAGCTCCGGTGCCTACTCAGCAGATGAACGCCGATGGGACTGTGAGTCCAGTGTAACCCAAAATAAAGGAGGAAAATCTTCATGCAAAAACCATGGCAAGTATTATCCACCGCAGCACTTGGAGGAGTATTATTGATAGGCATGGTGGTACCTGCTTTGGCAGCAAATGGAGACATCGTTGATACCAAAACTGGTACTATCTATCAAGCAACGAACTACAATACCAAAACTGCAACATATAACACTATGCTTAACCAAATTATTACAGGCACTCCTAACGAGTTTACCTATGAGTTTGAGGGTAATCAGCTCAAGCTTGATGACTACAGTGCGTTAGTTACGATGTTGATAGGTAAAGGCGAAACGCTGTGGCAAGCCAAAATTGACGCTGCAACCAAGTTAACCACGGCGCCAGGAGCAGTCAAGGCCATAGATATTACCAAGAGTGTAGCAATATAGGGACTGCTTGGCGATGCTTTTTACAGAATTTACTTGCTGAGTGGTGTAGCTCCTTCGAGTGTTGCAAGTGTGACTGTAACCGATGGAATTGGGACTACGGTATTGCCTTATAACGCAACGGACGGAATTTACGAAAAAGAAATAATCTACACCGGTACCCTGCCAACTTTCGTAAGTGTCGTTTTGACAACAGCAGCAGGTACCCAAACTGTAACTATACCGGTTAACTAGATTTCACTACATCACAAGAGTGGGTCTTGATATAAAACGAGGGGTAGATAATTCTTATACTATGAATTATCTACCCCTCGTTTTGTGTATTGTTAAATGTTTTGTTCAATCGTCACTCCTCAGCGGAACTTATCCTCGGAAATAATTCACTCCACCGGCGAAAATAGGTTGATACTTATTACCCGGGACATTAATCGCTATTGCTGGTCCGGTTCTTTCGGAATGAGCCATTTTACCTAAAATACGTCCATCCGGGCTGGTGATTCCTTCAATTGCCTCGTAAGAGCCATTTGGTGTGTAAGTAATATCATTGCTAGAGTTACCGTCAAGATCGACATATTGGGTAGCAACCTGCCCATTAGCAATCAAGGCCTCGATCACGTCTTTACCGGCGACAAACCGCCCTTCTCCGTGAGAGATGGGGACGGTGTGAATCTCTCCCAGGTTTATGCCGCTAAACCAAGGGGATAAGGTAGAAACAACTTTAGTTTGGACCATACAGGAAACGTGACGCCCGATTTGGTTGTAAGTGAGGGTCGGAGAATCCTCACTTAGATCAATAATTTTTCCGTGGGGAACGAGACCAAGTTTAATTAAGGCCTGAAAACCGTTGCAAATTCCCAGCATTAAACCATCTCGTTGATCTAACAACTTCTGCACAGCTTCGTTAATCTGAGGATTTCTGAACATGGTGGCTATGAATTTACCGGAACCGTCAGGTTCATCCCCGGCACTGAAGCCCCCCGGGAGCATGACGATTTGGGCGGAGTCTATTTTCTTAACCATCTCGAGGATGGATTGTTCCACATCTGTCGCCGTCAGGTTTCTGATCACCAGAGTTTCGACAAGTCCTCCGGCTTTTTCGAAGGCCTTAGCTGAATCATATTCACAGTTGGTACCCGGGAAGACCGGAATGAAAATTCTCGGCTTGGCTACCTTAGTTGACGGTCTTTGGGTATTTCGGGAGTTAAAACTCATTTTTTGCGGCTCAGAAACTTTTTCGATTTGGGTAGGAAAGATTTTTTCCAGAGGCTTTTCCCAGGCCTGTAAAGCGACATTTAACTCGAGATCTGCTCCATTAAGCGTGATCGCCGGTTTTTCTTGAGTTAAGCCGAGATAATGGTAGGTTACCCCGCCAAAAACATCAGCGAGATTCACCGTTGCTTCGATTTCCAAGACCATTGAACCATAATCGGCTGAAAACAGACGTTGTCTGTCTGTCTGACCACTAAAGACCATCCCGATCCGATTCCCAAAGGACATTTTGCTGAGAGCTGCGGCCAGTCCGCCCATCCTTACGGTATGTGTTGCCAGAACGAATCCGAAACGGATCAACTCTGTAATCTTTTGATAATTTTTACCCAGTTGCGCAAAGTCCGGGATTTCCTGTTCATCTCGGCTGGCAGCTACCAAGACAACTTGACTGCCGACTTTTTTAAACTCTTGGGAGACAACCTGCTCGGCACGGGTAACATTGACCGCAAAAGCGACCAAGGTCGGAGGAACATGCAGATTCAGAAAGGTTCCGGACATGCTGTCTTTTCCGCCGATGGCAGGGATACCCAATTTCTTCTGAGCATAAAAAGCCCCCAGTAAAGCGCTGAAGGGTTTACCCCACTTTTCCGGATCGGTTCCCAGTCTTTCAAAATACTCCTGCAAGGTAAGTCGCACGCTGCGATAATCCCCACCCAGAGCTACGATCTTGGTTACTGCCTCAACGACAGCAAACATAGCACCGTGGAAGGGACTCCATTGAGCTAATTGTGGATTATAGCCATAGGTCATCAGGGTCGCGGTATTCGTTTCCCCAGACAGCACAGGAAGCTTTGCCGCCATGCCCTCCGCCGGGGTTGCTTGATATTTACCGCCCAAGGGCATCAGGATCGAGGACATCCCAATGCTGCTGTCAAACCTCTCCACCAGCCCTTTTTGGCTGCAGACGTTTAAGTCAGCTAAATTGGCCAGCCAAGCTACTTGCCAGGATAAGTCTTCGTTTTCTGCAACGAAGCTATTGGTGCCTGATTTCGGCAACCTCTTAAAATAGTTGAGATTTGCCTCAGGAATATTTACCTGAACCTTTGTTTTTTGTTTCACGCCGTTAGTATTCAGAAATTCCCTGCTGAGATCGACAATCGTCTGTCCCCGCCAAAACATCTTGAGTCTGGGGTTATCAGTGACCTGAGCCACCAAAGTTGCTTCCAAGTTTTCTTGCTGCGCATAGGCGGCAAACCTCTCAAAATCTCCGGCACGCAGAACAACGGCCATGCGCTCTTGGGACTCGGAAATCGCTAATTCTGTCCCATCGAGGCCGTCATACTTTTTGGGGACAGCATCAAGATTAATCTCCAAGCCATCCGTTAACTCCCCAATGGCCACGGCTACGCCGCCCGCTCCGAAATCATTACAGCGTTTGATTAGGGTACTTACCTTAGCCCTGCGGAAGAGCCTTTGAATCTTTCGCTCGGTCGGCGGGTTTCCTTTTTGCACTTCGGCCCCGCAAGTCAGTAAAGACTCCGCAGTGTGCTCCTTAGAAGAGCCTGTAGCACCGCCGCAGCCGTCCCGGCCTGTTCTCCCGCCGACTAGTACAACAACGTCCCCAGGCTCAGGGGTTTGGCGCACAACGTTAGCGCGGGGAGCGGCCGCAATTACAGCCCCAATTTCCATCCGTTTGGCCACAAAGCCTTGATCATAGAGTTCCGTGACCTGCCCCGTGGCCAGGCCGATTTGATTGCCATAGGAACTATAACCGGCTGCCGCGCCCCTCGTTATCTTTCTTTGGGGCAATTTTCCGGCCAGTGTATCCTCAATTTTTGCCCTGGGATCTCCGCTTCCGGTCACCCGCATCGCCTGATAAACGTATGTGCGACCGGACAAGGGATCTCGAATAGCGCCGCCTAAACAAGTGGCCGCTCCTCCGAACGGTTCAATCTCTGTGGGATGGTTATGGGTTTCATTCTTAAACATCACCAACCACTCTTCATTTTGACCATCAATATCGGCTTTCACCACAATACTGCAAGCATTGATCTCCTCTGATTCATCGAGATCTTGCAAAAGTCCCTTTTTCT
>Ga0326727_10020087_pt1 | contig 13312 bp, 9 predicted proteins | sample MB2enrmetagenome_FD_207643 | JGI IMG/M metagenome (GOLD analysis project Ga0326727, IMG submission 207643) | Lab enriched peat soil microbial communities from McLean, Ithaca, NY, United States - MB29MY | ecosystem: Environmental > Terrestrial > Soil > Wetlands > Peat | place: USA: New York...
AGCGCGTCGAAGCCTCGACCCAGGGTCGCCCACAACTGGATGAATGATTTCCACCTGCACAAGAGCCCTCCCTGGCGGGTGATTCTCGCACCGGAGAGGACCGACGCCCGGCCCGACAGCGGGTAAGAGGCGACGGTTTCTGGCGGCTAACCTCCGTCGCCCTACGGGCTCCTCCGGTTAGCCGCCAGAAACCGAAAAGCGGAACTTTCTACTTTGCCTTGACAATAAGCGGCCAGATGGTCAGCCGTGAGTTTGATCTTGAGGCGGAGGTCGATGACCCCACAGTTCTGTTTCGAACCCCATTGACGAAACTCCGGAGGCTTGACGGTATCAATTGCAATCATCGGCAGAGCGCGTTAAAGTCTGCCTCCGTCAAACCGCGTTTCAAATGGGGCTCCCTGGTCTGATGCGCTGTCGCCCCAGGTTCGAAAGGGCAAAGCCATGCCGACACCGATGATTTCACAAGATCGTGGACGCGAGAACCAGGGTCCCCGTTGGTGGGTCCCTGTGCTGCTGGCGATCCCCGCTTTGATCCCCCTGGCTGCTTCTCTGGTCACAGCGCGGTGGAGGGGCCAAGTTGCAACGGGCTTCATCCACCACGACATGCCCTATCACATCGCGAATGGCCGCCAGCACTTCATCCAGGGGTTTCACCTTCTTTACGGCAACCCTTATGCGAGCTATGACACCCCGGCTATCTACTTCCAGCCTCAAACCTTCCTTCTGGGCTGCCTTCAGCAACTCGGCTTGGATCCCGGCGTCACCTTTAACATCTTCGGTGTAGCCGCCCTCTTGTTGGCGGCCTTCGTTGCCGTGCGCTTCTATCGCGAGGTGGTGGGCTGGCAAAGCCCCGCTGCCAAGCTCGGCCTGGTCTGCTTCTTTTGGGGGGGAGGCGTCTTCACGCTGGCCGGACTCGAGTACGCTAACATCGAGCGGGAACTCAACACCGGAACACTGTTCCACTTTGATATTTCCGGCGGCTGGTGGGTGCTTAATTTCGGTAGGAACCTGATCTACCCTACTGAGGCATACTACCACGCGGTGTTTCTACTCAGTATGCTCTTCCTCCTCCAGCGCCGCTTCGGAGTAGCGATCGCGTTCGCCGCGCTCATGTCGTTGAGCCATCCTATGACGGGGCTCGTGGCCGTCATCATCGTAGCGGCGTACCTGGCGCTGGAGCGTGCGCTGGGAGACAAGTCGGTAAAGCCTGTGCATCTGGTCACCAGTGCCGCTCTGGTGGTTCTTCATCTGGGGTACTACATTTTTTTCCTCAATCGATTCCCCGATCATCGCGCTGTGCTGAGCCAGGTGGAAGCAGCAGGCAGGGGCTGGGTGTACAGGCCTTCCACATTTCTGCCGGCGCTCTTCATTGTGGGGTTGCTGGCGGTCGCGTCCTTGAGCCGTTGGCCGGGGTGGCGGCAACTGATACGCGAGCCGCGAAGCCGGCTGTTTCTTGTTTGGTTCATAGTGGTCTTCGGACTGACGCAGGAAGATCTGGTCATGAAGAGGATTCAGCCGCTGCACTTTGCGCGCGGGTACGACTGGACGGCGCTCTTCTTCCTCTCCGCGCCCTTGTGGGTGGCCGTCGTGGACCGCCTGATGAAGATTGAGTCCCCACGACTGCGGGTGCTGGCAGTCTCGGGGTTCCTGCTGTTCTTTCTCTTGGACAATATCGTTTGGTTTGGCAGTTTCCTGAAACCCCATTCCCAAACATCAAGGGAAATCAGTTTGACGAAGGACCAAAAGCAAGTGCTGAACTGGCTCGGTCGAACCGCCGCACCGCGTGACATGGTGGTCTGCGCAGACTTTTCGGTAGCCTTCCTGGTAAGCACCTATACGACGGCACGCAGTTGGAAGGGGCTCGAGTACCACACGCCGTCATATAAGGAACGTGCTCGCGAAGTCGACGAGGCATTTCGGGATGGCACCATTCTTCCCGTCTGGAAGACGATGCGTGTTTTCTACGTCGCGTCGCGCGACCAGTCCGGATGGAAGCCGCCGCAGAATTGCCGCGAAGGATTCCACAATGCGCAGTTCGACGTCTGGGAGTGCCCGCCCACATTGAAGGCTGCGGGCGCACTTCCAGGCCCGCAGGACTGAGGGATGACAAGGCGTGTCGGGATGGGATGATTCCCAATGACTACCTCATGGGTACCCGCAGAACTCCGCTACAGCACGCCGTGCGACTCTTGCCAAAGCACGTCCTCGTTGTATCCATTGACCGGAATACGGTAAATTGAAGTTCCGGCTTGACCTGCGCTTGACCAGCTTTCCGGATCTCGCGGGAAGGCGCCCCGCCGGAAAAGATACCTGTATGGGTGTTACCAATTTGCTGACCTCTCATCGCTCGCGCGCTTGGCTCTATGGGATGCTGGGTGTGGTATTTCTGCGCGCGCTGCCCAACCTGCGCTATCTGATCGGCCGCGACCAAGCCACGCATTGTGTGATTGGCGAAGGCCTCCTGCACGGCAAACTCCTCTACCGCGACCTGTGGGAAAACCGGCCCCCCGGGGTTAATTATGTCTATGCGCTGATCGTGAAAATCTTCGGGCCGGTGATGTGGTCCATAGGGCTGGTGGATATTCTCTGGGTGCTGGTGATCTCTTGCTGCATTTTCTATTTCGCCCGGCGGTACTTGGGCGCGCCGGGGGCGGCGCTGTCGGCGATCTTCTTTGCCTGCCGCCACTGCCGCCAGGGGTACGTCCATGCCGCCCAGCCGGAATCCTTCCTGATGCTCTGCATCTTTGCCGCTTGGTTCCTGCTCATGGGAAATGCCCGTTCACCCGGACCGGACCGCGTGGACACCCCCTCCTCCCAGCAAGGGCAGAGTAGGGTCCTGTGGGTCGTACGGTACCTGGCGGTAGGTTTGGTTTTGGGTGCAGCCTTCTGGTTGAAATACAATGCCGTAGTTTTCTTCCCCTTTTTGGCGCTGGTGCCCTTTGTGGATTTCCACGGGTTGGACGACAGTCCAGCGCGCGTGCGCCTGACGATCCCCTGGAAAGACTGGTTCGGGCGGATGCTGATGGTGTCGGCGGGGGCTATTTTCGTCGTCGTGGCCCTGCTCGCGTATTTCCAGGTTTCCGGCGCGTGGCCGGCGATGAAGGAGGTCCAGTTTGAAGTCCTGCCGCGCTACGGCGCCATGGCTTTCCATCCAAATTTTGATTATCTTTACTGGGCACTTGGGCTAACTCAGAACCACCTCGGAATCTGGTGGGAGTTCATGCCCGCCGTCACCCTGCTGATCGCCTGGTGGCGCCGCGAGTTGGGCCGGATCGCGCCGTTCACCCTGATGGCCCTCGCCGGATACATTTGCACGGCGGCGCAATTGCGCTTCCATCCTTACTATTTTGAAACTTGTTATCCGCTCTTTGCCCTGTTCTGGGGCTATGTCTGCATCAGAACCTACGACGGCTTCCGGCAGCTTCAGCGGATCTTCGCGCAACGGCAATGGACTTTGGCGCGAGGCTTGTTGTGGGTGGTGTTTGCCAGCCTCGTCCTCTCGCTGCTTCCGGAGGAAAGCGTGCGGGTTGTCGAGCAATACAAGTTCGCGGCGGACTGGTGGCGGGATCCGGACTCCTCCTATAAGACGTATTACTGGCAATTGCCCCTGGAAAAAATCGGGGACCAACTGCGGGTGATTGATTACCTGAAAACGCACTCCCGGCCGCAGGATCAGGTGTTCGTTTGGGGCACCGCACCGCTCATCAATTTTCTGCCGCAACGGGAGAATCCCAGCCGGTTTACGTCCAACCTGGGTTTAATGTCCAAGTGGGCGCCAGAAAGCTGGCGCCAGGAGCTGGCGCGCACCCTGGAGGCGAAGCAGCCCCGTTATATTGTGGTGGAACGCCACGACATGCTCCCCAGCATCACATTTACCATGTTGGATTCGGAACAATATTTGCAAGTGTATCCCGCCCTGGCCGGTCTTTTGGATCGCCAATATGAGACGGCCGTCGATTACTATGACTTTAAGGTTTACCGTTTGAAATAGAGGTTGCGCCAGACAATCTCACGCACGGCGGAAGCTTACTGCCTCCGGAGAATCCAGGGCGCCAGAATACCCTCGCGAATGATGCCGGATGAGATTTTGGATTGGCCTTGGATGCGGTTGCGGAAGACGATGGGGAATTCGCGGACGCACAGCTTCCAGGTCCACACCTTGTGCTTGACCTCCATCAGGAAGGCATACCCAGTCAATTTCGGTGGCGACGCCAGCAACCTTTCCACCACCGGCCGGCGCAGCAGCATGAACCCCGCGGTGCAATCACGGAGATGCATCCGGGTGATCGTGCGTGCGTACAGGTTGCCAAACCGGCTCAGCAGCCTGCGGTGCGCCGGCCAACCTTCCACGCGGCCATTCTTAACGTACCGAGAACCGATCACCGCGTCGCAATCGGCCAGCCGCTCAATCAGGCTGGGAACAACGGTGGGGTCATGCGACAGGTCGGCATCCATCATCAAAACAGCCTCCACGAGGGGATCCCGAAGCGCCCTCTGAAAGCCCTCCAGGTAGGCAGAGCCAAAACCCAGCTTGCCGCTGCGAACCAGCAGGTCGATACCGGGATACTCGCCCTGCATCCGGCGCACCTCTTCTGCCGTCCCGTCGGGTGACAGATCGTCCACGATCACGAGCGAGAGGTCAGGAACCGCGGCCTTTAGCGCGGCAATCAACTTCTCGATGTTCAGCCGCTCGTTATAAGTTGGTATGACGCCGGTGACTCTCATGAGATCGCCCGCCATTATACAGGATCGAATAGCCGTCATAAAAACACAGTTAAATCAAAGCTCGTGCGTCTCCGAAAGCACACCATAGAGCATGGCCAATGTTGCCGCGGTGAGAAGGGAAATGATCATTCCCAGACGGAAACCACGCTGGCGATAGTCAAAGCGGATGTCGTGAAGGCCGGCCCCTGCATAGACGGCGCGAAAGATCTGATTGGCGCGGAGCACGGGTGCCGGGCGGCCGTCGACGGTAGCCTGCCAATTGGGATCGTATCGATCCAGCAGGACAACATAAGCGGGGCGCGCGAGTTGGGCCCGAAGGGTGACGGAGTTGGGATCGCGATGCACGATTTCCACTTGCCCGGCGGGCGCACTCCCACTCACCGTAGTCGTAGCGCCGGGCTTTAGCCCGGCACGTGGTGATGCCGGGCTAAACCCCGGCGCTACGTCCGGTGATGTGCCCGCCGTAGCGGCTAGGATGACGGTGTTGAGCGCGTCAAAATCCGGTGCAGCTAAGTGGTCCAGCGTCTCGGCGGAGTTCGTTGAAAACAGGGGATTGCCCGCCACGTAGGTCCGGGGCACAAAACACAAATCCTCATAAAGCCGGCTGGGCATCGCGGATCCATTCATAACTTCGCCGATGCCGCGAGTGGCGGCAGAATCAGCGGGCGCGGGGCGGATGATGTACTTCACGTTGGTGCGGCCGAGCAGGCAATCGACGTGCAAAGGGTCGGTGGCATGAAGATTCTGGTATATCTCGACATCGTAAAGGTAAGGGGGCAGCGAGCGCTCCAGGTCCAGATTGATGTTTCCCTCCACCTGGTTGAGCATGGAGCCGGTGGCCAGTTGCATCCGATCTTGGAAGGCTCCCTGGGCCACGGGCCCGAGGTCAGCCGCTTCCGGAATCGACTCAAAATTCGTGTAGGTTTGCAGGTTGGGGGTGTCGGGCGTCTGAAAAAGAGGCCAGAAGGAAGCGACGCGATAGGTTCCGGGGGGATCCTTGAATTCCTTCAAGACAGGCGGCCGATAGGTGAAGAAGGTCTTCGGTACCGTGGGGTTGGCGCCGGAATTTACCATCGCCAGTTGGCCGATCGCCAGCAGAGCGAAGGCATATAATCCTGGGCGCCCCCAGGCTTTCCCCTGTTCCAGGCCGTGGGCCAAAACCGTTCCGCCCAGGCAGAACCCGGCGAGGCCGGGAAGTTGAAAGCGTAGCATGGTGACGAGAAAATCCGGCATCTGCTGAAGGTTGAATGGAGTTTCCCCAAGCGCACTCAGCACCCAACGGGTGGGCGACATAATGAGAGGGGGTAGGAGCCAAGCCACAATCAGAACGGCAAGGATGCAAGCAAGGAATATCTTGAGAGGAAACATCAGCCGGCGGCCATGAGTTCTCCACGGCGCAGCAGGTGAATGCAAAGCGTCAACCCCCCACCCCGCCAGAATCGCGACAAGAAATGTTACCAGGATCAGGAGTTTGACGGGGTAGCGCACCATGGTAAGCGGGGGGAAAAGCAAATAAGTCAGAGCAAAGACCGGAGTAAAGTGGCCGAAGGATAGCAGCAAGAAAGCCCCGGCGGCGCCTGCCGCGAAGTTTCGGCGGCGGTCACGGGCCAGCGCCCATCCTGCCAGCGCACAGAAGAGCGGTACGAAGCCAAGGAAGATGGAAAGAAAATACGGGCCGAGGGTCGAGTCTGAAATCAACCGCGACCAGCCGGTAGGGGCGGCAATCCCGGAACCGAAGAAATCCGGCACGACCATTTCCGGGAGAGAAAGGGGATTCATTGACCAGGTGGTGGCCTCCTGAAAACTCAAGCCCTGCACGCCGCGTCGCGATTGGCTGAGCAGGTTGGAGGCGGGCAGAAATTGCGCCGCGCAAAGCAGCATCATTCCCGCGCCGACCAGGAAGAAAATCACCAGCAGACGAATGAACGCGCTGACCTTCGGGGAGGCGCCGATTGCGATTCTACTAGGTCGAAGGCTGAAGTTTGAAAATAGAAAATCGAATTTCGTGAATCGAGTCTCGAAAATTATATTCCGCGTGGGCCTCGTCCGGGTTTCGAGTTTCGAGTTTCCAGTTTCGAGGTCGGACTCCGGATCCCGCACTTTCCTAAATATGGCGTAGGCGAAGCAGAGGCCGAACGTCGCCAACATCGTCAGCGGTTCGCCCGCCAGCCATTGGAAGGAGAAGATCACGATGAGCAGGATCCATAAACGCCGCCGCGGGCTTGCCAAAGCGCGGCCGGTAACGAGCAGCGCCCACGGAATCCAGGCCACGCAGGCCGACTCGTTATAGAGATTGCCAAGGGAAAGCACCGGTCCGCTCAACATGAATACGATAGCGGCAAAGAAAGCTCCCCGATAGGTCTGCCCCCACGAACGCGCCAGCACATACACGCCGATCCCCGCCCAGGCAAAATGCCCCAGGAAGTGCATTGTGTAAGCAATGTCAACGGGAAGGAGAACAACGAGAAGCGTGAAAGGATAGAAGAAAAGCAGATTGGGATTGGCCAGCACCGGCTGGCCGTAATTCAAATAGGGATTCCAGTAAGGCAGAAAACCCTGACGGCAAATATCGTGAATGAAGCGCGCGCTGGGAAAAGTGTAATTGTAAACGTCGCGGTAGAAGAACATCGCGGAGGTGAAGGCAACCTTCCAGAACATGCCCAACAAACACGCGACGAGCAGCACCACCGCCACCGCGTCGCGGCGAGTCAAGGGACCAGAGTTCAGGCTTATGTCGCGGGATTCCACCGAAGTCTCGGGAAGGATGGGCGTCATGTTGATGCGAAGAACGAGACCCTAATATAGCACTAAGGGGCCTGCAACTCTGCCAGACGCAAACGGGCAGGATTTGAATTTAAGGAGGTGTGGCGCCCACGGCCAGCCCAAATCAAGGGGCATCGTAGGGAAGGCTCTTTAACAGTTCCTTGTCCGCATTCTCGTCATTCGATGCGGGAGCCTCCGGGTTCGGGGGGAAGAGGGCTTGCGCTGCTCCGGGTCCATGGGGAAGGAGCGGTCCCCAGGTGAGGGATGGAATCGGTTTGCCTGCCTCCAGTTCTGGCGAGAAATCGGGGCCGGAAAGGGCCAGAAGATAGCTGGCGTCGCGCCAGGGGCGGTAGGACTTTCCGATAATTGAGAGCAGGCTTGCCTTGAGGTGTTCCACGATGGCTTGATTTTCCGGCAAATTGGCGACGTCCTGCTGTTCCAAGGGGTCCGTTGGCCAATGATAAAGTTGGTGGTGAGGGTAACCCGCCTGCTGAATGAGTTGCCACTCGCGCGTGGTGAGGGTAATCATGCCCCGTGGCTCGGTCGGCGGCGCGGGATCGACGACCTCTGACACCCTTGCCTCATCCGGATTGACTGGCTGGTAATCGGCATTCCACAGGCGCGCAAGGCTGGTGTGGCGCAGAACAGCATCGTCGATCCCTGCCCATTTCAACACCGTTGAGAAGATCTGCCTCGTCGCGGCGGTGTGGGAAACCCGGACACCGGCAGGAATCCCCGGTCCCGCCATGACGAGGGGCACGTGCAGCACTTCGCGATGCAGGTCCCGCCCGTGCGTATAGTTTTGATGCTCGCCAAAACCCTCCCCGTGGTCGGCCGTGATGATGACGTAGGTGTTGGACCAATCGGGGGAGCGTTGCAGGAATCGCAGCAATTCTCCCATCTGGCTGTCAATGTAATTCAGGGCGTTGTCGTAACCGTTGATTAAGCTTCCCCGCTCCTGGGCGGAAAGATCGAAATGGCCAAATTTCTCCGCCTCCAACCGAAGTAGGGCCTTTTCGGAAACCCTTCCATAGGTTCGATTGTAAGGTGAGGGAACATCATAAGGGTCATGCGCATCGTCGTAATTCAGGAAAAGGAAAAATGGGCGGTCAGAGCGGTGGTCGTACCAATGGTAAACCTGCTCGTTAAGCTGGTGGGCGGTGAATTCATTTAAGCGGCTGGGGTGCAACCATTTCTCCGCAGGAGGCTCGATGATGTCGTGTCCCAGGCGGGAAGCATGGAGGCTGTAACCCAGGGTGGTCGTGCAGTCGATATATGTCTCAAACCCCCGGGCGAGCCCCCAGGGGCTTGAGCCATAGGTGGAGTTGGCATTGAACCCGGCAGTCTCGTAGCCACCGTCCTGGAGGATTTCCGCCAGCGTCCTCGGCCCGTTTCCCAAAGAGGAGTCCACGCCGGCGCCGTGCTGGTGAGGCAAGAGGCTCGTAAACATGGAAGCCATCGACGGCAGCGTCCAATTGGACGAGGAGATGGCATTTTCAAAGAGGACGCCGCGTTGGGCAAACTGATCGACGTTCGGTGTGGTATTCCGGGAATATCCGTAGGATGATAAATGGTCGGCACGCGCCGTGTCCCACACGATCAGAATGATATTGGGCTGCCGCGATTTGTCCGTGGCGTGAGCAGTAGAGGTCAGCAAGTGATCGGGGGAGTAGCTAATGCCCGTGGCGATCGCCAGCGCGGCCATCGAGCTCAGGACAACGCGCGACCAGGGTCGTACGGGGATATCGGCCAATGCGCCCAAAGGGGAACCGGGTCTCCGAGTGGTCCACAGAAAAGCCAATGTGCAACCAAGAATCAGGGCAAATATCAGGCTGTGGGTGATGATATCCTGGAGAAAAATAAACCACGCCCAGACCGATGAGTAAGATTTGAGCACCAACCAGAAATAGTCGCCCGCGAGACCGACCAGCCCACCGATAAGCACCATTCCCAGGAGACGGGATTTCACCCGGGAGGCTAGCGAACCCGCCAGCAGCCCCAGCAGCCCAAAGACCAGGGAGGCCAGGAGAGGAGCAAAGAACCAGAAGGAAAACGGGACATGCGGCTTCAAAAGAGGCAACGCCCAATTGGGAAGGCGCAAACAAGCGGCCTCAATCAGGCCCAGAAAGATCCCGGCGCTTGCTCCGAGCAAGCCAACCCTGCCAATAATTGTCTGCCGGTTTGGGTGGTCAGTTGTCATTTTCTGTCACCTGATAGCCCCAGAGCGGTGCCCGGCTCTCGGCTCGGTTGGGGCACCAACGGCGTCTAAAGGGATACCAAGCCGTTGCAAGAAAAACCTCTTCCCGCACACATTCCGGTCTTGAGGAACAAACACGGAAGCGCACATCTGCCGCATTCCATTCTTCACCATCCAAGATAGACGGCACGCGGCGTGCCAAAAGTTACATTTTGAGCTTCTTGAATTGCCCGTCGGGTATCAAACACAACGCGCCCATGATAACACGCCAAAACCAGGGAACGTATATTAAATCTTTTTTACTTTTCACAGCGTGGTAAATATCTCGCGCCACGGTGCCGGGGGAAGCGACCAGCGGCAGCTTCGCCTTGCCAAAGACCATGCGCGTGTCGACGAAGCCGGGCTTCACGGTGATGACGTGGACGCCGCTGTGATAAAGCCGGTTGCGAAGGCCTTGAAGATAAGTGGTCAGTCCGCCCTTGGCGGACCCATAGAGGTAATTGCTCTGGCGGCCGCGGTCCCCGGCAACAGAAGAAAGGGCGCAGATAAATCCCTTGCGCTTCTGCTCAAAATGGTTGGCGAGGATATTGAGGGCAAGCACGGATCCGGTAAAGTTCGTATCCAGAATCCGGCGCGCTTCATTCAAATCCTTGCGCGCCATTTCGGGATCTCCCAGGTAGCCGGTGCAGAGAACCGCTCCCTCCAGCGAATCGCCGGCTGGAGCGATACATGCCGCGAGCGCCGGCTCCAGGGCCTCGAATTCCAACACATCGACTCTCGCGGCGCGGGCGCTCACCTTGTGGCGCAGGTTCAGGTCGGCAGCGAGAGCCTGCAACTCTTCCAGGTCGCGGCCGGCGAGAATGAGATCGTACTGGTGCGAAGCAAATTCCGCCGCCAAGGCCCGGCCGATGCCGGCGTTGGCGCCCAGAATCAATACGCTTGGCATTTGAACACCATGTTCATTGCCGATTGACGATTGCCGATTGTCGATTGAACTCATCGAAAAATGTCAACCCGCCATCGACAATCGATCATCCTCTCAATCATCAATCGGCAATCGACAATCGGCAATTAAACAATCTTCAACCGTCGGGCCAGCGACGACGAAAACAATCTCTCCGGGTCCAATTTCCGCTGGATGGCCCGGAAGGATTCGAGCTGGGGGTACATGGCGGCAAAGTCCTCGGCGCGGAGCACCGCATCCTTCGCCAAATAGATGCGCCCCCCGTGATCCAAAGTCATCCGGTCAAGTTCGTGGAGAAACGGTATGAGTCCGTGAGCGACGGGAATATCCAGAGCCAGAGTGTAGCCGCGCAGCGGGAAAGAAAGCAGCCCGGGACCGGCATCGCCGAAGCGCTTCAGGACAGCCAGGAACGACGCGCGGCCGGAGCGCGCCAAGCGGTCCAGGATGGTGCGCAGGCCCGCGCGGCCGCTCGCCTGGGGAAGCGCAATCTGGTACTGGACAAAACCGCGTTTGCCGTACATCCGATTCCACTGGTTGATGGCATCGAGCGGATAGAAGAACTTCTCCAAGCCCACCAGTTGCCGCGGGACGGTGCGGTGAACGGCGTAGTAGGCGGTATTGAACGCTTTCACGGTCAGGCGGTTCAGAGTCCCCGAGGGGAAGTCCAAAAAGAGATTCCATTGGGGATGGATGGGGACCGGCGGAGCATTCGCGATTCGGGATTGCGGATTCCGCAGGCGCGCGGGCAACTCAGCCGCCGGCGCGTGATTGCCCCGCATCAGAACGCTGCGTCCCATGGTATTGCCCGTGGCGAGGGCGTCGATCCAGGCCACCGAGTACTCATAGCGCTGGTCGGAGGCTTCCATCGTCGCCAAGGCGTCTTCGAGGTTCGCAGCTTTGTAATAGTCCACGAAGACATAGGCGGAATCGACGCGCCGCAGCCGCAGCCGCGCGCTCATGACGATCCCCGTCAGGCCCATGCCGCCCACCGTCGCCCAGAAAATTTCGGGATGGGCGGCCGGGGAGCAGAGCAACACTTCACCGGTGGGAGCGAGCAGACGGAAATCCACAACGAAGTTGGAAAAAGATCCATCCTTATGATGGTTTTTGCCGTGAATGTCGGCGGCAATGGCTCCGCCCACGGTTACGAACTTTGTCCCCGGCGTCACGGGCAGAAACCAACCGCGCGGGAGGAAGTATTGAATGATCTCGGCGAGGCTCACACCGCTTTCGCACTCAAGCACGCCGGAAGCGCCGTCAAAGGAAAGAAAACGGTTGAGCAGGATGGGCCAGATGACGCCGGCATTTTCGTTCAGCGCGGCATCGCCATAACTGCGCCCCAGGCCGCGGGGAATGTAAGAGGGTTGCAGCCCCGACGCCAGCGTGGCCGCCACCTCGCTGCGTTTCTCAGGGCGAAAAAGGTGGCACGATTCCACCGGGTAGCGGCCCCAGCCGGAGAGAGATTGGGTTGCGTAGCCAGGTTGCATTGGGCGGTCAGCGATCAGCCGTCAGCGATCAGCGTTCGGCTTCGATCCGTGAGCTTTATCCTTCCCCCAGAGAATGGCGAATATGATTGCGAACCCTCCGATCGACAAAGCTGAAGGCTGATAGCTGAAAGCTGACAGCTACAGGTAAATGATCAAAATAACCGATGCCGCCCAAAAAAGCACCACCGACAGTAACACCGGGTCTGTGAATAGAGACCGTGTGGGGTTTCCGCCGTGCTCGCCATGGTGGATGAGGTGGAGATAACGGAAGATACCAAACAAAACGAAGGGAATGGTCATCTCCAACCGTTTGCCGGGGAACTTGGTTTGGACATCCGGCGACAGGGTGTAGAGCGCATACGTAACCACCGTCGAAGCGGTGACGATACTGATGAGCTGGTCCAGAAAATACGGCGAGTAGTCCGCCAGGATCGCCCGGTGGTTTGGGGCATTGTCACCCAGCAGCACCAGCTCATGGCGGCGTTTGCTGAGGGCAATGAAAAGCGCCAGCAGCGTCGTGCACACAATCAACCAGGGGGAAATGGCCACCCGAATCACAACCCCCCCGGCAATCACGCGAAATAAAAAGCCCGCGGCCACAATGAACACATCCAGCAGAACCACGTGCTTCAGGAAGGTGGAATAGAGAACATTGAGCGCGAGATACGCCACGACGATTCCAAAGAAGCCGGAATTGAGCTTCCATGCCGACATCAGACCAACGCACCCCAGGATCGCGCCCACCATTCCCGCCGTCCTGGGGCTGAGCCGGCCGGAGGCGATAGGCCGCAGCTTTTTGGTGGGATGGTGGCGGTCTTCCGAGGCATCGAGAATGTCGTTCAGGACATAGGTGGCGCTGGAAACCAGGCAGAACACCAGGGAGGCCAGCAGGACTTGCCGGCAGCGGTCCCAGCGCGTGAGGCTCTGGGAAAAAATAAGGGCGGCAAAGATGAATCCATTCTTGACCCACTGCTGCGGGCGCAGCGTTTCCACCAAGGCCCGAAGCGTAGCGGTGCGGTGGCGCGCTGCGCTCTCAACGGATAATGATGTATCGAGTGAATCCGTATGGGTACCTTGCTGGCCGGACATCATCACAACTCCGCCATGGAGGAGAACTCCTGCGCCACGAGGCGGGAGGGGTCAGGTCTAAACTCCACGATTCGTCGCGCCTGATCA
>Ga0326727_10020088_pt1 | contig 13312 bp, 13 predicted proteins | sample MB2enrmetagenome_FD_207643 | JGI IMG/M metagenome (GOLD analysis project Ga0326727, IMG submission 207643) | Lab enriched peat soil microbial communities from McLean, Ithaca, NY, United States - MB29MY | ecosystem: Environmental > Terrestrial > Soil > Wetlands > Peat | place: USA: New York...
CCGTCCATTAGTCTTGAAGGCGAGGAGCTTCCCTGAGCATGACCGTCATCCGGCAGGAAGATTTCATCTCGAGCGTTCAAGGCGCGCTGCAGTACATCAGCTACTACCACCCGGTGGATTACATCACTTCACTCGCGCAGGCCTACGAGCGCGAGCAGTCGCCGGCGGCGCGCGACGCCATGGTACAGATCCTCATCAACAGCCGCATGTGCGCCGAGGGCCATCGGCCCATCTGCCAGGACACGGGCATCGTGAACGCCTTCGTCAAGCTGGGCATGGACGTACGCTTCGAGCCCGGCCCCGGCGAGGACCCCAAAGACCTGCAGCAGATGGTCGACGAGGGCGTGCGCCGCGCCTATCTCGATCCCGACAATACATTGCGAGCCAGCGTCCTGGCCGATCCCGCCGGCGCGCGCAAAAACACCCGCGACAACACGCCCGCCGTGGTCACCGTCGACCTGGTACGCGGCTCGACGGTTGAGGTCACCGTCGCGGCCAAAGGCGGAGGCTCGGAGGCCAAGTCGAAGTTCACCATGCTCAACCCCTCGGACTCGGTGGTGGATTGGGTGCTGAAGACGGTGCCTACGATGGGTGCAGGCTGGTGCCCGCCGGGCATTCTTGGGCTAGGCATCGGGGGCACGTCGGAAAAGGCAATGCTCTTGGCCAAGCAATCGCTCATGGACCCCATCGACATTCAGGACCTCATCGCCCGCGGCGCAAAGACCACCGCCGAAAAGCTGCGCCTCGAACTCTACGACAAGGTGAACCGCCTCGGCATCGGCGCGCAGGGGCTGGGCGGGTTGACCACCGTGCTCGACGTGAAGGTGCTCGACTATCCGACGCACGCGGCCAATTTGCCCGTGGCCATGATCCCCAACTGTGCGGCTATGCGCCACGCGCACTTTGTGCTCGACGGATCAGGGCCGGTCTATCTCGATCCGCCTTCTCTCGAAGACTGGCCAAAACTGACCTATGACGTGAGCGGCGCGCGGCGCGTGAACCTCGACACGGTGACGCGCGAAGAGGCCGCAACATGGAAGCCGGGCGAAGTGCTCCTGCTTAGCGGCAAGCTTCTGACTGGCCGCGACGCAGCGCACAAGCGCCTCACCGACATGCTCAAGCGCGGCGAAAAACTCCCCGTCGACTTCCGCAACCGCTTCATCTACTACGTCGGCCCGGTGGATCCGGTGCGCGACGAGGTGGTTGGCCCCGCGGGACCGACCACGGCCACGCGCATGGACAAGTTCACGCGCCAGATGCTCGCTGAAACCGGCCTGCTCGGGATGGTGGGTAAGGCCGAGCGCGGACCGGAAGCGGTGGACGCGATCCGCGAATACCGCGCGGTCTACCTGATGGCCGTGGGCGGCGCGGCGTATCTGGTCTCGAAGGCCATTCGCAGCTCGCGCCTCGTGGCCTTCGAGGACCTGGGCATGGAGGCCATCTACGAGTTCGAGGTCCGCGATATGCCCGTCACGGTGGCCGTCGATTCGAAGGGCACCAGCGTGCACGAGACCGGCCCGGCGGAATGGCAGCAGCGCATTGCCGGCATTCCGATCCTGCAATGACCAAAGCAGGGAACAGGGAACAGAAAACAACTATCTGCGATCGGCCTGAAGTTGTGCGCGATTCACGCGGCTGGCGAGGTTGGGCCAGCCGGTGTTCTCTTCGGTCCTTCGAGAAGCATCGCATCCATTGATAAAGTCAGGACGGGCTTACAAAAATCACATTGCTCTAGAGAGCAGGAGCGAGCACACGTTGAAAACTTCCATCCATTTCCTTGCCGCGGTTGTAGTTTCTGTGTGCGCACTTTCCGCCTCAGCGCAAATTCGCACCATCGCTACTCCCGTAGCCACGCTCCGTCTCTCGGAACAGACTTGCGACTTGATCGGGCTGCACTGGAAGAGTCCCGAACTCGAGGTCATCGGCGAGCCTCGCCTCGGCGAGAATTTTCGCATTCTCATCCCGCAGAAGAACTACCAGGCAAACTACTTCAACAGCCGCGATCAGCACGTAAGCAGCATTGAGCCGATCCGTGACGGAGTCGAGTGCACCTACGACGCGCTGCACAACGATCGAGAGACGCTGCCGGTCAAAGTGCGCTACCGGATCGAGGCTGTGGAGACTCCGGGCGCCGGGGGGCAGCTGCATTTCTCGATCACGGTCGACAACCCGACGGACCGCAAGTTGGCCGAAGTGATGTACGGAATCATCGGCGGACAAAAAGGCATCGGCGATCGGCTCGATACGCAATCCATGGTTCCCGCGGGCATGGACAACATGTCGCCCGTTTTGTTTACGCGCTTCCGCCCGGGATTCTTTGGAGGCGGCGGCAATTTTGGTACTCCCTATGACGCGATGACGTTCACCTATCCGGGAGCCATGTCGATGGGCTGGGTCGATATCTACAATTCCAAGGCGGGCATCGGATACTACTACGCCAACCAGGATCCCGTGACGCGGCTGATGTTGCTCGATGTGGAGCTGCGCCCCTTTGCCAATGGCGCCGAACTCAAAGACAACTGGCCGGCTCCCTCCGAGCTTCCCGCGGGCGAGCCGATCGGTCTCACCATGGGCTGGGTCAACCTGCCGTATCTCAGCAACGGAACGTTTACATCGGGGCCCGTGGCGCTCGAAGTGCACAAGGGAGATTGGCACCAGGCCAGCGGAATTTATCGCGACTGGTTTGACCGTTACTTCGCGGTGCGCCGCGCGCCGGACTGGCTACGCAAGGAAAATGCATGGCAATCCATCATCCTGCTCAACGGCGAAGACGTGATTTCGCATCGCTTCAATGAGCTGCCGCAACTGGCCGCCGACGCCAAGAAATACGGAATTACCACCTTCGAGATTCTCGGCTGGGATATCGGCGGCATTGATCGCGGATACCCGCAGTACACGCCCGATCCGCGCCTCGGATCGCCGGAGGAGTTTCGTGATGCGCTGACTAAAATGCGCTCGATGGGCGTGCATCCGCTGATCTTTACCAACATCGACGTGGCAGACACAGGGACGCCGCTCTTTCAGAACCAGCTCAAGCAGTATGCAGTCGAGGGCCGGTGGGCGACAGACCGGCCCTTGTTCGGATGGGGGGAAGGCACCATCAGCGCGCGCGCCGGCCTCACGCCCTCGAATATGACACTGGTCAGCCCCGCCCATCCCGAATTCAGGAAGCTGGAGATGGATCAGTACCTCCAGTTGGTCCGCGACGGGGCAGATGGCTTCCAGATCGACAAGTCGAACGGCTCATACATGCTCGACTTCAACAAGCAGCTTCCCGTCTCTCCTGATAAATCGCTCTTCGCGGGCATCATGGATACATTCAAAGATCTGCTTCCCGCGGCTCGCGCGATCAATCCGGATTTCTCTCTGGCCAGCGAAGTCTGGTCCGACCGCGCGCTTCCTTATGTTGATGTTTCGTACATGCGAATGGGCGCGATCGATATGGGATCGCCGGTTTTGAAATACACCTTCCCGGAGTGGACAGCGACTATCTTCGCCACCACGCCCGGCGACTACAACGGAATGAACAACGGTATGCGGTACGGATTGGTCTGGGACATGGCGGCGCGCCACTATACCGCGTCAGTTGATGAGGTGCAGACACGTCCGTTGGCGCGATACGTGAGCGAGCTGATCAGGATTCGCAAGCAGTACGCGGACCTGCTCTTCTTCGGGCGATTCAACGACACCATGGGCGCGACCGTTCATGGCGGCGCGAATATTCGCTACTCCGTATTCAAGCCGTTGCAGGCGGGCAAGAGCGGCGAGGCGTGCGTGGTGGTGAACTTCGATACCACGCCGCAAACGGTGACCGTGAGCCTCGACGGATTTTCAGGGAAGGTGCAGATTGCAACGCCGTTCCATGCCGATCGAACCGCAACCTTGCCCGTCCAGCTCACGATACCGCCGCATCAGCTCGCAGTGGTGGTGAAACCGTAGCCAGCAATGCGCATTGCGCGCCTGCTGGCCTTCGAGGACCTGGGCATGGAAGCCATCTATGAGTTCGACATTCGTGAAACGCCCGTCACCGTAGGCGTGGACACGAAAGGAACAAGCACGCACGAGACCGGCTCGGCGGAATGGCAGCAGCGCATTGCCGGGGTTCCGATCCTGCAGTGACAAATGGCGCATCCATATAACATGTTATATACTGCAGGGTATGGACGAGCTTCCCGATCCGGCTCCGGCAACCATTGCATGGGAAGGCGACTCAAAAGACGCCCTGAGCATTTTTCCGGCTGAGATCAAGTCAACCCTTGGGTTCTCCTTGCGGCAGATACAAAACGGACGCCTTCCGCGATGTCAGCACCGTCCAATGCCTTCGGTCGGCAGAGGCGTATGGGAACTGAAGGACGGCGATGCGCGCACTTGGTACAGGGTGATGTATTTGGCGCGGATCAAGAACGTGATTCATGTACTGCATTGCTTCGAAAAAGACAGCAGAAAAACCTCCAGGCGGGACATCGCAACAGCCAAAGCCAGGTTAGGCGAAGTGCGGCAGAGATTACGGGCAGAAGGGAATCGGTGAGCGGAGGAATTCAGCTCAAAGGAGGTGTCACAACATGAGCAAACCGGCACACATCACAAAGGGCGATGTGCTCGACGACCTCGGCTTTTCCCGCGCCGAGGCGGCGGCTCTGAAAGTAAAAGCAGACGTCATGGAGGCAATTCTTGCCGAGATCGACCGGCGCGGCCTCACGCAGAGGCAGCTTGTGGATCTGCTGGACGAATATCAGCCCAACGTCAGTAACCTGATGAATGGAAGAATCGGTAAGGTGAGCATCGAGAGGTTGCTTTACTACGCGGCTCGTCTGGGCTTGAAAAGCAGAATCGAGTTGCGGCCCTCAGTGAAGACAAGAGCCTCCACGAAGAGCTTGCCGTCCGGCCGCGAGCGCGCTGTGGCATAGAACCCAAGCCCCGTCGCATCGCAGGACCTCGGCCGAGTGGCAGCAACGCATCGCCGGCATCCCCATCCTGCAATAGGTCAGGGAACGGTATGCACCGGGAGGGGGAAAAACTATGCAAAACGGCGGGGGAAAATTTTTGGAGTGGATTCGGTATGGAATGGGCGTTTATCGGGGCCGATGCTGCCAGGCCGTGGGCTTCCTCCCGGTCATTGAGGTCCGGAGTCTCCCCGGCCACCCGCCAAATCCGCTCACCGAGGCTCAGGTACTCCGGGTTGCAACATAAAGCCAGGCGCCAAGGCGAGCATAGCGTTCCCCAGCAGCGCTCACGTCGTAGAGAACGTGCCTGGATTCATCGAGAAGCCGATCCCCGCGCAGCCGGCACTCCCACATTGTCCGCCGACCCGCCGTTGGCGGGGATGGACGCGCTGGGCGCAAGTATTGCGAGTGCGCAGGTCTGCTCGTCCGGTATGAATTTGTAGTTGCCGCTGACGGCGTCGCCGATCAGGAGGCGCCCATGCACCTGATACGGCGCGCTGCTGCCTGGATCGAGCGTGTTATCCGGCCGGATCGCGAGGTTGAGCGGATGATCCTGCACATCTATTTTCACGACGGCGCCGGAGGGACCGTCCACCACGGTGTAGGGATACGCGCGCGCCGCATCGGGTCCGCAGCCCAGGACGGCCGACTCCGGAAAGAACTGCACGCTGAAGCCGGTGGCCGCGGCGTAGATGCCCTGCATACGGATGCCCGGCGGTGTGGGCGGGCCTTTGTCGCCGCCAAATGCCGTTTTGAGCAGATCGGTCTGCATGGTCTGAATGCCCACACCCGCGCCCTTGGAGGTGAGATTGATGGCAGGGCAGGTGGTGCGCCTGGGCACGAAGGTGGTCTGCGGAGCTGTGTAGGTACCGGGCACATAAGTGGTCTCGCTGGTTGTGTGCGAATCGACGGTGCCGTCATTCTGGTTTTGGTAGTACTTGGTGGTTTCCGTGGTCTCAGTGTGGCCAGGCGTGCCACCGCCCCCTGAGGATCCGCCGGCAACGACACCATCGATCGTCACCGATCCCGGCGGCCCCACGATGGTGCCGTCGGTATGAAAGGTGAGATTGAGCGGCGCGGGCTTTGTGTTGATGATGACCGCAGTGCGGCCAGCCTGGAACTTTATCGAATAGGTTTCCTCATTCGGGGAGAGCATGGCGCAATTCACCAGCACGCCGCCATCGACAAAATCGAGACGCCAGTTGCCCGCACCTTGATACACGCCGGACATCACTGGTCCGGCGCGCGGCTTGCTCGAGTCGGTCACCGACGGCAGCATCGACGTGATCTGTTGGCTGAAGACGTCCAGCAGCGCATTGCCGGTGCAGCTGGCCGGCAAGCGGCCGGCGGCGATGCAGCGATTCATTTGCCGCTCAGCCGGGTCCTTGGGCTGCAGGCCCCGCACGACGTCCGCACGGGTTGGCATCGACGGACTGGCCTCCGCCTTCTTGAAGGCGGCATCTTGAGCGTCCTGCTGCCGCTGCCGGGTGTTGGCTGCAGCGGTTTTCTGCTGCGCCGTGGGCTGCTGGCAAGTTGGCAGCAGCTTTTTCAGGTTGCCGCGCGTTTCATACGTGTACTCGGGCAAGCCGTTGGGCCGCATGTGATCGGGGTGCGCCACCATGCAGGTCGAGCTGTCTGAGAGGTCACGAATGTTGCAACTGTCGATGTGCAGCCGCTCACCATTGCACACATAGGTCAGGCCAGGCACAATGGCCGCATCTTGAGCTCGTGCAGGCGAGAACACCACACAGGAAGCGGATAGAAGACCGAGGACCCAAATCGAATGTTTCACGTTCGGATCTCCTTTCAAGAGGCAAATGGCCGTCATAAGGAGGCGCCGAGCTGTCGGAAGCTTAGGTTGTGCTAGCAGCCGCGGGGAACAGGGAGGACTAGATCGTAGACCCAAACCGCCTTGGCAAGCAAGAAAAACTCCAGCGGGCGGACCGGGATTCATTCGCCACTCCCGTATCTCATGGAGCCTTGATGGAGGCCAAATCGCCAATGCACTCGCCGAGGGCAGATTAGTACTGGAATGTCGGCTTGTGGTGATCTTTGTGCGTGTGAAGGGTGCGGGGGATGAGCGATTGCGTACGCGCCTGTGTTGGGGCGCGGCTTCATAGAAGCAGGGAATAGAGGACAGGGAATAGGGAACGGGGAACAGGGAATAGAAAAGCGGCTCCCTGTTCGACTTGGTTCGTCCTAACTCGCCGTCTTCGTCAGGTACCCCATGCCGTCGAGCACCCCGCGCATGAAGGCGAAGCTCTCGATCACGCCGGGCATGGGGTCGTCGGCATGGATCTCGTACTCGAGATCGACGAAGCCTTTGTAGTTGATCTTGATGAGCGCTTCGAACATCTCGCGGAAGGGCAGAATGCCTTCGCCCACCGGAACCTGGCTTTCGCGGCTCTGGAAACTGGTCAGATCCTTCACGTGCATGTCGTAGAGGCGCGGGCCGGTGGCGTGAATGGCTTCAACGAGGTTGGCTCCTGCGCGTGCCGCGTGGCCCACGTCGATGCACAGGCCGATGCGCGGATCCATATCCTTCACAACCTTGAGCACATCGAATGGAGATGGGAAGAACTTGTCCTCAGGCCCGTGGTTGTGGATGGCAATGCGGATGTCGTACTCCTTCACAGATCGCTCGATCCATTTCAAGGACTCGGGGGTGGGATCACCGGCCACGATGACGCCGATGCCTGCCCGCTTGCAGTACTCGAACTTGGAGCGGATGTCGGCTTCGTCGTCTTTGGGAAAATAGATCGCGCCGGCGGCGTGGAGCTTGATGCCGGCGGCGGCGTAATCGGCCAGCGCAGCGGCCTCGAGCGCCGGATCCATGGGCAGATGGTCCTTCACGTCCTTGCAGTTCAGGTCCGTGAGGTTGAGCTGCTTCATGAAGCCGATGAGCTGCGCGCGAGTGAAGTTGCGAAACGTGTAGCTGGCAAGACCGAGCTTGATGGGCGAGGGCTTTCCCGAGGCGGGAACGGCTTCAGCCTGTGCGGGATGGATAAGGGCGGAGGATGCGGCGGCGGCAGCGACCACGGCGGACGATTGCAGGAAGTTGCGACGCGAAAAGGTGTTTTTCATGGCGGGAGACATTATAGGGGATGGGGCGGCAGCGAGGCGGTGATTCGGCAAGTGATGAGATCGTGCTTTCCCGCCCTAAAGCTCGCCGCGCTGCGTCGAGCTTTAAGGATGGGGCAACCCGCGAGTCAGCAGATACCCGCGTCATGCGCCGTGCCGGGGCCTGGAGGCCGGCCCCACAAATTCACCGCACCGTTCGTTTACTGCTTTCCGAAGCGATAGATGATTCCGGTGGTAAAACCGAGGCTGCCCTGCACGGTTGAACCAAAGCCTGTGGCGAAATACTCGGGCGCCAGCTTGAAGGCGACGCTCGGCGTCAGATTGTATTCGCCAATGACGCTGGCGGTGGCGGCAAAGGTATTGGCATCCGGGTAGAGGCCGAGAAGCGGAGGAGAGATGCCGTTGGTGTCGCCGGAAAAGTTACCGTGCGCCCAGCCGGCCATGACGCGGCCCGAGACGGAATATTTGGGTTGCAGATAGAAGCGGTAGACGGGGCCGAAGAGCAGGTTGTACATGCTGACCTCGGGCCGGGTGAACGCGCCCTGGCTGTAAGGGTTCAGGCCCACGTAGGCGGTGCCGTAGTAGCCGCGGCCGACGAGCGTGTAGCCCAGCCGCTCGCTGGAGAAGCGGGTCAGGCCCGTCTCCCACGCGTAGAACGTGAGACGCTGCAGCGAGGGCCCCGGCGTGAAGCGCAGGTAGCCCATGTCCGCGTACGACTCCCACTTGTGATCGTAGGCGTCATGAATGGCCGTGGCGCGGCGCTGTTCGCGGCGCTGGCGAATGCGTGCCTGGACGTTGATTTGCCCCTGGGATTCTGTGGCGGATTGCTGGCTGGAGCTGGTCTGATCTCCGGACTGGCTTGGCTCCGGGGTAGTGCTCGATGAAGAGTTGCCTGAGCTTTGTGCGAACGCGGCTGGCATGGCCGGCAATGCGAGCGCCAGCAAAAGGGCGAGACGGCGAAAAGATTGCATCGGTATTGGGATTCCTCCACGGGAGTGCGAGAGCAGACCCAAACGGCCGGCGTGCTCCCCCCATTGGTATTAAACCATCTTGGGGGGAGCCCTGTGCCGAGTGTTGAGTGTTGGCCTGCTCTGTTTTGACGCGCGGAGGAGTGAAGCGGTGCTGGAGCGGCTAAACAATGGCCTTTAAATCGGCTAGCAACTGCGCCTGATCGAAGCCGCTGGGCGAGCCTTTGGCAGCCAGCCAGTCCTGGCTGAGCAGGGTGTGCGCCTCGTCGCAATACTCATTCCAGAAGGCCAGGGTCATAGTCTTCGGTTGTCCCCAGGTGATGCAGGTAAAGCCGTTCTGGTCGTATTTGGGCACGTAGACGCAGTGTCCGCCCCAACTGCCGGGCGCGGCATTGGAGCCGCCGTTCGGCACCACATCCCATACGTCCTGCTTTTGCGCCGTGACGGGCAGCGACAGGCCGATGTAGACGCCGCCAAAGAGAGCGATCGACTGTTGCACCTCGGTAAGGCTGGCGGGTTTGGGGTCGACGAAGGCTGTGAGCGCGTGGCCCGCAAAGCCCTGCTTCTTCCAATCGTTGAGCACATCGAGCTCCACGCCGCCGTTGTCAGTGCTGGGATCGCCGGGCTTATAGCCGTCCCACTTTTCATAGAACTTTTCGATGGTCGCGTCGGGAATGGTGACCATGTTACCGGCATTCGCGGTCCACACCTGGACGGCGTGCCCGCAGCCGGCAATGGTGCAGTCGCCCAGGGTATCGTTCAGCATCATGCCCCAGGCGGTGATGCCCTTGGTCCAATCGGCCGCGGGCGGTGGTGGCGGCAGGCTGGGCGTCAGGTAGTCGCCCAGCATCAGCGTACGACTGTCGGTCTTAATGGCCTTGCGGCCGAGTTTCATTTTGGAGTGATCTGCCATGGGAGAGGTCCTTTCCTGCGCATGGAAATGCGAGAGAACGGTGGGATGGAGGCGATCGGGAAGCGAAGTACCCCCACAGTCTAGCGCCATTTCCGGATGCGGTACTGTTATTGTTGCGTAAACTGCCGAAATGATCGGCAAAACGACTGAAAGAAAAAGCGGCGTTAGCGGAGCTAGGGGAGTTCGCGGAGCTAGTGCGCAGCGCCGCCCGGCCGGCAAGTGGCCTCCGTGGCGAGTGGGAAATTCCGCTGGGGACTGAAGGATAGAATTGGGTTGCGGAAGGGGGCAGAAGAACAATGGGCAGGATCGTGTTTGGGGTGATTTTGGGGCTGATTCTGGCGCCTTTAGCAGTGTTGGCGTGGTTTCATTGGGGACATCCGCCGGTGGCCGTAGCCGATCCGCCGTTGCCTATGGAGAGGCAGATCACGCACGTGGCGCTCAACGCACGGATTGCCCGCGAGATGCCGGGAAATCCACCCATTCAGGCCGACCAGGACAACCTTACGGCCGGGGCGGAGGTCTACCGCGACCAGTGCGCGGCCTGCCATGGATTTTATGGCAAGCCCTCGAGCTTTGCCGCGCATATGTATCCCCACGCCCCGGCGCTTTGGGAGAAGCACAAAAATAGCGACGTGGTGGGCGTAAGCGACGACCCGCCGGGCGAGACCTACTGGAAGGTCGCGAACGGGATTCGGCTCACCGGTATGCCGGCCTTCAGGGACACGCTCACCGACACGCAGATATGGCAGGTGAGCCTGCTGCTGTCCAAGGCCGATAAGCCATTGCCGCCGGCGGCGCTTGCCATCGTGCGCGGCGAGCAGCCGGCCGCATCGCCAGCCGTGCCTGTTGCGCAAAAGCACTAGGGCTCGCGCGGCAGGTGGGCCGCACAGCTAAGGAACGAAAGGGAAGTGGAACCATGAGCTTCTTCGATGTGCTGAAAAAGGGTTTTGGATTTGTGTTGCTCAGCATGGGCGTTTCGCGGCCCACGCCCAAGCCCAAACCCGAGGCCAAGCCCGCGCCCAGGGCTGGATCCGGCGAATAGGCCGCAACAGGCCGCGAACGCGCGGCGCCCCTCCGGCGGTGGATCAGTTCGAGAGAAACCATCCCTCAGGGGCTGAAGCCCGACTCATTCTGCCAAATCTATCGGCCCGGCTAAAGCCGTGCCCTTGTTACGAAGCCCCTTGGGTTGGTTTTTTTCGCAGCCTATGAGCCGTCCGCTTTCAAAACAGCCTCTAACCGACCCACTAGCCGATACTCCGGCCTCCGCCGCACTCCTCGTACAATGAAAAAGGGAGTTCATCCCACCCGGCCGATGGCAGAACAAGAAGACAACAAAATAAAATCCGGCTCCAAGCCCGGGGCAAAACCCGGCTCAGGTGAAATCCGCGGCGAAACCCGTAGGAAGCCGGACGAGGACCACGTAGCCGGCAAAGTGTATGACGCCCATCTGATGCGGCGGCTGGGCCATTACGTTCGCCCCTACTGGCTGCAGGCCGGCATTGCCTCGCTCGCAGTCTCGCTCAAATCGCTCTGCGACGTGGCCGGCCCCATCCTGATCATGGTGGCCGTCGACCGCTATCTCGCGCCTGACGTGGCCGCAAAAGATCCGTCGAACGCCGTGGCGCATTGGGTGGCGAATGCCAGCCCCCTCGCCCGCCTGCTTCCCGCGGGGGCCGTCGCGGGCGTGACGCGCCTCGCCGCCATCTACCTGGTGATGCTGGTTTCGGCCTACCTTTTTCAGTTCGTCCAGGTCTACCTGATGCAGTGGACCGGCCAGAAGATCATGTTCGATCTGCGCCGCGATATCTTCCGCCACATGCAGCGCATGCACGTGGGCTTCTTCGACGTGAATCCGGTCGGACGGCTGGTCACGCGCATCACGTCGGATGTTGATGCGGTGAACGACATGTTCACCGACGGCGTGCTGGCTATCATCAACGACTTTTTCATGCTCACCATCATGGCCGCCGTCATGCTCGCCATCAGCTGGTGGCTGGCGCTGCTGGCCTTCGCTGTGCTGCCGCTGATTCTTGTCGTCACGCGCATCTTCCGCGATCACGTGCGCGAGAGCTACCGCCGCGTGAGGACCGCCATCGCGCGCATCAATAGTTTTACCCAAGAGCACATCTCGGGCATGAGCGTGGTCCAGCTCTTCAACCGTGAAGAGCGCGCGTTCAAGGATTTCTCGAAGGTGAACGAGCAGCACATGATCGCCTTCAAGGACACGATTCTGGCCTACGCGCTCTACTACCCGGCGGTCGATTTTCTTTCCTCCGTGGCCATTGCCCTCGTGGTGTGGCGCGGCGGCTTCGGCGTACTGCACGTGCCGCCCACGGTCACCATCGGCGTGCTCATCATGTTTACCCAGTTCTCGCTGCGCTTCTGGCGGCCCATCCAGGACCTGAGCGACAAGTACAACATTCTGCAGGCCGCCATGGCCGCATGCGAGCGCATCTTCAAGCTCATGGACTCGGCGCCGGAGATTGTCAGCCCCGCGCATCCCGTCCTGGGCGACGGCTCGAATCGAATTGAATTTCAGCACGTCTGGTTCACCTATCAAAAACTTACGGATGCGCAGAAGGCCGCGGTGGCGCGGGCTGAGCAATCCTCGGCAGACGGCGCGGAACTGGCCGGCATTGACGGTATCGAGTGGATTCTCAAAGATGTTTCCTTCACCATCGAACCGGGGCAGACGGTAGCGATTGTCGGTCACACCGGCGCGGGCAAGACCACGCTCACCAGCCTGATGATGCGCTTTTACGAGGTAACCGCGGGCCGCATTTTATTGGACGGAGTCGACCTGCGCGAACACGATTTGCGGGAACTGCGGCGTCATTTCGCCGTGGTGTTGCAGGATCCGTTCCTTTTCTCGGGAACCATCGGCGAAAACATCCGCCTGGGGAACGAAGAGATCTCCGACGCCACCATGCGCCGCGCGGCGAGGGACGTGAACGTCCTCGACTTCATCGACACCTTGCCTCATGGATTCGATGAGCCGGTGCGCGAACGCGGCAACTCGCTCTCCACGGGCCAGAAGCAGCTCATCAATTTCGCCCGCGCGCTGGCTTACAATCCGCGCATACTCATCCTCGATGAAGCCACGTCGAGCGTTGACACCGACACGGAGCTGCGCATTCGCTCGGCGCTGGAGCGCATGGTCGAAGGGCGCACCAGCGTACTCATTGCGCACCGGCTTTCCACGGTGCAACGCGCCGAGACGATCCTGGTGATGCACAAGGGCCAGTTGCGTGAGATGGGCTCGCACCAGGAGCTGCTCGCGCACCGCGGCCTCTACTGGAAGCTCTATCAATTGCAGTACAAGGACCAGGAGGCCGGCGCTCTACCGCTGCCTTCGCAGGAGCCCTCGGCCGCGCCGGCCGTGTAAAAGCAGGGACCAAGCCACCCCA
>Ga0326727_10020089_pt1 | contig 13311 bp, 10 predicted proteins | sample MB2enrmetagenome_FD_207643 | JGI IMG/M metagenome (GOLD analysis project Ga0326727, IMG submission 207643) | Lab enriched peat soil microbial communities from McLean, Ithaca, NY, United States - MB29MY | ecosystem: Environmental > Terrestrial > Soil > Wetlands > Peat | place: USA: New York...
CAGTTGATCAGTACAGTCTGTCGGCTTCTGGGCGGTAGAATGGATCGTCATAAAGCTCAGTGTTTTCAAGCTCTCTGACGCCTCTGCCGCCCATTTGTTCAACCGGTTTATGAGGGATTCGGGCTAACTCCCGTTTGCCTGGCTCCAATCAGCGCTGCGGGCCCAAATGCAGCTCCACAACCTCGCGACTTCAGCGAAGAACGCTGTTGTCCAGGCTGGTTAAAAAGCGACACATCCGAGCAGGGTACCACGACGGTCTAACGAAACGGACGGTTCGTGTGGGAGCGCCTCTGCCGCATCTTCTCCATCCGCATGAGCCTCCAAAAACCCCGGGGAAATGCTCTCGGCGAGCACTTTCAGCTCCGCACCGATGCCGGAATCCTGCCCACGGCACGGGAAGCGCTCCTCGTTCCAATCAGACCCGCTTGTCTGTGGCATAAGCAATGCTGTAGGCCTAACAGGATGCTCGCTACGGCTTAGTTCGCACATCCCAGTGTGCCATTGAGAGGCGGGAAGTTGAGAGATGTGGGACGCGCAGTTGTCGGGACAGGTGAACGCGGCGAGTTCAGAATGACTTAATGGAGGCAAAATCTATGAAGCGAAGTGGTAGAGGAACCAAGGCCGATCCGCTTGTGTCCGCCCTGAGCCGAATCAGCGCGAGCGGCTTCGTGAGAACTTCCTTTTTTCACGACTCGCGGGATCCGCCGGCTTCCCGGGGGCACGAATTCCCCTGCTTCCCCAGGAGCAGCAAGAGCTTTACCCCAGGTCTCGCCTTTACGTTGATCGAACTGCTGGTGGTCATCGCGATCATCGCAATCCTCGCCGCCTTGCTCCTGCCTGCGCTCGCGAAGGCCAAGGCAGGGGCCCTCCGCACTCAGTGCCTGAACAACCAGCGGCAACTCATTCTCACCTGGGCCATGTACTCCAACGAAAACGGGGAGAGGCTGGCTCTGAATGGAGGGGACCTGGCACCGACCTCCTCCCAGGCCCACCTCTGGGTCTTCGGCGGCAACCACGGAGACCCGGAGACGCTCACCAATTTGCAATACCTGGTCGGCGCCAATTACGCGCTCTTTGCCCCGTTTCTCGCCTCGGTCCAGCCTTACAAGTGCCCGGCGGATCGCTCGCTTTGGCCCATCGAGGGGGGCATGGTGAACGAACTCCGCAGCTACGCAATGAACTGCTACGTGGGAACCCCACCAGCCAATGTCGTGTCACCGGACTACCTTAATGCGAACGGCCGTGTCTATATGAAATCCACGGACCTGGCGAGCGATTCGCCCGTCAATCGCTTTGTGTTTATGGATGTCAACCCCGCCAGTATTTGCACGCCCGCCTTCGGAGTGGACCTGAGCCTGGGGACCTTCGTGCATTACCCTTCCAGTTTGCACGGGGGCCTCGGAGTGGTCTCTTTCGCTGACAGCCACGTCGAATCTCACAAATGGTTGGACGCTCGGACCGGTAAAGGGCTGGTCAGCGGGGAACAGTATATCCCGCACTGGGATCTCTCACCGACCAACCAGGATTTGCCCTGGATCGTGGACCGGACCACCTCCTGGAAGTGAAGGGAATACTGCTTTTCGGCCCGGCTGCTTCATCATGTTGTAATCAATGAGCCGTTTGCCGATGTGTGGGATTTGAATGTAGCCGTTATCGGTTTTCCAGAGCTGCCGCCAGATGGGGGTCCCAGCATGACCATTCAATCTGGTTAAGAGAGTCCGCTGCGGCACCGTTGCGCCTTTGCGTCGCCGCAACTCCCTTTTTCAGGTTCAGCGGCGCCATGAGCCAACTCGCGGCTTGCGACGAAGGCCACACGGCAGTCCGGGGCATTGCACATCCTTGGGCTCCGTCTCGACCTGGTCCAAAAGCAACCCGAATTCTATATACTTGGCACAGAAAGTGTGGCTAATACAGGCGGTGGCTTCTATGCTTGCCGTCGCCGGCTGGGACGGCTGCCCTGCCGAGCAGCCTGGCAACGCCTCCGCTCGCGGGGGGAGGGCAGGGTGAGCCGGCGCCCGGCGGCAAACCCCGGCCTGAGAGCATTTCGACGCTCAATGGCCCCTGGAAGTCTCAGACGGAAAAGACCCACGCCCGACAAGCTAGTTTCTTCTCAGCACCTTTCCGTTCGACGGTGCGCTGGCGATCACCAATGGTTCTTAGAAAGGCCAGCGAATTTAGGTCGCCGATAATCTAACCCGGATTCTTCTGGTCCGGGCACCGTAGCCGCGTCGGCGATACGCGTGCTTCCGGCGGGTGGGAGGCTCGGCTCAGTGGACATCACGAGCCTCTACACGGCCCGCTATGGCGTGCCGCCGGTTGGGGAAAAGGTGTACGTCCGCGTCAACCAGTTCGTAGATGGCTGGGAAAGCCTGGGCAGGACCTTCTGGGCCATCGTCCGGGCTGCGGCTTAACCTGCCGCGGTAGTGGCGCAGGCGTCTCGCCTGCGAGTTAACCGGGCATCCCGCCCGGTGACCCTGGTGCGGGACGCAACTGCCCAGCCCCGGCTAACACACGGGCAGGTGTTCTTCCGGAACGCCTGTCCGCTCTCTGCATGTGAAGAATCAAAACCCTCCAGGAATAGCATTGATTCCAATACTCCCAAAGGGTATCAAAGTCCTACGCGCAGCCTCGACATGAAAAGACACCTGTTCTGGATTTTGCCCGTCGTACTGGCCGCGGTCGTTCTGCCATTCGTTCTTCGGCCTCGGAGCCATGCCGAGAACTTCGAGCGCCTCATGGCCTCAGGCCGAGGCAGCTTTGAAAAAGGAGATTTCACCAACGCGCTCCGGTACTACCAACACGCAGTCAAGCTCGCGCCGGAGAGCCTGGATGCGCATCTAAACCTGGCCAACGCATGGCTGCTTACCGGCCGAAACGAGAGCGCGGTCGAAGAATGCCAGCGCGCGATTGATCTGGACCCAAACGATCCAGCACCCTACTACGTAATGGGTTGCGCTTACCTGCGCCAAAACCAGGCGGAGAAGGCGATCCAGGCCTTCCAACAATCCCAGAAGATTGACCCCACTGTGGACGCCCTGAGCTTCCAGCTTGGGCTCGCCCAGGTACGTGCGGGCCATTTAGCGGACGCTATTCAGCAGTTTGAAACGCTGCTCCAGTTCAAGCCGGATCATCCGTCCGCTCATTACCAACTGAGCCGTCTGTACCAGCAAACGGACCGGGCGGCCGACGCGGCGGCAGAGTTGGCGAAACACCAGGCGCTTCAGGTCAAGCACCCCGGCGCGTCCCTGAGCCCCACTGCCCTCGAACGCTGCAAATACACCGAGCCGCGGGTCGCCTTTTCGCTAGCGCAGCCCGACGCCCGGGGTGTGCCGGTGAGGTTCGTCGAGACGACAGTCGAGTCCTTCGGGGCTGAAGCCTCGAGCTATCACGGACCTGTGGGAGTGATAGACTACAATCATGATGGCCGGAACAGTCTGTGGGTAAGGCAGGGGAACGGATTCCGCCTGCTGGAGAATTCGAAAGGCAAGTTTGTCCCCCTCGGCCCGTGGGTTCCGGGAACAACCAACGCGACGTATCGGCGTTGCCTGGTGGGCGATCTGAACAATGACAGGTTCGAGGATGTAGTGGTCCTGGGGGAGCAGGCCTCACACGTCTTCCGTTTTGCCACTAATGGCCAATTCCGCGAGGTGACAGCCGCGGCGGGGCTCAAGAACCTGAAAGCCAGAGACGGCGTGCTGGCAGACTTGGACTTCACGGGCAAACTGGACTTGCTCACCATCCAGCCGGGCGGGCAGGGTTTGCGGCTCTATCGAAACCTGGGGAGTTTCTACTTCCAGGACAACACTACGAATTCGGGGCTGCCGGCCGTGCTGGGCGGGGCGGAGCACCTCACCGTTGACGACTGGAAGAATGAGGATGTGCCGGCGGCATATCTCACCCGGTCAGGCGAAGCGCCGGTGATTTACTGCAAACAGCGGGCCGGCGCTTTTGTGCGGACGAATCTCGCGGCCAACTTGCCGGCCGCCAAACTCGTGGCCCTGGGCGACCTGAATAACGATATGTTATCGGACCTCGTGTTGGCCGGCGATAAGGAACTCACGATTCTGTATGGAGGCAGCGGCGACCAGGTCACCATTCCGCTCGGCAACCTGCGCCCGACGGGGCTGCTGTTACTGGATTATGACAACGACGGCTGGCTCGACCTGCTGGCATTTGGCAACGGGGTGCGGGTCTGGCGCAATCTGGGCAAACGGGGCTTTGAAGATGTCACCGCGGCGCTGGGGTTGGATAGGACCGGACCGGTTGACGATGTGGTAGCGGCGGATTTTGACCAGGACGGAGATACCGACCTGGTGATGGCCTCCGGGGCCGGACTGCGGTACTGGCGCAACGACGGGGGCAACGCCAACAAGCAACTGAAGCTGCGGTTGGCGGGGAACCGCTCGAACTCCTCGGGCCTGGGCTGCCGCGTCGAGATCGTCTCGGATCATTGGCGAACGATCCGGACTTTGAAACAGCTCCCCTTCGAGATTGGCGTTGGCCAGCAGGCCAAATTGGACCTGCTTCAGATGCGGTGGTCGGATCTAACGACTGCAATCCTGGATGTTCCCGTGCAACCGCAGCCCTTCGAGTTGGTCGAGCTTGTGCTGCCGTCGGGTTCGTGCCCCTACCTCTACGCCTGGAACGGCGAGCGGTTCAAGTTTGTTACCGATATTCTCGGCGCCTCACCACTCGGTCTGCCCGTCAGCGAATCGCGGTACGTAGAGGCGGATCCGGAAGAGTATCTTTCCCTTGGAAACGAGCGGCAATTCCCGCCCCGTAACCACGAATACGAGCTGCGCATCACCGAAGAGCTGCGGGAGGTGCTCTACCTGGACCAGGCAAGGCTGGTGATCGTGGACCATCCGGCCGGCACGATCGTGGTCCCCACGAGCAAGATGCTCGCCGGCCGGCCATTCCCCCCGCATGAGCTGTGGACGCTCCGCCCGCGGTCCGCCCTCAAGCGAGCCACACGTAGCGATGGCCTGGATGCGACTGAACTCTTGACTGCAAATGATGCGCGCCTGGTCGGGCCAGAGCACCTTCGCGAACCGCAATTGCGCGGTTTGGCTGAACCCTTCGGCATCACCCTCGACTTTGGCGAACTCCCGGTTTCGGAACCACTGGTCCTGGTCCTCAACGGCTGGCTCCGCTTCGGTGGAGGCATGGCGAACATCGCCGGTTCGCTCGACCCGACCCTGCCTTTCCCCTTCCCGATCCTCGAAGCGGAGTTGCCGGACGGCTCCTGGAAACGAGTGGCCGTGGACGTAGGTGTCCCAGCGGGCAAAACCAAGACGATCCTGGTGGACCTCGAAGGCAAGTTGCCATCCGGCGCCCGGCGTCTGCGGTTGACCACGGCCTTTGAACTCTATTGGGATTCTGTCTTGCTCTGCGTCAAGGCCTCCGCACAGGAGAACCATGTGACGAACCTGCGCCCGAACCGATCCGACTTGCATTGGCGCGGGTTCAGCGAGTTTGCACCGCTCCCCGACTGGCTACCGCTGACACCGGAATATGAACGACTCAGGACTGCGCCACCCTGGCGGCGCACGCCTTATGGCTGGTGTACGCGTTATGGCACCGTGGATGATCTGGTCGCTGAAGAGGACAACGCGCTGGTGCTTCTCAATGGCGGGGACGAGTTGGCGCTGGGGTTCGCCGCGGACCAGTTGCCGACTAGACCTGAAGGGTTTGAGCGCGATTTCTTCCTGCACGTCGTGGGCTGGGACAAAGACGCCGACTTCCATGTCGGCCAGGGCTGGCGGGTGGAGCCCTTGCCCTTTCGTGGCATGGACGACCAGGCTTATGGCCGGCAGTCCAGGCCGTCGAATCTGGACGACGCGTGGCGAGCGAAGTACGACACTCGCTGGGTGGGGCCGTTAGTGTTGAGCCAGAAACGAAACTGAGTCAGCAGGCTTTGCCTCGAAGCAACGATATGGTCCTGAAAAAGCCTTGCTCCAACCACAGCGATGCGCAAGCTTCACCACATTCCCGCCGGCGCAGGTTGCGCCGGTGAAACCGTTTGACCAACAAATACAAAATCGTCTGCATGAACCAGTCCATCTCCAATCAGTATGTCGAGCGAGTAGTAGATCTCACCGATCCCGCCGCCAACCGCATCCTCAACGTGAGCGTCGAGGAGGCGCGGGAGCGCATCCTGCGCGGCCCGGCTGAGGCTGTCCGGCAGATCGAGGGTTCCTTTGCCCTGGTGGCCAGAGAAGGAAAGGTTGTCCGCCTGGCCCGCTCACTCGATCGTCCGATGCGATATTTTCTGGCCAAACGCCATGAGGGCCCCGCCCTCGTTGTGGCCCCCCGTATTGACACGATCTGGGATTGGTTGAAACAGGAGGGATTTGGGGCGCAGTTTCATCCCAGTTATACCCGCATGGTTCCCGCTCATCACGTCGTGCAGATTCATCTGGTTGGGTGCCCCGATCCGGACCCGATTTACGAGCGCTTCTTTGCACCGCAGCGTAACGTCTTTCCCACTGACCTCCAGCAATTGGGCGAAAACTACATCGGTGCCCTGGGCCACGAGATCCGGCGGTGGCTCGGCAGTCTGCCGGCCAGTGAACCCATTGGGGTTTGTTTCTCGGGCGGTGTGGATAGCGGCGCTGTCTTCCTCGTTGCCTACCACAGCCTCCTCAAGCTCGGGATGAGCCCCGCCCGGCTCAAAGCCTTCACTCTCTCCGTCGAAAACGGACCCGACCTCGACCAGGCCAGAACCTTTTTGGACCGGCTCGGCTTGGGCCTATTCCTCGAAGTCATCGAGGCCGATCCGGCCTCGCTCGACCCACTGGAGACCATTCGTATCACCGAGGATTACAAATCGCTCGATGTCGAGTCGGCCACCATGGCCTTGGCGCTCTGCCGCGGAATCCGTCAGCGCTACCCGCACTGGAAGTTCCTCCTGGATGGGGACGGCGGCGACGAAAACCTGAAAGACTACCCGATCGAGGAGAACCCCGAGTTGACCATTCGCAGCGTCGTCAATAATCGCATGCTCTACCAGGAGGGCTGGGGGTTGGGCACCATCAAGCATTCCCTGACCTATTCCGGAGGGTTCAGCCGGTCCTGCACCCGTACCTACGCTCCTGCGCATCACTTGAAGTTCGAAGGGTTTAGCCCCTTCACTCGGCCCGGCGTCATTGAGCAGGCCGAGGGGATCCCGTTCATCGCGCTCACGGATTATGACGTAGAGAAGCTCTACAGCCTCAAGGGCGAAATCGTCAGCCTAGGTGTCAAGGCCCTCACCGGCCTTGAAATGCCCGTGTTCCCTAAGCGCCGCTTCCAGCACGGTGCAATTTCCGTTGATCGGCTGGCGCGGCGCCTGTCTCGGCAGGAGCCTGAATACCGCCAGCACTTCCTGGCCAGCTACAGCGGAGCCCTTTCGGCTTGATCGCCCGAAACGGACGAGCTGGGCGCCCTGGCAGGATTTAGGCTGATTCGCGCCGTCTCCGGCTTCATGAATTCCATCTACCCTGAGCAAGACCGCTCGGCCTGGATCGTCGCCCAACGTCCCCCCCGTGCGTCGGCAGATCCCTTCACGCCCCACGGGTTCTTCTTCGAAGAAGAACTCTCAGCTTATCATCGGCTCGTGGGTTCCGCCGTCATTCTGCTCACGAACAGAGAATGCCCTTGGCGCTGCCTGATGTGCGATCTGTGGAAACACACCCTGACCCGCCCAGTTCCCCCCGGTGCCATCCCGCGGCAGATCGGTTACGCTCTCGCCCGCTTGCCTGCCCGCCCGGAACAGGTGAAACTCTACAACAACGGGAGCTTCTTCGACCCCACCGCCATTCCCTTGGCCGACTACGCTGCGGTTGCCGAAAAGGTCTCCTGCGCGACCCATCTGGTGGTGGAATCACATCCGCGGCTGGTCGGCGAAAGCGCCCTCAAGCTCAGGGACCTGCTAGGCTCGTCGCTGGAAGTGGCGATGGGCCTTGAAACGGCCCATCCGGACGTCCTGCCCCGTTTGAACAAGAATCTCACCTTGAACGCCTTCGCGAAAGCGGCCGCCTTTCTGCGCAACCACGGGGTCACCGTGCGGGCGTTCGTCCTGTTGAGGCCCCCCTTCTTGAATGAAGCCGAGGGTCTGGAGTGGGCGGTTAAATCGGCTGATTTTGCTTACGCCTCAGGTGCGGAGGTGGTTTCCCTGATCCCCACCCGTGCCGGCAACGGTGCTTTGGACCGGTTGCGGGAGGCCGGTGAGTTTGCGCCGCCGCGACTTTCATCGCTCGAGAGAGCGTTGGAATCCATCCTGGCATGGCGCCGAGGCAGAGTCTTCGCCGATACCTGGGAGTTGGAGCAGTTCTCCACCTGCGCCGCTTGTTTCAAGCAACGCCGCCAACGCCTGCACCAAATGAACCTCCAGCAGATCGCGCCGCCCAAGATCCGGTGCCCAGTGTGTGAGGACCCTTGAGTCTCAGGGAAACAGAAAGGCTACGGCGCCGCGAGCCGGCTGGGAGGTTACCATCTGGCCGCGTGAGTAAAGCGGACACGACCCCGGCCACGACTGGCGCTCCGAGAACCGAGCGGCCGCGGACGTTCCGCCGCCGGTTGCTGAAGGCTACTGCCTGGGGCTGTGGCGGGGCGGTTCTGCTATTGGTAGCGTTTGCCGGGCTCCTGTTCGTCTATGTCAGCCGGGTTCCACAGGCCTACTCGCAGCCTGCGAATCCGCTTGCGCCGCCGACGCCGTCGGATTATGCGGCCTCCGAGTTGGATGGATTCGAGTCGCCGTACCTCGGTCACACCGGGAGTTGGGATGGCAAGGGTGGAAACATTTGGGGTGGTTCGAAGGTGCCCGACTTGGAGAAAGAGGCTGGTATGGGCCTGCGCTGGACGTTCATGCCTGTGAACTGGAGCGCGATGGAACCGGAAAGGCCCACTGATCTCAAGAGGGAAGCTCCGCCGGCGTGGCGGGCCCTGGATGCCTTCGTGATCGAGGCTCAGAGGCGGCGGCTCAACGTGCTAATGCAGGCGCCGGTTGTGGGGGGCAACGCCGGCGGACCGCCGGCCTGGGCCGGGCGACGGGAGAGAGGGAAGTCGGCTCCGCTCGATATGACCGCGCTCGCGGCGTTCGCGGGCAAGCTCGCGGGGCGGTATTGCCCGGGGGGAACGCTGGCCAGGGAACAGGGCTGGGGATCCCGCTATGGTGTGCGGGCTTGGGAACTCGACAACGAGCCGGAGATGTACCGGACACACTGGGAAGGACAGGCTGGGGACTATGCGGAATTCCTTACGCTCGCTGCTACGCAAATCAGGACTGCCGACCCTAAAGCGTGGATCGTCGCACCCGCTCTTGCCGCCGGGAAAGGAGGGCTTCGCTGGCTCGATGGCACCCTCGATCCGGGCGCGCTGGCGGGTTCGCCGATGTTCCGAGCCCAGGGCAGGCCCTACGCCATCGGACGGGTCCTGGACGTCGTGAGTTTTCACAACTACGAAGGACTCGACTCCGCTTTCTCCGGTGAGCCACGCACCGTCAGCGAGGTGCTCGACGATGTGCGGGCGGTTTTTGAGAAATGGGAGCGGCGCACGCCGGGCTTTACGTATTCGCGCAAGAAGGATTACTGGCACACTGAAGGCAACTTTGACTTCGTCGGGGCCCTTTCGGCCCAGCGCCGCGCCGCGTGGCGGATGCAGTTCTTCACCCGCGCATTTGCGGCGGGCCTGCGCAAGGTCTGCGTGATGGACGCGTCGGAGCGCGAACAAGCGGCTGTGCGCGCGTACGTGCGGGTGCTGCCCTGGCCGTTCCCCATGAACGACGCCGTCGTTGAGGTAAGAGTCCTGCACGGATGCGCGGCAGCGTTCCGGCATCCGGATGGCGAGCAGCCTGAGGCCGGCCAGGTGTGGATCATCTGGGCCATAGCAGGCACAGGCGATACGGAGGTGGAGGTGCCTGTCCGGCGAGATCGGGTGAGGCTCGTGCGCGTTGACGGCGCTAGCTCGGTTGCGAGCGCACCCGGCCATCGGCTCACTCTGGGACTGAGAGGCGACTCGAAGATGGCGGCACCCGTGATGGTCGTTGACCGGGTCGGTGAATAAAGGCGGACGCCCGCCCGCGCGCACGTTGCCGGCGGCGCGGCTTCAGATTTGGCCGCCGCGCTGGAGCGGATCCCAGTGTTTGGAGTTGATCAGGGCCTTGGCGCTTCCATCCGCCGGGTTCGCAGGCGGGTTGATCGTTTGACTCTTGCATCCTTCCGAGTGCCCGTCGTTGAACGAGACGACGGCCATACCTAGGTGGCGTTTGGGTTCGACGCCCTCGTAGGTCGGGAAGGAACTGGTTGCGACAACCGCGGGGTCCATGCAGGAGGATACCCACCACAGACTGCTACTCCACATCGGCGGGTTGCCGTAAGGCTCTTTGTCCGCAACGACCAGGTTATCCGAGGGCCGAATGACCCCCGCCCGCTTGAAAGAGACGCCCACGGGGAACTGAATCCCGCCGACCACCGGCGTCTCAGGATCATAAGGGTGGTGTCCCAGAAAGAACCCGTTGTAACCGTAGCCCACCAGGTTGCAATCGAAACTCCATTGCCAGGTGGTGCCGTTATCCAGGCGTTTTCCATTGATGGCCGGGTCGTGGAACAGGTTGCTCCGGCCACCGCCGTAGGTCACAATCGTCGTGCCCCACCAGTTGGTCAGCGACACGTTGTCGTCGGTCGTGTTGACATTCTGATTCCGGTGCGCGGGGAAAGCATCGTTGTTGTCGTCGGTGTAGAACTGCATAAACAGGCCGATCTGCCGAAGGTTGTTCAGACAAGCCGTGCGCTGTCCTTTTGCTTTGGCACGGGCGAGGGCCGGCAACAACATCGCAGCCAGAATCGCGATGATCGCTATGACCACCAACAGTTCGATCAGTGTGAACCCAAGCCGCCGGGCTCCGTCTTTTCCTGCGGGCAACCTGTTCATGAGGCTCCTCGATAGTGCACTATCGAGGGGCTCCCGTCAACCCCGTAGAGTCAAAAAGAATCGAACGGAGAGAGCTTGGGCAGGACGCTCATGAAGGCGTCGGCGTTGGATCTTGAGCGGGATCGGCCCAGTCCGGAATAGGCCCAAGCTCAAGCGCCCTGGGCGGAGTCGCAATCGAAGGCCGGAGCCACTGGCGCCGCCACCTGCTCACGAATTCATCCTGTGGACGGCTAGAGCGAGTTTAGCCCAAAAACATCATTCCTGTTGTTCCGAAGGTCCAAATACTTCCACATCTCGATGTGGCCGTCCGCGAAAGTAATACCCGCCCTCTGATTGTGACGGCAGGCGGGCTGTTTTTGCGGCCGGAACAGCAGCCAGCCTTCCTGAGGGTCCGGAGCAAAGGTGACGATCTCGGTCAGGTAGCCGCCCGCGGGGACGTTGCTGGAATCTTTCGGAATGCCAGTGTCTCCCATGAGCCAAAGCAGAGTCGGGCGCGTCAGGGACGTCAGCCGCCGGCTCCCCAGGGAATTGACGCCCCCCGCATTCAGGAAAGCATAGCGGATGATCGTCCCTTCCACCGGCCCGTAGCCCTCCCACCGGGCTCCAAAAATGGTCTGGATCTCAATATCTTTGACTGCCGGGCAGCGCCAGACATTATTCGAAATGGCATAGGTCGTGATGTACTTGCCTTTTGACAGTGCCTGAAACCACCAGTCTCCGCCTGGTTCTACGTCGGTGCCCAACCAGGCCTTACTATAGAGATCTGGAAGATGTTCGTTGTTGTCGCCGGCATAAAGAAGAAACGCCAGCCCAATCTGGCGGCTGTTGTTCACGCAGCGCGTCGTAACCGCCTTCTCTTTGGCTCTGGACAAGGCCGGCAGCAAGAGGGCCGCCAGGATCGCGATGATGGCAATGACCACCAACAATTCGATCAGGGTGAACCCTCTCCGCCGGGGCCGTATTGTCACGCTAGGCATATACTCAGAAGTGTGCGCCAAAAGTCTCAACCGGCCACCTCGTCAATTGATTTGGGATCCAGCTTGCTACCCTGCCCGCCAAACAGGCTGCGTGCCAGTTTGCCTGCTTTTCGACCCGAGACCCGGATTTTCAGTGTGGTCCGCCAGAAACTCGGCTTCCCCACGTTCGCATCCCGGAAACTGAGCAAGTCCACCCCCACTTCCCGCAAGCCTGTGGATTCGCCCAAATAACGAATGAACTTGAGGTCCTCCGCGAAAAGGTCCGGGTGCAACCTCCGCAACACTGGGGCCAGCAGTTTTCCCTGCCAATATAGACACTTCCAGAACGCCCTTTTTTCATACTCCGAGGGCGGACAACGGAACCGCTGGCAAAACAGGGACTGCAATTGCTGTCTGACCACGGCCAGATCATACCAATTGTGTCAACGGTACCGCAACATCCGAGCGACGGGGCGGTTTCCTCGGTGACAGTCTCGCATTGGCTTGCTGGGAGGCGAGGGTTGTGCTAAATGAAGAACAAGCTAGAAATGCCACCGAGTCCACAAGCACAATCATGCACGAGCTTTGCCTGCGCGTGTGCTACCGAAGCCAGGCTGTGCGCCACGCGCCGCGTGCAAGCGCCTAACTTGACCTGAACCGATGACCACCTTTCCCGCTGTTGATCCCATCCCGTTGCCAGCGCCGGTCTGGCTTTTCAAGATCCTTCATGCCTTGACACTCGCGGTGCACTTTATCTCGGTCGAAATGTTGCTGGGCGGGCTGGCTGCCGCTTTGGTCCTCAACGTGGCCAGCCGCGGCCGCGGTCCTGACGCCGCCCTGCGCCTCAATGCTTCCGCGGCTCTGGCCCGCCGCCTGCCGGTTGTGATGACCTATGTCATCAACCTGGGTGTGCCACCGCTGTTGTTCGCGCAAGTCCTTTACGGACGCGCCCTCTACACCAGCAGCATCCTGATCGGGCTCTGGTGGATCGCCGTGATCTTCCTCCTGATTGGCTGCTACTGGCACATCTATCGTTTCGCGGCCAAGACGCAGGAAGGTCGCCGGGCATGGCCGATGGCTTTGATCTCGCTGGCCTTGGCCGTTCTGATCTCGCGCATTTATTCCACCAATATGACTCTTATGCTGCACCCGGAAGCCTGGCAGAGGCTCTATGCCGCTTCGGCCATCGGTGCCCAACTGCCCGCGGTAGATCCCGCGCTCATGCCGCGTTGGCTCTTTATGCTCACAGGCGGCCTGGCTGTCGGCGGTCTGTGGATGATCTGGCTTGCTGGGCAAAGGGCTATTGAGCTGGAGGTTCGGGGGTATCTCTCCGCGGTTGGCGGGCGGATGGCGGTCGTGGCACTCCCGTTGCAGATCCTCTTCGCTTTCCAGGTTATCAGCGCCCAACCCGGCTTGATCCGGCAGGGTCTGGTGAGCGATGTCT
>Ga0326727_10020090_pt1 | contig 13311 bp, 22 predicted proteins | sample MB2enrmetagenome_FD_207643 | JGI IMG/M metagenome (GOLD analysis project Ga0326727, IMG submission 207643) | Lab enriched peat soil microbial communities from McLean, Ithaca, NY, United States - MB29MY | ecosystem: Environmental > Terrestrial > Soil > Wetlands > Peat | place: USA: New York...
CTTCGGCTTCTTCGACCGCTTCAGCCTCTTCGACCGCTTCAGCCTCTTCGACCGCTTCAGCCTCTTCGACCGCTTCAGCCTCTTCGACCGCTTCAGCCTCTTCGACCGCTCCAGCCTCTTCGACCGCTCCAGCCTCTTCTGCTGCCTCGGCTTCTTCGACCGCCTCGGCCTCTTCGACCGCCTCAGCTTCTTCGACCGCCTCAGCCTCTTCTGCCGCCTCGGCTTCTTCGACCGCCTCAGCTTCTTCGACCGCCTCAGCTTCTTCGACCGCCTCAGCCTCTTCTGCTGCCTCGGCTTCTTCGACCGCCTCGGCCTCTTCGACCGCCTCAGCCTCTTCGACCGCCTCAGCCTCTTCTACCGCTTCGGCTTCTTCGACCGCCTCAGCCTCTTCGACCGCCTCAGCTTCTTCTACCGCCTCAGCTTCTTCTACCGCCTCAGCTTCTTCTACCGCCTCAGCCTCTTCGACCGCCTCAGCCTCTTCTACCGCTTCGGCTTCTTCTACCGCTTCGGCTTCTCGCACGGTGGCGGCGGTGCCATCAATAACCGCCGGAACCTTTACCGCTTCTCCGTCACCTGCTACCGCGGCGCGTGTTTCCTGCGCAGGCAGGCTGCGCATAAATGCCGTATTCTGGAGGGCGCTTCTGATCAAGTTCTCAAGTCGGGAAATGTCGAGCGCGCCGACTGCCGGCGCCTGCGGTCCTTCCGCGCGCCGCGAAAGCAGATCCAGGATCTCGCTCCAGCTCTTCGCCATGTACTCCTCGATCACTGGCTTCTGCTTTCGCGACACTCTGCCGATGCCGCGCTGGATTTGCCAGGTGATCTCCCCCTGGCGAGCTTCCAACTCCCGGCGCCACCTGCTCCAGTCCGTTCCCCCCGGGCCTTCGACCAGTTCAGTGATGAGCTGGACCTGAAAGCGTTTGACGCGCTGGCGCAGCACGTCCAAGGGATCCGATCTCAGGTTGACGAGCAGGAAAACAATAAGAAAAACAGTAAGGAAAAACGTCCCCAAAAGGAGGCCTTTCATGAGCTCCGACATCTCGAACACAGAGGCGTCGACCAAAAGGCTAGCGACTCCGCCTTGCACGAGCTGTCGGGAGAACAACAGGAAAGACTCTGTTGTGCCGCCTTCTCTGGTGAGCGAAAACGGCGCTATGAAGGATGTGGAGCCTGTATGGGAACGCCAGGCCGCCTCCAGGGCAACGGCAACGGGTTGCGGATTTGCCGCGGTGAAGTTCAGGAGAACACCATCGTTCTGTATGAGGAGGACGCTCGTCACAGGCACCTGCGGCATGAACTGCAGATCCCTCAGCAGGTCGAGAGGGTCCATGGAAAAGATCGCAGTCCCCTTAAAAAGCGGCGCAGAAGCCCCGTCGCCGCGGTCGTAGACGGGAACCAGGTACAAGAACCGGCTTTTGACTCCGTCAATAAAAAGCCTTGGTGGATCTCCAGGGCCGAGGAGAATGGAGCTAGCGGGAACAGTCTGCTCCACCTCGCTGTAGTTTTTGTACGCGAACCGGTTCGGTGTCTGGTCTTTCGCGTCCGAAGCAACGGAGCTGAAGACGATCCTCTGCCCATCAGGGGCGAGGACCCGGACCGCAGCAACCTTGAGCGTCGCAATGTCCTTAGCCCACTGCTGCATGACGTCCGCCGGAAGGTTCGTCCCGAAAGAGGCAGACACGTAATCCTTTTTTGCAAGAGCAGCGAACTGTTCGAGGTTGGCCGCGTGGTACTTTTCGATCCTGTCCCCGAGGGCGGCAAGCTGTTCTTCATATCCTTGCTCGACACGAGGCAGGAAGAAGCTGGTCTGAAGAACATGGAAAAGCCCGGAAAAAGCCAAGACGGCAAATCCGGCGAAGAGCACGATTGACACGAGCAGGCTTATAGCTACTTTGAGGCTTTGCCGCATCGAGAACAATATACCTTCTCTCTGACTATCGGCAAAAGAGGGGGACAGCGGTAGTCCAGGGGCAGAGGTCAGCGTCCCGGCCGGAGCCTCCCTCTGCCTTTCTCCGTGCGAAGGCTTTTCAGCCCTCCTTCGCGGGTTCCTGAGCCTCTTTCTTCTTGCGCTTACGCTCCCTCTCCTTGCGGTCCACAAGCTCCAGAATTGCCATCTCTGAGGCGTCGCCGAAGCGGCGTCCCATTTTCAAGATCCGGGTATAGCCACCAGGCCGCTGTGCATAGCGGGGAGCGATGTCGGTGAAAAGCTTGTTCAAAAGCTGGCCGTCGTTGATGGCCCGCGAGGCAATCCGCCTGTTATGGACGGAATCCACCTTTGCCCGCGTTATCAGCTTCTCGGCCAGACGACGCGCTTCCCGCGCCTTCTGGACGGTCGTGCGAATTCTCTCGTATTTGAAAAGCGCTTTTGCTTGCGCCTTCAAGAGCGCCTTGCGATGGGCCGAGGTCCGGCCAAGCCTGTTGTAGCTACTCCGATGATTCATTCTCTTCTCCAAGTGCGACAGCGCCCCCCGCGGAGGCTGTCGCGGCTTGCGCTTCTCCGGCGAGCTGCTTCTTGAGCTGCTTTTTCAAGGCCGAGTAGTCCTTCATTCCCAGGTCGAGCCCGCGCGCCTGGAGCTTGTCACGAATCTCCTGAAGGCTCTTCTTGCCGAAGTTTCGCGTCTTGGTGATTTCTTCCTCGGTCTTTTTCGTCAGGTCACCGATTGTGCGGATGTTGGCGTTCCTGAGACAGTTGCTTGACCGCACCGACAGCTCCAGCTCCTCTACCGGTGTGTCGAGAAGGGCGCGGATGCGTTCCTCGTCCTCATCCACCTCGTCATCCCCGCCCGCTTCCGACTCGTCGAAGTTGATGAAGATTGTGAAGTGGTCCTTGGCGATCTTCGCCGCCTCAGCGAGGGCGTCGTCCGGAGTGATCGTGCCGTTGGTCCAGATTTCCAAGATCAACTTGTCGTAGTCCGTCCGCTGTCCCACGCGCGTATTCTCGACGACGTACTTTACCTTCTGGATTGGTGAGAAAATCGCGTCGATGGGAATGGTGCCGATCACCTCGATGTACTTTTCGTTTCTTTCCGCCGGCACGTATCCCCGCCCCAAGTTGATCTGTACCTCGAACTCGAGATTTGCCTTGTCCATCAGTGTGGCAATGGGGAAGTCGCCATTGACCACCTCGACATCGTTGTCCGTGGCAAGGTCTTTCGCGAGGATGGTTCGGCCGCCTTTGGTCTCGACGATAATGGTCTTCTCTTCCAGGTCTCCGTTCAATCTCACCTGCACATGCTTCAGGTTGTTGATGAAGTCCGGGGTGTCCTCTACGACGCTCGGGATGGGCTCATATTCGCTGGCAATCGTGTGCGGAGTCCCATCCTCCTTGTACGTAGTGATCTTCACCGCTGACACCGCGTACCCCTGAATAGAGGACAGGAGGATCCGCCGAAGGGTGTTCCCTATAGTGACCCCATATCCCCGCTCGAATGGATAGGCCACGAAACGTCCATAGTTGGCCTCCACCTCGCTGTGCTCAAACGTGATGCCCTTGGGTTTCTTAAAGCCTTTGAGAAGGTTCTTTCTCACCATTGAAAAAACCTCACTTCGAATACAGCTCGACGATCAACTGCTCCTTGATATCCGACAGGTCAGTGATCTCGCTGCGCCGCGGAATGGCACGGATTTTCCCGACCATCCTGTCCGGGTCTATCTCGAGCCAGGGCACGATACCCGCTCGGGAATATTCCTTCAGGCTCTCTTTGATCGCCGTGAGCTTCGTGCTGGGCTCGCGCACGGAGATCTCGTCGTTTTCTTTGACCAAAAAGGATGGAATGGAGGCCCGCCGGCCGTTAACGGCAATGTGGCCGTGGAGCACCAGCTGCCGCGCGGACTTTCGCGACGGAGCAAGGTGCATCCGGTAGACCACATTGTCGAGCCGCCTCTCCAGCATCTGGATAAGGTTCTCTCCCGTGATCCCCTTCCTGCGCACCGCCTTGCCGAAGAACAGTCGGAACTGCCCTTCCATCATGCCATACAACCTCTTGAGCTTCTGCTTCTCATGCAGCTGCACGCCGTAGTCGGATATCTTCTTCGTGCGGCTACGAGGTCCCTTTCCCGGCGCCCCCTTCTTCCTCGTCACGGGGCACTTGGGACCTTTGCACCTGTCACCTTTCAAATAGAGTTTGAATCCCTGGGCCCTGCACAACCTGCACTGGGGTCCAATATTCCTTCCCACTGTCTCGCCTCCCTACACCCGGCGCTTCTTCGGAGGCCGGCACCCGTTGTGGGGGATAGGCGTAATGTCCTTGATGGAGCGCACCCTGATCCCCAGGACGCCAAAGGCGCGGATGGCGGCTTCGCTGCCGACTCCGGGACCTCTGACGAGAACCACCAATTCCCGCAGCCCCTGCTCCATGGCCTTGCTGGCCGCGGATTCTGCAGTTGTCTGCGCGGCAAACGGCGTCGACTTCTTGGCGCCCTTGAACCCAAGGCCGCCCGCGGACGCCCACGAGATCGTGTTGCCCATGAGGTCCGTGATGGTCACGATCGTGTTGTTGAAGGTAGCCTGGATGTAGGCCTTCCCTTCGGCTATGTTCTTTTTCTTTTCCTTCTTGCCCTTCGCCATTGCTATTTCTTCCTCTTCCCGGCAACAGTCTTGCGCTTGCCCTTGCGGGTCCTCGCGTTCGTCTTTGTCCGCTGGCCGCGCACCGGCAAGCCGCGGCGATGGCGGATTCCCCGATAGCAGCCGATGTCCATGAGACGCTTAATATTCAGGGAGACTTCGGTCCTTAGCCTCCCCTCCACCTTGTAGTCGCTTTCGATGACGGTCCGAAGCTTGTTGACCTCATCCGAGGAGAGATCGTTCGTCCGCTTCTGCGGATCCACGCCCGTGGCGGCGCATATCTTCTGGGCAGAAGTCACTCCGATCCCGTAGATGTACGTCAGTGCGACGTCGATATGCTTGTTGGGAAGATCCACGCCTGCAATACGTGCCATTCCTGTCTCCTTGCTCCTACCTCTGGCGCTGCTTGTGCTTAGGGTTTGTACAGATGATGCGCACCACGCCCCGGCGCCTGATCACCTTGCACTTGTCGCAGATCGGTTTCACGCTCACGCGTACCTTCATGACAGAGCCTCCGTTTTCATCATTCCCCCGCCTTGGCGCTTTTTCATAGAGCTTTACAAGTTGCGGGAGCGTATCTTACCCCTCTTCACGATGCCCTCGTGATGGTGCATCCGCAGGTAGCCCTCCACCTGCGACATCGTGTCGAGATCCACTCCGACGAGGATCAGAAGCGACGTTCCCCCCATGAGATACGCGATGGCGCTGGGGAAGCGGAAAAGCGTCTGGACTAGCGTCGGAATGATAGCTATAAAGGCGAGGAAAAGCGACCCGGGGAGAATGATACGGTAAAGGATCCGCGAAAGGTACTCCTCCATCTTCTCGCTACGGATCCCTGGAATCGAACCTCCGTTCTCACGGATATGCTTCGATATCTCCACGGGGTTCAGCGTGACCTGGGTGTAGAAGTATGCGAAGAAGATAATGAGAAGCGCATACGCCACCACGTAGGGTAGGCCCTGCGGACGCAGCCACGCTGCGAACCGTGAAAGCCACTCTATCCGCGCACCAAGGTTCTGCGCTATCTGGATGGGAAAGATCAGCACGGATGAGGCGAAGATCACCGGTATGACTCCCGACGGGTTCACCTTGAATGGGAGGTAGGTATTCTGGGCGCCGTACATCCTTCGGCCAATGACGCGCTTCGCATAGTGGACTGGGATCTTCCGCTGACCTTGCTGCTCGATGATGACTAGCGCCACCACCACTATAAAGAGAAGCAGGACGATGATGACGAACACAGGATTCAAATCGCGGCGCTGGATGGACTGCAAAAGCGTCCACAGGGCGCCAGGAATCCTCGCCACGATCCCCGCGAAAATGATCATGGAAATGCCGTTGCCGATGCCGCGCCGAGTAATCTGGTCACCGAGCCACATCAGAAACATCGTGCCCGTTGTTATGCTGAGCATGGCGAGCAGAATGAACGGGATCCGCGACATGGAAATGGCGTCGGGGATCCTGTTTGCGTACACAGTCACCGTGTAGGACTGGATGATGCAGACGAACACCGTGCCGTAGCGCGTCCAGCGGCTGATCTTCTTCTTCCCGCCCTCTTCCTCGGAGATCTTCTTCAGCTTGGGGAAAACGATGGTCACCAGCTGCATAATGATCGACATCGAAATGTACGGCATGATGGAAAGCATCAAGATGGAGAAATTCTTGAACGCCCCGCCGGCGAAGAAGTCGAGGAAGTCCTCGATCCCCATGGCCCCCGAAGTCCCCTGCGCGGCGAAGTAGATCTTAAGCGCCGCGATGTTGATCCCGGGCACTGGCAGGATGGTCCCCAAGCGATAGATCACGAGAATGCCAACGGTGAAGAGGATGCGATCCCTCAACTCCTTGACGCGAAAAATATCGACAATCGGATTCGCCATTAGTTCCCCTGGGCCTCTCCCCCGCTCTTCTCTACGACGCTCCCGCCCATCTTCGTAATCTTGTCACGGGCCGATGCGGAGACTCTGGCCTCGCGCACTGTGACCTTCCGCGTGAGCTCTCCCCCCCCGAGAATCTTCACCGGCACGCCCCGCTTGCGTGCAAGGCCGATGGCGCGCAGCGTGTCCGGAGTCACCGTGTCACCGTCAGCGAAACGGTTGAGGTCGGAGACGTTGACGACCTGGTACTCCTTCTTAAACGGGTAATTGGAGAACCCCCGCCGCGCGATCCTTCGAAACAATGGCATCTGGCCGCCTTCGAACCCGAGCCGAACTCCCCCGCCTGCGCGGGCTTTCTGACCCTTGGTTCCCTTGCCGGCCGTCTTTCCGTGCCCGGACCCCACGCCCCTGCCGAGCCGCTTGACCTTTTTGTTTTGCCCTCGGGGCGCTCGGAGAGTGAATCCTTCCATACTCAGCGCTTCTCCTCCACCTTGAGAAGGTGGGAAACGGCGCGAACCATACCGACAACGGCTGGAGTCGCGGCCTTCTCAACGACTGCGCCTATGCGGCGCAGTCCCAGAGCCTTCACGGTTTTTCGCTGCGCCGGCAGGCACCCTATGGTGCTTCGCACGAGCGTGATCCGCAGAACATTCGCTGCCACGCGCCTACCCCCACATGTCCTTGAGGCCGCGTCCGCGGTTTGCGGCCACTTCACGCGCCTCCATGATCGATCCCAGGCCCTGGAAAACGGCCTTCACCGTATTGATGGCGTTCGATGAGCCCAAAGACTTCGACAGCACGTCGTGGATGCCTGCGGCCTCCATCACCGCGCGGACCGGGCCACCGGCAATGACGCCAGTTCCCGGCGCGGCCGGCTTCAGGAGCACCTGGGCGCTCTTGAACTTCCCGATGACCTGGTGCGGGAGCGTAGCCTTCTTGATAGGCACCAGCACCATGCTCTTCTTGGCTTTCTCTATACTTTTGCGGATGGCGTCCGAGACGTCGTTCGCCTTGCCAAAACCATACCCAACCCGACCACGGTGAGAGCGGAGAAAGAAAACCGGCGTCCGCCCTTCACGACCTTGGCGACCCGGTTGAGCTTCACCAGCTTCTCGAGGAACTCGCCCTGATTCCTGTCCCTGTCCTGATCCTGTGCCACGTGCCTCTCCCCTTACACCGCGATGCCGCCCTTGCGGGCGCCGTCAGCGATGGCCTTCACCTTGCCGTGATAGCGGTATCCGTTTCTGTCGAATACGACAGCCGAAACGTTCTTTGCCTTGAGGCGCTCGGCGACCAACTGCCCAAGCTTTTCCAAGGTCGCCACCTTGTTTCCAATCTCACGGTGCTCCTTCTCGAGGTTGGAGGCCGCCGCGACGGTCTTCCCCGCCAGGTCGTCTACGGCCTGGACGTAGGTGTAGCGGTTGGACTTGTACACAGTGAGCCGCGGCCTCTCAGCAGTCCCGTGGACCTTCTTGCGGATGCTCGCCTTTCTCTTCAGACGCTTTCGCGTTGTGTCGTCGATCTTCTTCATGGCCTCTTCCTACTTGATTCCGGATTTCCCGACCTTGCGGCGCACATACTCGTTCTCGTACTTGATCCCCTTGCCTTTATAAGGCTCGACGGGACGGAACGACCGTATCTCGGAGGCCACCTGGCCCACGTTTTGCCGGTCGGCTCCCTTCACCGTGATCCGCGTGTTCGCCTCCACCTCCATGGTGATCCCTGGAGGCAGCGGATACTCTATTGGAGTGGAGTACCCGAGCGTCAGTACGAGGGACTTCCCCTTCAGCTCGGCCTTGTATCCGACGCCGCTGATGACGAGGACCTTGGAGAAACCGTCGGAAAGCCCAATGAGCGCGTTCTTCAACAGGTTCCTGTACAACCCGTGCAGGCTCTTTCCCTTGATGGTGTCTTCGGAACGGCTGACGACTAGAAGGTCGCCCTCCGTCTTCACGGACACCTCGGGAGCGTAGTCCTGGACGACCTTGCCCTTGGTGCTTTCCAGCAGCACCTGGCCTTCTTTGACGGTGACCTTCACCCCTTTGGGTATCTTTACCGGTAGACGTCCGATTCGCGACACGCTTCAGTTCTCCTTGCTTACCAGACGGTGCACAAAACCTCGCCGCCGGCTTTCCTCTCCAGGGCCTTCTTGCCCGTGGTGACGCCGATGGATGTGGTGACAATCAGCGTCCCGAACCCGTTGAGAACGCGCGGAAGCGTCCGGTAGCCCGCGTACATCCTCCTACCCGGGGTCGAGATCCTTTTCAGCCCGTGAATGACCGGCTCGTTCTTCCCGTCATACTTCAGGAAGATCCTGATGAGATTCCGGCCGTCTTGGCTGACTTTCTTGAACGTCTTGATGTAGCCTTCGTTCTTCAGGATCTTCGTGATCTCCAGCTTCAGCTTGGAGGTAGGAATGTCGACGCTCTCGAAGCGCGCGGCACTTGCGTTCCTGATCTTCGTCAGCATATCTGCAACAGGGTCTGACAGACTCATCGCCTCTACTCCCTACCAGCTGGATTTGGTGACACCAGGAAGTTTTCCTTCGCTGGCCAGGTTGCGGAAGCAGATTCTGCACAACTTGAACTTCCTCATATATCCTCTCTGCCGCCCGCACACCTTGCACCTGTTTGTCCGGCGCGTCATGTACTTCTGCTTGCGCTCGGATTTCTCTATTGCCGCTTTTCTCGCCATCTGATTTCCTCTATTTGCGGAATGGCATGCCAAGACGAGCAAGCAGGCTGCGAGCCTCCTGATCCGTCTTCGCCGTCGTCACAACCGCGATGTTCATGCCGCTCACCCGTTCGATCTTGTCATAGTCGATCTCGGGGAAGATGATCTGCTCCGTGACCCCGAGGGAGTAGTTCCCATGGCCGTCGAAGGCGTTGGGATTCGCCCCACGGAAGTCCTTGATCCTCGGCATTGCCACGTTGATCAGTCTGTCGAGGAACTCGAACATCGTGTTGCCGCGAAGCGTCACCATGGCGCCGATGTCCATCCCCTTGCGGACCTTGAACGTGGCGATGGACTTCTTGGCCTTTGTCCGCACCGCCTTACGCCCCGTGATCTGCGTCAACTCCGCGGTGGAGGAATCCAGGAGCTTTTTGTTGGCTATGGCTTCCCCGATTCCCATACTCACGACGACCTTCTTGAGCCGGGGAATTTGCATGACCGACTTGTACCCGAACTCTTCTTTCATCTCTTTCGCGGCCGTGTCCCGATAAAGCTTCTTCAAGCGCGGCTCATAACCGGGGGGGTCAGCGACAGGCTTCGCCTTTGCGCCCTCCCCTTCCTGAGCCTGCTTTGCCTGCTTCTGCCCTTTCTGGCTACCCTGGCCCTTCGCGGACTTCTCCGCACGGGCTGCCTTGTCTTCCCGGGGGCCCTTCTCCTCGCGTTGCGCCTTCTGGGGCTTCGGCGCTTTCTGCCCCTCAGCCTCGGGAGCTTCCGCCGCGGCCACTTCTTCGGGATTCTGCTTTTCCTTGCTCACAGATCGCCTCCGCACTTGCGGCAGATCCGCTTTTTCGTGTCGCCGTCCACGGCGTACCCGATGCGCGTCGGTCCGCATTTCTTGCACACAATAGCGAGCTTCCCGATAGGAATGGGGGCTTCCACCGAGGTGATCCCGGCCTTCTGGTTCTGCTTTTTCTGCTTGACTGCTTTCTTCACCATGTTGAGGCCTTCCACCACGGCGCGCAGCTTCTCTCTGTCGATGCGGATGATCCGGCCAGACTTGCCCTTCTCCCTGCCGGCGATCACTTTCACCGTATCGTTCTTGCGAAGCTTCAGCTTCGGCCGATTCTCCTGCCTTGCCATTGGACTCATCTTCCTCCTACAGGACCTCGGGCGCGAGGGACACGATCTTCATGAAATCCTTGTCCCGCAGCTCGCGCGCCACGGGGCCGAAGATGCGCTTACCCTTGGGGTTGTTGTTCGCGTCGATAACGACACAGGCGTTGTCATCGAATCGGATGAACGTGCCGTCCGGGCGGTGGTATTCCTTTCGCGTGCGCACGACCACAGCCTTTTCGATCCCGCCCTTTTTGATGGCTGCGTTCGGAAGCGCGTCCTTCACGGCCACCACAATAATGTCTCCGATGCGCGCGTACTTGCGCCGCGTACCGCCGAGGACCTTGATGCACTGCACCTGCTTCGCGCCACTGTTGTCCGCGACGTTGAGAAGCGTCTTCATCTGTATCATGGCCGGCTCCTCACCTACTTCGCCTTCTCTACGATGGAGAGCAGACGCCAGCGCTTTTCCTTGGAGAGCGGACGCGACTCTACCACGCGCACCGTGTCCCCGATCCCGCACTCGTTCTTCTCGTCATGCGCCTTGATCTTCTTGGTTCGCGTCAGGTATTTCTTGTACAGGCGGTGGAGCTTGCGCTGGTGGATCTCCACGACGATGGTCTTCTGCATCTTGTTGCTTACTACCACGCCCTGAAGGACCTTCTCTACCCTCTTTTGTGCTTCTGCCTTCTGTGTGTCTGCCACGAGCATGTCTCCTAGCGCTTCCTCGTCCCGATCTCGAACTCGCGGATGATGCTGTTGGCACGCGCGAGCCTCCGCCGCGCGGTCCGCTTGCTGAGCGGGTTGTCCACGTGGCCGATGATCATGTTGGCGCAGAGGTCGCTGTACTGCTTACGAAGCTCTTCGCGCTTGGCCAGGAGCTCCGCGTACGTCAGTTCCTTGAACGAGTCCTTCATCCTCAGTCTCCGCTTTCCCTGCTCATGAATCGCGTCTTGATGGGCATCTTGCTTCCAGCGCGTTTCATGGCTTCTTCGGCCATCTTTCGGTCCACGCCGCCGAGCTCGAACATCACGGTTCCCGGCTTCACGGGCGCGACCCAGTACTCCGGCGCTCCCTTTCCTTTTCCCATGCGCGTTTCCGCGGGCTTCTTCGTGTAAGGCATATCCGGAAATATCCTGATCCAGACCTTGCCGCCGCGTTTCACGTGGCGGGTGATGGCGATACGGGCCGCCTCGATCTGGCGGTTCGTGATCCATTCCTTCTCCAGCGCTACGAGACCGAACTCGCCGAAGGAGATCTCGGTGCACCGCGTGGCACGCCCCTTGGACCTCCCGCGCTGCTGCTTCCTGAACTTCGTTCTCTTCGGGCTCAGCATGACGTGTTACTCCTGACCTCTCTCGCGGCCGCGGTCCCTGTCATCTCGCGCGTCGCGGCCTTCCCGACCGCGCCTCACGAGCAGCCCGGCGTCGTCCTTCTTTGCCTGGCCGTAGACCTCGCCGTTGAATATCCAAACTTTGATGCCGACGCAGCCGAACGTCGTGATTGCGGTGGCGGTGCCATAGTCAATGTCCGCGCGGAAGGTATGAAGGGGGATGCGCCCCTCCTTGAACTCCTCCCTGCGCGCCATTTCCGCCCCCGACAGACGGCCGGAGATCTTCACTTTGATCCCCTGGACACCGGTCTTCATGGCGTTCAGGATGGCCATCTTGCAGGCGCGCCGGTACGACGCGCGCGCTTTGATCTGGCGCGAAATATTCTCCGCGACGAGCTTCGCGTTCGTCTCGGGCCGTTTGATCTCCTTGATGCGAAGCTGGATCTTCTTGCCGATGCTCTTTTGCAGCTTGGCTCCCAGCTTTTCGATATTCGCCCCTTTGGCCCCGATCAGGACGCCGGGGCGGCCCGTATGGATGATCACGGTGACTCTCTGGGGATGCCGGATGATCTCAACTTCGGCGATGTCTGCACCCTTCGTCTCCTCAGCGTTTAATATGGTCTTCCTGAGTCGGAGGTCCTCGTGCAGCGTCGAAGCGTACAGCTTGGGATCCACGAACCAGCGCGACAGCCAGGTCTTGTTGATCCCCAGCCGCAGTCCGATCGGATTAACCTTCTGACCCATTGACCACCTCTTTTGCCCCGATCTCGTCAACAACCACTGAAATATGGCACGACCTCTTCAGGAGCCTGTCCGCACGGCCGCGACCGCGGGTCCACATCCTCTTCATAGTGGGACCCACATCGATCAGCAGTTCTTTCACATACAACATCTGTTCGTCGAGGTTCTTGTTCTGCGCCAGCGCATTCGCCGCCGCGGACTGGATAACCTTTCTCAGCAACCGAGCACCCTTGTGAGGAAGCACCTCGAGCAGCGCAATGGCCTCCACATACGGCTTCCTGCGGACGTTGTCTGCGATACGCCGGATCTTGGTGGCCGAAAGTCGCTGAAAAGGGACGTTCGCCCGAAATCCACTTGTGCGCACGCGCGGCGAGCGAGGCTTCCGCTGGGGTTTGCCGGCAGCTTTCCCTTCATCGCTCATTTCTTTACCACCTTCTTGTCGGACCCGGAATGCCCCCGAAAAATACGGGTAGGCGCGAACTCGCCGAGCTTGTGCCCGACCAGGTTTTCCGTGATGTAGACAGGGACCCATGTTTTGCCGTTGTACACGCTGATGGTGTAGCCGACCATCTCGGGAATGATCGTCGAGGTGCGCGAGAACGTCTTGACCATGCGCTTCTCACCGCTTTTCCCCATATCGACCACCTGCTGGTACAGGCTCTTGGCAATGAAAGGCCCTTTCTTGATGGATCGTGACACGCCCGGTCCCCCCTATTTCCTTCTCTTGACGATGAAGCGGCTCGTCGTGTTGCGCTTCTTGCGCGTCTTGTAGCCCTTCGTGGGCTGGCCCCACGGGGTCACTGGATGGCGTCCGCCCTTTGTCTTCCCTTCGCCTCCGCCGTGCGGGTGGTCCACGGGGTTCATCGCGGTGCCGCGCACTTTCGGCCTCTTGCCAAGCCACCTGCTGCGCCCCGCTTTTCCCAGGGACACGTTCATGTGGTCCTTGTTTCCGAGCTCGCCGATTGTGGCAAAGCACTTCTCGTTGACCATTCGCATCTCGCCGGAGGGAAGGCGCA
>Ga0326727_10020091_pt1 | contig 13310 bp, 11 predicted proteins | sample MB2enrmetagenome_FD_207643 | JGI IMG/M metagenome (GOLD analysis project Ga0326727, IMG submission 207643) | Lab enriched peat soil microbial communities from McLean, Ithaca, NY, United States - MB29MY | ecosystem: Environmental > Terrestrial > Soil > Wetlands > Peat | place: USA: New York...
ATCATCCGCTCCATCTCGGCGGCCGAACACTGCCAGGTTTCATCCACCACCCAGCATCACCCGCCCACCGGCTATGCGGACAGATCACGTGTGAATTGGACCGGACAACTCACATACTAACGACACTGACCTGCTACTGGTTCTTGAACCCGAAGCGTTCCGGTGGTATCCTGAGGGCGACGTGGATTGATTTATGCTCCGTGTCCTGGAGCTGGCTAATTGCAACCACGATAAAAAGTGCTAAAGGTGAGTCGGTCTTCGCAAATTCAAGCCCCCGGCGCCCTGTAGCCGGGGGTTTTTTCTTGGGCCGAATCGCCTCACGAAAGGAGTACCGCGTGAGCGCTTCGCCTGTTCCTGGTTCCATCCGGGGGAGTGAAGGGGATCTCGTCTCCGTGCGCATTCTGACGGACCCCCGGCGCCTGGAAGATTTGCTGGAGACCCTCGCCACGGCCGAGTTTCCGGTGAATCCCCAGCTCTACCATCATCTTTCGCGCGTGGTGGTGGAGTTTCCGGCCTACGCCTGCCAGATCGACTCCCTGCGGCGGCTGGTGTCGGCGAACGGCTTCGAGGAGGACGCCATACGCATCCGCGGTCCGCTCGATCCGGTGGACCCGGATTGTTAAGGCAGTCGTACTACTGCACAGCAAGCGACCATTCGACGTGGGGTTGGCTCTCAGCCGGCGTTAGCCTGGGGGGACCGGCCAGCCGTTTTTTGACATGGTTGTTTCATGACAGGCGGTCAGGCGCCGCGCTGGCTTCATGCCTTCACCCGCATCGCTTGCGCGTCCCACTCCACCACGCGCCGCTCGAAATAGCTGACGTTGGAAAGCAATGCGGGGCCGGCCGCGCGGAGCCCGAACGCCGCGTCCTCCACCACCGGCTGGCGCGAGCGCACGCTGGCGAAGAAACGGTCGAAGTGGTCGTAATTGTCGCTATAACCGCGGGGCGCGACGTACTGCTCCTCGGCAGCGGGCTTCATGCCGGCCGCCGACGCGCGCTCCAGCGGATACTTCGCGTGATACTGCTTCAGAAACTCCTCCTGCACGGCCTGCGGGAAGGTGCCGATGGTGTAGCCGGGCTCGGTCTCGCGCGGGTGCTTCGCCAGCGTGACCCCGTTGTAGCCGATGGTCATGACGCCCTCGCTCCCGCTGAAGCGAAAGCCGGAGTCGTCGCCGGCGCCGCTCACGAAGTTCACGCGCAGGAACAAATTGAAGGCCGGATGGTTTGGCGTCTCCGGGTAGTCGAATACGCCCATCATCACGTCGGGCACGTCGCGGCCGTCCTTCCAGAAACGCAGGCCGCCGCTGGCGAAGACGCGCGACGGTCCCAGCGCGCCGGTCACGAAATGGACGCCCGAGAACAGGTGCACGAACAGGTCGCCCGCCACGCCGGTTCCGTAGTCGCGATAGTTCCGCCAGCGGAAGAGGCGGATGGGCTCGAAAGGCCGCTTTGGCGCACGTCCCAGGAAAGCGTCCCAGTCGACCGTGTCCGGCGAGGCATCGGGCGGAATCGAATACTGCCATGCGCCGATCGCGGAGTTGCGGTCCCACCAGGCTTCCACCGTGTTGAGCTGGCCCAGCGCGCCCTCGCGGTACAAATCGCGCGCCTTTTCGTAGATGATGGAGCTTACGCGCTGGCTGCCCACCTGCAGGATGCGGCCGCTGCTCTTTTGCGCCTCCACCATGGGCCAGCCGAATTCCACCTGCTGCACCATGGGCTTCTCGCAGTAGACATCCTTGCCGGCGTTCATGGCGTCGATGCTGATGCGGTCGTGCCAGTGGTCCGGCGTGGCCACGATCACCGCGTCGACGTCGGCGCGCTTAAGGATCTCCCGATAATCGCGCGTCACGAACAGATCGGCGCCCCAGAGTTCTTTCGATCGGATGAGGCGGCCCTGGTAGATGTCGGCGGCGGCCACCAGCTTCACGCCCGGCACCTTGAGCGCGAACCTGGTATCGTCCATGCCCTGGCCGCCCGCGCCGATCAGCGCGAGCTGGATGGCGTCGTTTTTCGAGCGGGGTGGCGGCAGCGGGCCGGGCGCCGGGCCGGTCTGGGCGAGCAGCGAACCGGCGAGACCGGCAACGGTGGCTGATCCAAGAAAACAGCGGCGTGTAGCAGGCATGGAACAAGTCTACGCCTGCCTGGCCGGATCAGGGATGACGGTCGGAGTTCTTCGTTTCCGTTGCGGTGGTGGTGGACGCGGGCTTTGTCGATTCCGTCTTCGACCCGGCTTCGCTCTTCGAAGCGTCGCTCTTCGAAGTCTCGCTCTTTTCGCCGTTTCCGGACGACGAAGACGGACCGTTCGCGTTACCCTTGGCGTAGTCGGTAGCGTACCAACCGGTGCCTTTCAACTTGAATGCGGGCGCGGTCATCAGACGGTGAACCGGACCTCCACATTCCGGGTGCGTGGTGAGGGGCTCGTCCGAGAAGCGCTGTCTCAGCTCGAACACGGTCCCGCACTCCTCGCACTTGTACTCGTAAGTGGGCATATCAATTCTGCGGATTGTCGTCTTCCGGCAAGCTGAGGCGCTCGTCCGTCTTCCGCTGGTCAGGTTTCGACTTGTCGTCCCTGGCGATCTCCGCCTTTCCCTTCACTACCACCTCAATGGCCTTGTTCAGAAGCGGATCGTCGCCAGCCGGCTTGGCCTTCGGAGCGATGCTCAGGGTGCCGTCATCGTCGCCGTCGGGAACGGCTTCCGTCTCCAGTTGCGGAACCGAGGGCGTGACACCGTTGTCCTGAATGGACTTCCCGGATGGCGAATAATACTTGGCTACCGAAAGAATCACCGCCGAGCCATCCTCCATCATGATGGCCTTCTGAATCGCCGCGTCGCCGTAGGTGTGCTCGCCCACCACCTCGGCGCGCTTGTCGTCCAGCAGGGCGGAGGCCGCGACTTCCGCGCCATCCGCGGTGCCGCGGTTCACAATCACCACCAGCGGCAGATGCGTGATGTCCGCCGCCGCATTGGCATCGAAGTTCCGCCGCGGGACCTTCTGCCCCTCCGAGTAGGTGATCAGCCCCTTGTCGAGGAACAGGTTCGCCAGCTCGACGCCCTCTTCGGGAGCGCCGGTGGAACAGTGGCGCAGATCGAGGACAAAGCGTTTCGCTCCCTGCTTCTGCAGGCTCTGCACCTGCTTTGCCACCTGCGCCACCTCGCCATCGGCAAGGCTGGCCACCTGAATCACCGCGACGTCGTCCTGGGCCATCCGGCTTTTCACGGCGGGGTAGCGGACCGTCTCGCGGGTCAGCGTTATCTTCTGCGGTTCCGGCTTGCGGAAACGGAGCACGCCCAACTCCACCGTGCTGCCGGCATTGCCCTGCAGCAGCATCTCGCCGAAGGCCAGCGGCATGTCGCGCGTGGAGACCCCGTTAATGCTCTCCAGCACGTCGTCGGTGGCCAGACCCGCGCGGTCCGCCGGCGAGCCTGGAATCGCATCGACGATGCCGACGTAACCGAACTTGCGCGCCAGCACCAGCCCCACGTCCGCCTTATGCTGATCTTTGCCTTTCAGGTACTCTTTGTACTGATCGGCATTCAGGTAACTGGCGTAGCGGTCAATGGACTCGAGCAATCCGTTGACGGCTCCCAGAGTTACGTTTTTCATGTCCGGCTCTTCCACGTAATCGCTCTTGATTCGGGAAAGAACCTCTGTGTAGACAGCCAGATGGCGATATGTGTCTTCCGGGGCGGTGCTCCGGCTGGTGGCGGCGCCAGCCAGCAGAAGTGCGACCAGACACGTTGAAACGGCAACGACAAGGTATTTCAGGAAGCGATTCATACGACAGGAAGGCGGAGTGCAGCCTTTACACTAGTATAACGTGGCGGACACCCGTTTCGATTCGCCGATTTTTCGATCTCTGGCGGGGTGCGTGGCGACTGCCGCGTTTTCTGCAATATGCGGCCAGTACGCGGCCCACCACCGGGTCCTTTGCGCTTCTGATAATCTGTGAACGCTGGTTCCGCGATTATGTTCGAACGTTACACCGAACAGGCGCGCCGGGTCATTTTCTTTGGCCGGTTCGAAGCCAGCCAGTACGGGTCGCCGTGCATCGATCCGGAGCACCTGCTGCTGGCGTCGCTGCGGGAGGACAAGCTGCTGCGTTCGCTGCTGCCGGAGGGCGCTCCGGAAGCGATCCGCCGGCAGATCGAAGGGCTTGCGCCCCACTACGACTCTTCCATCGCCCCGTCAGTCGATCTTCCTCTCAGCAGCGCGGCGAGGCGAGTTCTTCTTTTCGCCTCGGAAGAAGCCGAGCGGCTGGGGGACAGGACAATCGAGGCAAGCTACCTGCTTCTGGGCATGCTGCGCCTGGAAACCGGTCCGGCGGCGAGTGTGCTCCAGCCGTATGGGATCGATCTTGCGAGCTACCGCCAGGCCGCCGGCAGCTTGCTGTCGAAGGCGCGGCCGCCTAAAGCGCCGGCCACCCAGTCGCTGGCGGAAATGATTGCCGCCGTCGAAGCCCTGCTGGAGCGAGAAGGGGACCTCGATGCTTTCTCTCCGGCCGCCGGCGAGCAGCGCCTCAAGCGCAAACCGTGGTCGCGCAAGGAGGCGCTCGGCCACTTGATCGACTGGGCCACCGCACATCACCAGTGGTTCGCGCGCGCGCTGACGGAGCCGAAGCTGGTTGTCCCCGGGTACCCGGATGACAACTGGGTTGCCGTGCAGCGCTATGCGGATCTTCCGTGGCTGGATATCGTGGATCTCTGGGTGGTGCTCAATCGCCTGCTGATGCACGTTCTGCGGCAAATCCCGGAGGAGAAGCTGAACCTGCCGTGCCGGATTGGCATCGCGGAACCCATCCCTCTGGAACGCCTGGCCGCCAACTATCTCGCGCACCTCGAGGACGTGCTGGGCCAGATTCTCACGCGCGGCCAGGCCGGCTGAGATTGTGAGGCAGCCCAATTTGGCGCGTAGCAGTAGCCAGGCCAGGGACACGTCGCGGCAGCCGAGGAACCGCCAGACCCCGCAGGAGCGCGGCTGCCGGCGCATGTCCCAGGGGCAGCAACATCCACTCTCCAGAAAGTCGCGCGCAGGTTATTAATTCTGCGTCGAGCGAGGCGGACGCCGGGCCACAATTGACGCGGTCGCGGCTTTCATGTCGCGCAACGCGAGGCGCTGCCCCGACCAGCCTGAGAACGCTACGCGCCCGCCTGCTTCAGCAACTTCCGGGCCTCTTCGCGCGAGGGATCGTCCGGCGTCAGATCGCTCCGCAGATACTGCTGCAACAGCGTGCGCGCCTGGTCCAGATTGCGATGCGTCTCCACGTAGATGCGCGCGCGGCCGTACAGCACGCGCGGGTTGCCGGGAGCCGCGTTTGCCGCCTGCGCCAGCAACGCGTCGCTCTCCTGTACGCGCCCCTGGTGCGCGAGGAACCCCGCCAGGGCCAGCAGATGCCCGATCTCGTGCGGCGCCAGTTGCACCGCCCACTGAAGCTCCTGCTCGGACTCGCCGAACTCCTTACGCTTGCGGGCGATCTCGGCCCGGTCATAGTGACCCTGAGCGGGATCGATTCGCTCGATCCGGGCCGCCAGAGCCGCGGCTTTGTCGAACCCGCCGCCGAGGAACCCGGGCGCATCCAGGTAGAAGTCGAAAAGGTCGTCCATGGCCTCGTGGCTATTCGGATTGGTATTGAGCGCCACCGCCTGCTCGAAGCAGGTCCGCGCGTGCGCAGCGTTTATGGGGGCCAGCAGCGGGCTGGCCGTCTCGGCGCGGCGGGCCCAGCTTCGCCCCAGCCAGAGCGCGGCGTCGGAGTTCTTCGGGTCGAGTGCTACCGCTTTCTGGAAGTAGTCGCCGCCCTTCCTGAACTCGCCCTGCATCAGGCTGCATTTGCCCATCAGCAGGTACGCCTCGACGCCTGGCGATTTGACCGCGCGCAATCGGCGCAGAGCACCATCGTAGTCCGTATGTGTATACAACTGCTCGGCTTCCTTCAATTCCTGTCCCCAAACAGACAGACCGAAGGCAAGCGCCAGAATCGCCCCCGTTCGCATCATCTCTATTGTGGATGATGCGTGGGCGCTGCGTTCTGGTACAAGAAAACTCACGGCGAGACAGGCCGCGGGTATCTGGTACACTGACCTTCAACCAACATGATTGTTCATGGCTTCGATATGTACCGGGTGTACCTGTCGACCCCGGGAGACCTGGCGCGCGAGCAGGACGCGTGCCGCGCGGCCATCGCGGACGTAAACGCGGGCCAGGCAATGCCGAAGAAGATTCTGCTGGTCTCGGTCGGTTTGCGCGAGGACGGCCAGATTGTTGGTTTCCGGTCCGCGGTCGCGGATAATATCCGCCAGTGCTCGTATTTCGTTCAGGTCTTTGAGGACGACTGGGGACCCAATCATCTCTTCCGGAAGATGTTCTATCTGGCCGCGGAGTGCCGGGACGATGCCGGCCTGCCCATGCGCGAGGTGATCGTGTGCCTGAAGGACGCGCCGCACGAAACCGATCCCGCGATACTGGCGTTCCGGAAAGAGCTGGAGGAGCAGCCTGGCATCAGGGTTTTGCATTTCGACAAACCCGAGCGCCTGAAGGCGCAGTTGATAGAGGTTTGCGGCGAATGGGTGCGCGCCATCGTCGACGCAGGGGGCGGAGCCAGGGAGCCCGCGGACTCTCCGGGCGCTTGAGGGGAATGCCTACAGCAGCGGCTCCGGGCGCCACTCCATGTAGTACTGCAGCAGATCCTCGCGCACGATTCTGAACCCGAGCTTCTGATGGAATCGGAGCGAGCCGGGGTTGAACCGGTCCACCATGGAGCGGATGGGCAGCTTCGCGTTCTGCGCCTCCTGCTGCAAACGCTGCACCAGCACCGCTCCCAGACCCTTGCTTTGCATGCTGGGATGGATGGCGATGTCCACCAGGACGAATGCATCGCCCGCGGGCGCGAACCACAGGCGCCCCACCGGCTTGCCGTCCAGCAGCACGACATGATAACAGGAATTTGGAAACTGCTGGGTATAAGACGAAAGCTGCGCCTGGAACTGCATCCTTAACAGGTGCTCCCGCTGCGCGGGCGTGATCGGCGCATAGGCGAACATGGGGCCGCGTATGGCCACGTAGAGCTCGTACAGGAAGATCTCATCCTGGGGCAGGGCGGGACGAACGGCGAGAGTGGACATGTTCGGAAGCCGGGGCTGCCCGCAACGGACCGTCCCCGGCCTTCCAGCTTACTACGACCGCGCCGGAAAGATGCCCTGCAGAGCGATACAGAAGTTCAGCGTCAGGTAGGGCATCATGTTGTTGTGCGGCAGGTTACCGCCGGAGGGAGAGAGGGCGTTCGGCGCGAATTGAACAAGCGAACTGGCTAAAGCCGTGTAAATGTTCGAAGGGACCGCGCCGGTTTTCCGGCCGAGCGCCGCATTGGAGGGCGAAGTGACGCTCGCCAGCGGCTCCATGAGACACATGAGATTGTGATTGTGCGAGGGCATCTCGTTGGTGTTCAGAGCCACAGTCTGGGAGCCGCCGGCCTCGCCGATCACGTAATTGCTCGTGCCCGGCGACTGACCCTGGCAGATGGCGAGGTTGCCCTGCATATTGGGCAGGCCAAAGTTGGATTTTCCATCGCCCCCATAGTAGGTCCCGATCAGCGAAAACAACGCGGTGTTCCGGGAAATCGGCAAGAGTTGGCCATCGCACATCGCCCAGCCAATAGGAGCAAAATTGAACGGGAAGACGCGAATCTCAGCAACAAATTGATCAGCCATGTCTGATTCTCCTTTCCTCTAGTTCTGCGTGGGGAAGATCCCCGAGAGGGCGATGATCCAGTTCATCACCAGATAGGGCGACTGGTTGGGATGCGGCTGACTGCTTCCCGTCGAGCTGATATCGCCGGGAAACATCGAGACCAGACCGCTTGCCGGCCCGTAAATTGACAGCGGCGACGCTGTGTTTGCCAGCAGGTTGCCGGGCGGCGGCAGGTCCGGCGACGCGGTGGTGTTGTTTCCATTCAACGTATGGGTGTGCGTGGGCATCTCGGGATTGAGCAGGGTGTGCGTGGCCTCTCCGCCCAACTCGCCGAGAACGAACCCATTGCCCTGGTGGATGGGCGAGCGCCCCTGAAGGTTCGGCAGCCCGAAGTTGATACGCCCGTCTCCCCCGTAGGTGGTGCCGAGCAGCGCGAACAACGCCTGGTTCTGATTGATGGACATTAGCTGGCCGTTCGCCATCGTCCAGTTCCTGGGCGGAAAGTTGAATGACACAAGTCTGAGCTCGGAAAGATAAGGTGTTCCCATTTGTCTGTTCTCCTTTGTGTCCGGGCTACGATTGGGTCGGGTAAACGCCGTACAGGGCAATGATCCAGTTCAGCGTCAGGAAAGGCTGCAGGTTGTTGTGCGGCTGGCTGCCGCCGGTGTGCCCGACGGCATTCGCGTTCATCGCAATGGTCGGATTCGTGTTGGGCACGTAAATCGCTGAAGGCGCGACTGCCAGCACCTTGCCCTGGAAGTTCGTGGTGTTGCCGGAGCTCGACGACCCGACCAGGATGTGGTTGTGAGCTGGTATCTGCTGGACAGTAAGGGTGACCGTCTCCGTCCCTCCCGGTTGCCCCACAACGTATCCGGGCCCCTGGTGCACGCTCGATCGCCCTTGCAGATTGGGAAGGTTGAAGGTGGACTGGCCGTCACCTCCATAGGTGGTCCCAATCAGGTTGAACAACGTATCGTTTTCGGAAATCGGCACGGTCTGACCGTTACATATGGCCCAGCCGACCGGCGCGAAATTGAAGCCTACAAGCCGGCATTCGCCGACGTAAGGTTGGCTCATCGCAGGAACCTCCTCTGAGTTTGACCGGTTGCAGCTACCGGTTCAGCCCGTCTAAGTTAGCACTATTCTGAACATGTTGCAAGAATTCTTTGCGGCGGCCGGAAATGGCCTCGATGCGGGCACGGGCGAGCTGCATTATCCAACACATCCCGCGAAAGGTGTTGGATTACTTACATTCGGTAGCGGGCGGATTCTTGATGCATCTGGTTTGACCGCGACAGCATCGAAAACGCCAGAACCGGACAACGTGCAGCAGAAATCGCACTTGTTTGAATCCCCGGCGATGTGCTAGAGTAGACCCCCAGCGCGGGCGCGCCTGGGGAACCCCGCTTGCGGGGAACGCGCCGCGCGAAAGTGCGTGGTCTGGAGGGCTGCGGAAATGATCGGTCGGAACTCTGTTTGTTCGTTGTGGGGAATCGTGTTCGCGCTCGGCGCGTTCCCAGGTGTAGCCAATGCCGCGGTCACGTGCACCAACAACTCGCCGGGGACCAATCAGGTCACCTGCACCGGGGGCCCGGCAGCCTCGATCAACTATGTTCCCGGTGCGGACGGCTATCCGGAGTACTATCCGACTGCAGCAGGCAGCCCATTCCCGACAACGATCGCGGTTCCGTCGAGCGTGAGCGGTGTTCCCGCCAACGCCAAGGTCAGCGCGGTGAGCGTCACCCTCAACAGCTTCAAAACGTCGGCCGCCGCGATTACGAGCATTGGGAATGGTGCGGCCTACAGCGCAGCTTACGATGTCGGGCTTCTGCTCGCCGAGGGCACGAGCGGGCCAAACCTCGAGCTCATACTCGGCGTGGGCTTTCCCGAAAACGCAGAGAGTTTCTCCAGCGTCACATTTCAGGATGGTGGCGCCGCGCCTCCCTGGGGAGATATTACTGTTCCCTCTTCGATACCTTGGACGGAGTCGACGACTACGGTATTCGTACCCGCCTCCTATCAGCCCGATAACTACGAGGAACCGACTTATGGGTCCGTCCTCGTGCCATCTAACCCCAGCACCCCAACATGCACTGGCACCCCCACCTCGCCATGGACCTACGGAGGCTCTGCCGTCAGCACGGGTCCCACCCTCCAGAATTCCGGCGGGACCGCAGCCATCGTCGGCTCAGCCAACGCCAGCGGCCTGGAGAACATTGGCTCGGAGCACACGCTGACCGACGTCTTCGGCACCCAAACCATCGACGTCCTTGGCAGTTCCTGGAGCCTGTATCTGGTCAGCGAGCCTATATATTACGCCGGTTCGTGCGTCACCTTCAGCAACTGGAGCATCACCCTGACCTACGTCTCCACCAGCGCCTCGACGCCGTCCACCACCACGCTTAGCCCGAGCCCGACGCAATCCCTGACCAACAGCAACGTCGTGCTGACGGCGACGGTCACCGGAAGCGGCGGCACACCGACCGGTACCGTGCTGTTCCAGGAAGGTTCGACGACTCTGATGTGCAGAGAGGGCAGCCAGGGCACCACGGGCCGCCCCTTGAGCGGCGGCAGCACCACCTGTACCACGCAATTCTCCAGCGAGGGTCTGCAGTCGCTGACGGCCAGCTACTCGGGCGACAGCACGTTCGAGCACAGCACCGGAAATGCCGGGGTCTACACCTTCAACGCCGCGTCACACCCCAGCAGCGACACGTACTGCAACAACACTGGCCTGTCCGGCGGCGACAGCGCGGACGTATCTCCTTATCCGTCCGTGATCGACATCAGCGGCTTCACCACCAGCAGTACAGTATCGACCGTGTCGGTGACGCTCAACGGCGTGAGCGTCCCCAGCGCCGGCGCCATCCACATGCTGCTGGAATCGCCCGATGGCAAGGCCCTAGACTTCTGGGGCAATCCGGGGAACGTCGGCAGCGCCAGCGGCAGCATTACAGTGTCGGACAGCGGCACGGCGGCGCTCGACGCAGTGAGCAGCATCTCGGGCGGCGATTATCTTCCGTCCGACGATTCCTACCCTCAGTACAGCTTCGTCCTTCAATCACTGATCGGGAGCCCGGCGCCGCAGCCGCCCGGCAGCTACAGCAAGGCTCCGGTTGACTCGACCGCAACGTTCGCCAGCGCGTTCAACGGGGCGACGGCGAACGGCGAATGGCTGTTGTTCCTGAACAACGAAGGCATCGATTCTTCGGGCCCTGGCGCCATTGCCACCATGACCGGCTGGTGTGTCAATCTCACGCCGAGCACCGGCTACTCCACCAACGTCAGCGTGTCGTCCACTCCGACGGTGAGCGCGCCGCAGTATTACACCAAGGGTTCGCAGGTGACGTTTACGGCCACGGTGACCAGCTCCCACGCCACCGTGAACGAGGGCACCGTGGAGTTCACCGACGTCGCCAATATTTACAACGGCAACGGCGGCACCTCGACGGGGCTGGGATCGGCCAGCGTCTCTGGCGGCACCGCCAGCGTTTCCAGCTCGACGCTGGCTGAGGGCGATCACCAGGTCATCGCCACTTACACCGACAGCGGCGGCCAGTACGCCGGCAATACCTCCACTGCGGAGTCGCTCCGCGTGAATGCGGCCACGGCAACGCCCACCCTGAGCGGGAGTACCTGGAGCTATTGCAATGCCGCCGGCATCACCATTCCGGCCGGCACGGTCGCCGTTGACGATTTCGGACCCGCGGCCCCGAACCCGTCAAATATCTTCGTCAGCAATCTGCCGGGCACCATCGACACGGTAAGCCTCACGCTGAACGGCTTTAAAGACTACCAGCCCAACGAGCTGGAATCGCTGATCGAGGGGCCGGATGGCCGGACTCTGGATTTCTTCTCGCTCGCTGGTGGCAACACCGGCGTCAGCTCGGAGACCCTGACGTTCGCCGATGGCCACTCCGCAGTTTCGTCGAGCGGCCCCTCCGCGGGAACCTATGCTCCAACCAGCGACGGTGCAACATCGTACACAGCGAGCGCCTTCTACACGCCGGGCACGATTGAGTACGCGGCGCCTCACGGCGAGTTCACCTTCGACACCGGCACATACACAGCGGGTACCAGCGGCGGTGTGTTCGCGGGGACGAACGCCAACGGCGTATGGAGCCTGTATTTCGACCAGACCAACCAGAACACCGGCAACGGGGCCAGCTCGTGGTGCCTGAACTTCACCGAGAACGCACCCGTGGTCAGCGCCAGCAAGAGCCACACCGGCTCGGATCCGGGCAATAACTTCGTTCAGGGCGAGCAGAACGCGAAGTACACGATTGTGGTCACCAACAACGGACCCGGCCCCACCGGCGACCCCAACGGCACCAACCCGCTCACCGTCACGGATGCACTGGACTCGCGCCTCAGCTACGCGAGTTACTCGGGTACGGGATGGACCTGCACGGGCAGCTCAACGGTGACCTGCAAGAACGACAGCCCGATCGCCGCGACGGAAGGCAGCAACACCTACCCGACGCTGACGATTGACGCTAACGTGTCCGCAAGCGCCACGCCGGGGTCCGTCAGCAACAAGGTCTCGGTGAGCGGCGCCGGAACCAGCGGCAGCGTCAATTCGAACACCGACACGGCGACCATCGATCCGGCGCCCCAGGTTAGCGTCACCGCCGGCCATACCGGCACCTTCACGCAGGGGCAGACCGGGCCCGGGCTCGGGACCATCACGCTGACCGCGAGCAACATCGTCGCCAACAGCTACACTTCAGGCACCACGACGATAGTGGATACGCTGCCGACGGGCTGGTCGCTGTACAACCACAGCAGTTCCGGCAACGTCTGGACCTGCGGGTCGTCGAGCAATGTGGTGACCTGCACCGACCAGGAGCAAATCCAGGGCGGGGGCAACTACACCGAGCTCACCCTGACGGTGGCCATCCCCGCTACTTCGGCCGCCAGCGTCACCAACAGCGCGACGGTATCGGGCGGCGGCGAGCTGAGCGCACCGGCGGGGGCCACCTCGACCGATACCATCCCCGTGATCCAGGTGCCGGCCACCATCACCATCAACGGGAGTCAGACGCAATCGGTGCCCGTCAACACGGCGTTCGCCAGCCTGGCGGTGACGGTGAAGGATGCCGCGGGCGTGGTGATTCCGAGTTCCCCGGTGACGTTCGCGGGGCCGTCTTCGGGAGCCAGTGGAACGTTCGGCAACAGCAGCTACACCATAACGCAGGCGACGAACGGAAGCGGCGTTTCCAATCCCGGGACGTTTACGGCGAATGGCAACGCAGGCGCCTACTCGGTGAGTGTCACCGCCTCACCCGCGCCGGCGGCCGACTTCAGCCTGACCAACACGGCCTCCACCACCACCACGGCCGCGAACGCCACGGCAACGTTCAGCACGAGCAGTCAGACGGTGACGCTGAGCGCGACGGTAACCAGCGCGGGCGGCACGGTGAACGCCGGCACGGTCACCTTCACGGTAAAGAACGGGACCACCGTGATCGGGACCGCGGTGACTTCGGGCACGGTGGCCGGCGGCGCCGCCAGCGCCAGCTTCACGCTGCCGGGCGGCACGGCGGCGGGCGCCTACACCATCCAGGCGGTGTACAATGCCAGCGCGAGCTTCAACACCAGCACCGACAGCGCGCATACGCTGACGG
>Ga0326727_10020092_pt1 | contig 13310 bp, 10 predicted proteins | sample MB2enrmetagenome_FD_207643 | JGI IMG/M metagenome (GOLD analysis project Ga0326727, IMG submission 207643) | Lab enriched peat soil microbial communities from McLean, Ithaca, NY, United States - MB29MY | ecosystem: Environmental > Terrestrial > Soil > Wetlands > Peat | place: USA: New York...
AATATCTGACAATCTTTTGCTACTTGTAATAAATCAGGAGCATTACCACCACGAGCATTGCGGATAGTCGCAATTTTATTAATATTGACACTTAGTTTAGTCATTAAATTCTTTCAGCTTTATTTGTAAGTATGGTGTGCATTTTGTTTCTTTGCACAACCGTTAGTTTATGAGGCAAAGTTAATGAAAAAACCATCAATCACCAAGTTGCAGTTTGCTAAATTTCCCTTTTTATCGTTACTATAGGCCTTTTAACCGAATGATTTTTATTTACAATTTAAACTAATTTCCGAATGAAAATAGCTCTTTTTGGCAACACATACCGTCTCGAAGCCATTGAAACAACAATACAACTTTTGTCTATTTTAAAACAAAAGCGAATTGATTTGGTCATTGAATCGGCTTTCTTCTGTTTTCTTCAAAAGCATATTGATATGACTGCCTATTCAGGAGAAATTATTTCTGATGGGGATTTTGATGCAGATATAGCTCTCAGTCTTGGAGGAGACGGTACATTTTTAAATACGGCAAAGCATGTAGGAGCAAAAGGAATTCCAATCTTAGGTATTAATGCAGGACGATTAGGATTTCTAAGTGATGTCGCTGATAATGAAATCGCAATTGCATTAGAAGAGATCGTTAATCATCATTATCAAATAGAAGAACGATCTGTTTTGCAACTCTTAACCAATAAGCCCGACTGGAATGAATATCCGTTTGCATTGAATGAAATTGCCTTGCTAAAGCAAGACAGTTCATCCATGATAACATTGCAAGTAACAACAAACGGTGAATTACTCAATTCATATCGCGCTGACGGATTGTTGATTGCAACACCTACAGGTTCCACAGCCTATTCCATGAGTGTTGGAGGTCCTATTGTGGTTCCTCAAGCTAATAATTTCATTTTGGCTCCGGTAGCATCACACACATTGAGTATAAGGCCATTAATTATTCCTGACAACTGGGAAATTGAAGTAAAAGTAAATAGCCGCTCAAAATGTTTCTTAGTTGCGCTGGATGGACGTTCGGATGTTTTTTCCGACACTACGTCACTTAAAATACGCAAAGCGGATTACTCGGTCAGGGTCTTAAAAAGAGCCAATCACACCTTCTTCTCTACGTTGAAAAATAAACTGATGTGGGGAGCTGACAAACGGATAGAATAAAGAACTATGAATAAAGAAGATTTACGAATCATTTATATGGGCACCCCCGATTTTGCGGTGGAAAGTTTGCGCATATTGGTTGAAGGAGGTTACAATGTAGTGGGAGTCATCACCATGCCCGATAAACCGGCTGGTCGCGGCTACAAAATACAATTCTCTCCCGTAAAACAATACGCACTTGAGCAGGGATTGACTTTATTACAACCTGAAAAGCTAAAGGATGCTGATTTTTTAGAAGAGTTAAAACATCTTAAAGCCGATTTGCAAATAGTGGTAGCTTTCAGAATGTTACCGGAGGTCGTATGGAATATGCCCCAATACGGAACATTTAATCTTCACGCATCCCTTTTACCGCAATACAGAGGTGCAGCACCCATTAATTGGGCTGTGATAAATGGAGAACCAGAGACCGGTGCTACAACCTTTTTCTTGACACACGAAATTGATACCGGTAATATTATTTTACAATATAAAACGACTATCAATGAGACTGATACTGCCGGAACTATTCATGACAGATTAATGGTAAATGGCGCTCACTTGGTAAAAGAAACAGTCGATTTAATTTTATCCGGGAATGTCAGCACAATTGCACAACCCAGTTTTGCTACATTGAAATCGGCACCCAAAATTTTTAAAGAAACATGTCGGATTGATTGGTCAAAAGACGTAGAATCTATTTATAATTTTATCAGAGGATTAGCTCCCTACCCTACTGCATGGACAATATTATTGGCCAATGATAATGAGGAAATTACAATGAAAATATTTGAAACAACAAAAGAATTTCAAGTACATCAATTTCCTATAGGAAATATTGTTACTGATCAGAAAACGCAATTGAAAATAGCAGTTCAAAATGGATTTATCCATCTCAAAAGCATTCAATTAGCAGGAAAAAAACGAATGTCTATTGAAGATTTCTTACGAGGAAATAAGTTGGCGGAAGATTGTAAATTGGTATAATTCTATATTTATCAATCAAATATACGAACTGATATTGGAAGCAATGCTTTTCATCTCTTCCGTTGAAAGTTTCAGCTTTTCTTTTGAAAAATTCATATCACCCTCCGAGTTGAGTGGTACCAAATGAATATGAGCATGAGGAACATCCAGTCCAATGACCGCCATTCCAACACGCAAGCATGGAATTACCTTTTCAATACCTTTCGCCACTTTTTTGGCGAATAAAATGTAAGCCTGCAGCGTTACATCATCCAAGTCGAAGATATAATTTTCTTCTATTTTAGGCACAATTAAGGTATGTCCTTTTGCCAAAGGGTTTATATCCAAGAAAGCAAAAAAACGATCGTCTTCAGCAATTTTGTAGCAGGGAATTTCACCTGCAATAATGCGAGAAAATATAGTTGCCATAAAAACAATTTGGAAATTTATTGATAAAACAAAAACCGCATCTTAAATTGAAATTTCTATAATTTCAAAGGCAATAGTGCCGGAAGGCACCTTTACCTCTACCGTATCGCCTACTTTTTTTCCCATCAACCCTTGTGCAATAGGAGTATTAACAGACAGTTTTCCTTCTTTTAAGTTAGCTTCGTTTTCCGACACCAACATATAGGTCATCTGTTGTCCATTATTTTTATTCTTTATTTTTACTTTATTCAAAATCTGCACCGTATCGATAGACAAAAGGCGTTCGTCAATCAAACGTGCATTTGCCAAAGCCTCTTTTAATTTAGAAATTTTCATTTCCAGCATACCTTGCGCCTCTTTTGCCGCATCATATTCGGCATTTTCGGATAAATCACCTTTATCACGAGCTTCAGCTATTTGACGAGAAATGGCAGGACGTTGCACACATTCCAATTGATTAATATCTTCCAATAATTTTTTGTAGCCCTCTTGGGTCATATACGAAACTGCCATGGTAATTACGTTTTGGGGTTGTTTATAATCAAAAATAAAAAGAATTCCGACAATCGCCGGAACTCTTTTGAGATATTATCGATAAAATTTGATGTCACAAAATTCTTTGCAAAGATACTATTTTTTTATCCTAACAATTAATTTACTTTTTGAAATGTAAAGGTACAATAATTTTTCAATATTAATGCACTAATCAAAGAGAAAATTCCGAACGAATCGCATCAACATAGTCTAATTTTTCCCACGTAAAAAGTTCTACTTCTCTTTCAATCGTTTCCGTGTAACGCGATGTAAAGGTTTTGTGTACCGTTTTAGGCTCCCGCCCTACATGTCCGTAAGAAGCTGTTTCAGAATAAATCGGATTACGTAATTTCAGTCGTTCTTCAATCGCTTTCGGTCGTAGATCAAAAAGTTTTTCCAAACGAACAGCAATTTCTTCGTCCTTAAGGGCTACATTTGCTTTACCGTATGTGTTGACATATACGCTAAGTGGTTTTGCAACCCCGATGGCATAAGAAATTTGCACTAACATTTCATCAGCCACACCTGCTGCAACGGCATTTTTAGCAATATGACGGGCTGCATAAGCGGCCGAACGGTCAACCTTAGATGGGTCTTTCCCCGAAAATGCGCCACCCCCATGTGCCCCTTTTCCACCATATGTATCAACGATAATTTTACGTCCGGTGAGACCTGTATCCCCATGAGGACCTCCGATTACAAATTTTCCTGTCGGGTTGACATGTAAAATATAATCTTCGTCTAATAAATTCTTCCATTCCGGATTATTAGCCAATACTCTAGGAATCAAAATATGTTTTACGTCTTCTTTAATTTTAGCTACCATTTCTTCATCAGCTGTTTCTTGTGATTTACCGTTTCCGGCGACAACAAATTCATCATGCTGTGTAGAAACCACAATAGTATGAATACGTTCCGGCGTTCCATCGGCATTATATTCAACTGTAACTTGCGATTTTGCATCCGGACGTAAATAGGTAATTTGTTTTGCTTCGCGACGCAAAACAGCTAATTCGATCAACAACTGATGTGACAATTCCAATGGAAGTGGCATATAATTTGCCGTTTCTTTCGTTGCATAGCCAAACATCATACCTTGGTCTCCGGCACCTTGGTTGATAGCATCTGCACGTTCCACACCTCTGTTAATATCGTCGGATTGTTCGTGAATCGCAGAAAAAATACCACAAGCATCTCCATCGAATTTATATTCGCTTTTGGTATAGCCAATTCTATTGATTACCTGACGAGCAACTTCTTGCACATCAACATAAGCACTTGATTTTACCTCTCCTGCCAGCACAACTTGCCCTGTAGTCACAAGTGTTTCGCAAGCTACTTTTGAATTAGGATCAAACGCTAAAAATTCATCCAAGATTGCATCTGAAATCTGATCGGCAACTTTATCCGGATGGCCTTCGGAAACTGATTCCGATGTAAATAAATAGTTTGTTGATTTCATTTTAGAATAATAGTATAAATAAACAATTTAAGCATGCAAATAGCACACGCTTAGTCATGTAATGAATAAAGTCTGATTGGAGGAAAAGAAAGCCGAGCTATAAGCACGCGTTAACGAGAAGGATTCACGTTTTAGCATTTTTTTTCGTGGTTGCAAGCAATCAAATCTATCCACTTTTTTGACGTTGCAAAGATACGTCATTTATTTTTACTTCCGAATAATTTTAACATTTATTTACAGTCGTTGCATGGTTTGTACTACCATTTTTATTTTCCATTGAGAGAAATCACCCGTAATAATATGATTGCGTGCCTCACCCACTAACCAAAGATAAAAGGCTAAGTTGTGTATAGAAGCTATCTGCATTGCCAAGAATTCCTGACTGTGAAACAAATGGCGCAAATACGCCTTGGAATAGAAGGTATCCACAAAAGAAGTTCCCGCCGGATCAATCGGAGAAAAATCATCTTTCCATTTTTCATTTTTCATATTCATAATGCCATTGCTCGTGAACAGCATACCATTGCGTCCGTTACGGGTAGGCATCACGCAATCGAACATATCCACTCCACGCTCGATACTTTCCAGAATATTACCCGGGGTACCCACACCCATCAAATACCGTGGTCTGTCTTTTGGAAGAATGGCATTTACGACTTCAACCATTTCGTACATTTTTTCGGTAGGTTCACCCACAGCAAGCCCTCCGATAGCATTTCCTTCGCGATTTTGCGAGGCTATAAACTCCGCCGATTGTTTCCTCAAATCTGGGTATACACAGCCCTGAACAATAGGAAAATAAGTTTGCGAATAGCTATATTTAGGTTCTGTTTCATCAAAGTGTTGCAACCCGCGTATCAACCAACGATGGGTTAATTCCATCGATTGCTTGGCATAGTCATAATCAGCCGTGCCAGGTGTACATTCATCAAATGCCATGATAATATCGGCTCCTATAATTCGTTGAATATCCACTACATTTTCGGGTGTAAACAGATGTTTTGACCCATCGATATGCGAACGGAAATGAGCGCCATCTTCCTTCAACTTGCGGTTGTCGGATAACGAAAATACTTGATAACCACCGCTATCAGTTAAAATAGGCCCAGCCCAACCGTTGAACTTATGTAAACCGCCAGCACGCTCTATAATATCCAAACCCGGACGTAAATACAGATGATACGTATTGCCTAAAATAATTTGCGCTTTTATATCGTCCTTCAATTCGCGTTGATGTACCGCTTTTACCGAAGCGGCAGTGCCTACCGGCATAAAAATCGGAGTTTCAATCACTCCATGATCGGTGGTAATACGCCCTGCACGGGCATTAGTTTTAGAGTCGGTATGTTGTAATTCGAACTGCATGTTTTTTTAGAATAAAAAGCCAAGATATAAAAGTAAAAGTTCACAAAATGTTCGCTCATTTATCATTCAATAATCAGATTCACTCTGCGGTGCACTCCATACTCATCATTCCCGTTTCGCTTTCAGGATGAAATCCTTTTAGTAATACGGTTTCTATCGTGTTTATTTTAGCCTTATCATAAGGAGCTGTGACTCTTACGTAGTTTTCCGTGAACCCATGCATCCATTCTCCTTTTTTGGTCGATTCCCATAACACATGAGCCGTATGTCCCACTTGACTCTCGTAAAACATATGCGTTTTTTGTTCCGAAAGTGCATGTAATCGCTCGCTTCGCAGCTTACGTACATGCATAGGTACCACGTAATCAATCTCCAATGCTTGAGTCCCCGGACGTTCAGAATAAGTAAAAACGTGCAATTGAGAAATCGGCAGGTTCTCTATGAAGCGGAACGCATCTTCAAAATAATCATCCGTTTCGCCACGCACGCCTACAATTACGTCAACCCCAATAAAAGCATGCGGCATAATACGCTTTATTTCGGCGACCCGTTCTGCAAACAACTCACGACGGTAACGGCGACGCATCAACCCCAAGACGTCATTATTTCCTGATTGCAACGGAATATGAAAATGTGGTACAAAATGGTCGGACTGAACCGCGAATGCAATTATTTCATTTGTAAGCAAGTTGGGTTCGATACTGCTAATTCTATATCTATCAATATCTTTTACCTGATCAAGTGCTTTTATCAGATCAAAAAAACTTTCGCCGGTCGATTTACCGAAATCGCCTATATTAATTCCTGAAAGGACAATCTCTTTAGCTCCTTCAGCTACCGCTTGTTCGGCAATTTTCACCGTATCGGCAATACTACCGTTGCGACTTCTGCCGCGTGCCATCGGAATGGTACAGTAGCTGCATCGATAATCACATCCGTCTTGTACCTTGAGAAAAAAACGGGTACGATCATCGTGCGAACAAGATGGATGAAAAGCGGTTACATCTTCAATTGAAATAGAGTGTACCTCTCCCCTATCCTTTTTATGCAAATTATCTAAGAAGCTTATTATATCAAATTTCTCGTTTGCCCCCAACACCAAATCCACGCCCTCTATTTTTGCGATTTCTTCAGGTTTTAATTGCGCATAACAACCTGTTACCACAACAAATGCATCGGGATGATTGCGCACCATCTTATGAATAGCCTGACGACATTTTTTATCAGCAATATCGGTAACAGAACAGGTATTGATCACGCAAATATCCGCCTGCTCTCCAGTTCTCACTTTGCGAAATCCTGCGTCCGACAATGTTTTACCAATAGCGGAAGTTTCAGAAAAGTTAAGACGGCAACCTAATGTGAGATAAGCTGCTTTTTTATCTTGAAATTGTGATGTATCTATCATGAAAATATATGCTGCAAATTTTGTTTGTTAAAGGAATTTTTTCCTTCCGGTGTATAAAGAAATTCAATTGTATCTTTGTAAGTCTCCTCCACTTTACCTCTCACAACCTTCATCGTACTATTGATCATATGGTTTTGTTCAGTAAAGGGTTCTATAAGAATAGCGAAAGCAACAGGCAACCATCGCTCAGGAAACATACCGGCATGAATACCTTCTGATTTAAATTTATCAATTTCATGAACAACCAGTTGAACAGCTTCACGACGTCCTTTGTCCGAGTCGGATTCATGCTTGAGATGGCGTTTCAACGCATCCCTGTTCGGTACAATCAAAGCCACAGTGTAAGGACTTTGATTGTTATAGAGTATTACCTGATCGATATGATGCGTCATCGAAACCAGTGCCTCTTCTATACCTTCAGGGCTGTATTTTTCACCATCGCTGCCAATTAAAAGGCTTTTGAATCTTCCCAATACATACAGATAGTTATCAGTCCCCATATACCCCATATCGCCGGTGTACAACCAACCATCCTTAATAGTTTCGGCTGTTGAAACGGTGTTTTTCCAATAACCAGCCATCACGTTTTCACCCCGAATAACAATCTCCCCTTTCTCTCCGGCATGCAACTGTTTATCTCCGGTATCAACTATTTTAAGGTCTAATGGTTGCACCAAAACACCGGAAGAACCGAATTTATGATTTAACGGTACATTAGACGAAATGATCGGCGTAGCTTCGGATAGTCCGTAACCCTGAAACATGGGAATACCGATCGTATAATAGAATTGTTGTAAATCTTTATCTAATAATGCTCCACCTCCAACAAAAAACTGCAAATTACCACCAAAACTTTCGCGTAACTTAGAAAACAAAATTTTATCAAAGATGCCAACCAACGGTTTAAGTAAAATACGCCATCCTGCACCTTTGTTCCATCCGTCTTGATAATAGGCATAACCCACTTTTAGTGCGAAATGAAACATTCGATTCAATGTTTTTCCTTGTGCTCGAACTCCATTCTCAATGTTTTTGCGAAAATTTTTAGCTAATGCAGGTACGCTCAAAATTAAGTGTGGTTTTATCTCTTTAATATTGCCCGGAATATTTTTTAATGTTTCCAGCTGTGTTTTTCCGACTTGAACGGTAGCAACACCAGCTCCGCATTTCATAAATATGTAAAATCCAACTACATGGGCAAAACAGTGATCTAAAGGGAGAATAACTAATGTTCGCCATTCTTTTGGAATAGACAATAGCGTTAATGCTTGTTCAACATTAGCCGTATAATTACGATGAGTGAGCATTACTCCCTTCGGCTCGGCGGTTGTTCCGGAAGTATAAGTAATTGTAGCTATGTCATTATTTTTTAATGAATTGGCAATTGATAGAAATTGTTCAATCGATGTACGGCTAAAGTATTCATCTCCCTTTTTGAGGACTTCCTCCAAACCTATTTCTTTGTCCTGATAATCGGGAATCGTGTCAAGAACAATGATGTATTTAACAACTGACAATTGAGACCGGATAGCCCTTATTTTTGGCAACTGATTAGAAGATACCAAAATATATTGAACGTCAGCATGCTGTAACCGAAATAACAAATCATTGTTTTCTTCCAATTTTACAGAAAGCGGTACGTTGACAGCTCCGGCGTAAAATATGGCCAACTCTCCCATTATCCACCAATTACGTCCTTCGGAAAGCAACGCTATTTTATCTTCTTTTTTTACGCCCAAATCAATCAAACCTGCACCTAATTGATATACCTGTTCTTTTGTTTGGCGGTAACTGGTTTCTTGATATTGATCTGCTCTTTTCTCAAATAAAAAAATGCGATCTGAAAATTGATTTACAGATTCTTCAAAAAGTTGTACAAGTGTTTGTTCCATTATATTATTATCGATCAGATGTAATCACAGACTCCGGAGATAATGGCTGACGGGCAAATTTTAGTATGTCCGGGTGTTCAGTAATATATCTTAGAGCCGCATTGTAACCGGCAAAATAAATATCTTTGTACCGCCCGTAGCTGTAAGATGTTATCTTTTTATTTAATTTAATATCAATCATATAATTACACATAGCTCTCCCTTCTTTGATATTATTGGCAATAACAGCTTTGATAGAAGTATTCAACACGCCATAAATGCTCTTTATCGGTTTATTAGGCTCAAACGTATCTACATTGACTCCGATTATCACATCACATAAAGGTCGAATCGGTTGAGCAGGTAAGTTATTGAGTAGACCTCCATCCACGTAATCTACAGAATCAATCACAACAGCATCAAAAACTCCCGGAATAGAAGCAGAAGCTATAACACAGTCACTCAAACGCGGGCCATGCCCAAAATAAGCAGCTTGTGCATGGCTCAAATCGGTGGCACATACAAAAAGTCGTTTAGGCAAACTATCAAAATTATCTGACGGAATGTATTTTTTTAGTACTGCACGTAAAGCACTATGAGTAGAAAGTCCGGTATTATCTCCGTGAGGAAAGACTTTTATTAACTTGCTTTTTTTATACATCTTTTCATCTTGAGTCATTCGGAGTATCTCTTGCGGAGAATATCCTGCCGCGTAAAACGATCCAACAACTGCTCCCATGCTGGTCCCGGAAACAAATTGAGGATAAATACCATGCTCTTCCAATGCCTGAAGTACACCAATATGAGCAAATCCAAAGGCTCCACCACCGCTCAGGCAAACGCCTATTTTGGGTTCTTGTGCATAACAAGAAAACAAAATAGAAACACTCAATAGCCAAATCGTGGAGAATATCAATAGCTTTTTCATCCGCAAATTATATTAATCGTTGATAGGTGGAACAAGTTCTCCCTTATAATATAGATGGTTAAGTACACAGCGCAATTCGCCATAACTTACCTGACCACCTAACGCTTCGTAAGCCGGAGTTAAATTGTGTATTTCTGCTGTTTTAAAATAATCGGATATACGTTCTACCGTCTCAAGAGGCATTATTGTTTCGATTGTAATTGTCCCGTCTTTCACAAAACGAGCCAAATGACCTTCAATTGTAGTAATGCCCAAAGCACGTTCCTGCGCAATGGCCTCAATTGATAATCCTTTGGAAAACAGTTCATACGTCTTTTCGTATGTATTCTGTTTCTTTTCTTCAGCAGGTTCTTCTGTTGAGATGACAAGCCCTTTTTCCTGCATGTATTCCAAAATAATTTCCAGCAATTCGGTTCCAAATTGACGTACACGTTTGGCACCTAAACCCTTTATTGCACTCAGCGCCCTTGAATTTGTCGGTAAGAAGGCAACTATTTCATCTATTGATTTTTGACGTAGTACTTCATACGGTTCTATATTTAATTCGGTTGCAGTAGCATTACGCCACGAACGCAATTTCAACAATAATTCAGGATGTTTGGATGCTATTTTTCCGGTTTGTTTTTCACCCGACTTCACGGACTGTTGATCATTGGCAATGGATATTTTAGCTCGTACCGACAGATAATGTGAAAGTTCAAACCCATTGACACAAGCCTCTAAACAAGCTTTTTTCAAGTAAGTTTTCTCCAGCAACCGGTCAATACCCTCTTTAATGCTCTTTTTTACTGTTTTGTTATCCGTCTCGTAAGAGAGCATCTCTACTTGTTCAATCAATAAATGTAGAATTTTTTCGCAAAAAAAAGCAGCTCCTTTTCGTATTCGTTCTTGCAAAAGTTGATTTTCCGTTACATTCCCGTTCTGTGCTATCAGCTCATTCAATTGACTGTGAAACTTCACACCGACAGAAACAATATCTTGATTAACAGAATCTTTTATGCTGCGAATAGAAGAAAAAACATTGCCGGAAACAATCTGTTCGTTATCTTTTAACCGATACGTAATATCCACGATAGCCCTGTGTAGCGGTGTAAAATCAAACAGGTCTAACAATAGTTCCTGCATATAATATTGCTGGGCGGCTTTCAAACTTTCCGGTGTGGGGGTATTTTCATTTTGCTGTTTAATAAACTGTTCAATCTCAGAGCTATTCACCAAACTACTTTGCAATACCGGTGTACTCAATACTAATCCGTCCAAGGTGCGGCAACGGCTTAACGCCACATAAACCTGTCCATGAGCAAAAGCTGCGCGGGCATCAATCACGACACGATCAAACGTCAAACCTTGGCTCTTATGAATCGTAATCGCCCATGCCAGTTTAAGCGGATATTGTTCGAAAGTGCCGATAACCGTTTCTACGATGTCCTGTGTCTTTTCATCAATACCGTACTGCATGTTGTTCCACTCCATCGGACGAACCGCTATTGTAACATCATCACCCTCACCTTTCACATAAATAGATTCGTTCTGAATTGCAGTTACCACCCCGATCTTACCATTATAAAAAGCCTTTTCGGGATCATTTTTAAGAAACATGACCCGAGCACCGATCTTCAATTCAAGTTGAGCATCGGTCGGATATGCCGACTCCGGAAAATCACCGGAAACTTTCGCTTTGAAAAAATAAGAAGCGTTCTTCAATCCTTTCAAACGGGCATCATTAACCTTCTGAGATTGGTAATTATGGGTTGTGAGCATGATATGATCATCCGATTCGAAACCCGGAATCGTACGTTGACCCAGTAAATCAAACACCTCGCGGGTAAGACGGTTATCTCGTACGGCATTAAGTAAATCGATAAAACGACTATCGCTTTGACGATAGATATGTTGCAGCTCTATAGTAACAAAGCGGGTATTTCTTAAAGCTCTGCTTCCATAGAAAAAATAGGTATCATAGTAATCTTTAAGAATCTCAACATCGGCATCCGTTACTACAGGCGGAAGCTGTTGCAAATCACCGATCATCAATAGCTGTACCCCGCCAAAAGGCTTATTCCGGTTCTTATAACGACGCAAGACTTCATCTATCGCATCAAGAACATCGGCGCGTACCATACTGATTTCATCGATTACCAGTAAATCCAAGCTACGGATTATATCGATTTTGACGCGAGAGAAACGGTGAAATTGATTCGAGCCGTTATCTACACGAGCCTCTTTAGGTACGAATGGAGAGAATGGCAACGAAAAAAACGAGTGGATGGTCACCCCTTCCGCATTAATGGCTGCAACACCTGTAGGAGCCACCACAATCATTCGTTTGGGAGACTGTTCTCTCAAATTTTTCAGAAACGTAGTTTTCCCTGTTCCCGCCTTACCGGTTAGAAAGAGGTGCTGGTCGGTACATTGAACATATTGAAATGCCAGATCGGCCTGCTCGTTATTGAAGAATGAAGGTGAAGCCATAGTTCCTATTTGATTGCTTTCAAGATTAACTTACACTGACAGATGGTTCATTGGCAAATTATTACCCTATAACCTTCTTTTTTGGCACGGTTGCCACAAATTCTTTCAAATAAAACGGTTCAAAGTAAGCAACATCTTCAAACTTACCTTCAACAAAAGATTGTTCGGCCAATGGCATCATGTGAATAGCTTTCGGCACAACATTGTCTATAAAAACAGCATTGGGATGGGTAATAAAAGTACGACATTTTTCAGCTCCGTTGCCAAAAAATAAAACTTGATGTTGGTCTAATATGTCGTTATAAGAGTTTTCATCAATAATATCAGCAGCAATAGTACGTGTTTGCTCCAGTTGATTAGTATAAAACGTAGAAAAAACTTCCATGCGGCGAGCATCAAGCATCGGACAAAGCAAAGTATTTCCACACACGTTTTCTTGGGCAATAACAGTTGCAGCAAGCAATTTGAGCGTATTCACGCTTATCAAAGGTACGTTCCATCCGTAACAAAGACCTTTTGTCATTGATACCCCGATACGCAAACCCGTATAAGATCCCGGACCACAACTCACGGCTACAGCATCCGGACGAATGGACAGCTGCTTTGCTTCTTGCAAGATTTCCTGAATAAAAACACCCAATAGAGAGGCATGTGAAGGACCGGTAAATGATATTCGTTCCGAAACAAGCTCTCCTTTTGAAAAAAGAGCGACAGAACAGACGGAAGT
>Ga0326727_10020093_pt1 | contig 13310 bp, 9 predicted proteins | sample MB2enrmetagenome_FD_207643 | JGI IMG/M metagenome (GOLD analysis project Ga0326727, IMG submission 207643) | Lab enriched peat soil microbial communities from McLean, Ithaca, NY, United States - MB29MY | ecosystem: Environmental > Terrestrial > Soil > Wetlands > Peat | place: USA: New York...
CGGCGGCCCAAGGCGAAGAAAAAGGCGGCCAAGCGCCGCCGTCGCCCCGCATCCGCGGACCGGGCAGACACCCCGCCCGTGCTCCCGCCCATTCCCGAGGGCCGCTGGACGCCCCCGGGCATCGCCTTTGAAATGTTGCCCCGGCCCCTGCAAGCGGCCCTGGTCGAGCTGATCGGCCCGCTCTACGAAGAACTGGTGCTGGCCGCCCCCGACGGGCTACAGCGCTCGACCGGCCTGACGCTCACGCACCTGCTATGGCTGGAAATCCTCGAGCAGTACGATCTGGGCCGCGACTATACCGTGGTCAGCGGCGCGCTCGGCACGGCCTCCCCGGACCGCGGCCCGATGATCGACCAGCACCTGCGGCTGCTGGACGCGAAGTTGCGGGCGAGCCATTTTCTGGTGCACGCTCGCGACTGGGCCCGCCGTTGCCGCCGCGAGCCCCGCGCGCTCGGCTTCGACGGCCCCAGCGAGGCCCCGCGGCAGCTAGCCCACGCCCCGGCGGATGGGGTCATCCTGGAAAACTCAAAAAGCTAGGACCAAAAAACCATCGCGGCCCATGCGGCTGGAGCAGACGTCCAGTGAAAAACACGTCCGATGCCAAGTTCAAATCGCTCCGCAAAACGGCGACCAAAAGGCCATTGCCGCCCACGCGGCTTGAACCGGCGTCAAGTGAAGAACGGGCCGACGCCAGGTTCAAGACCATCCGAAGACGGATGCTCGCCGCGGCTCCCGCGCTGGCCGAAAGCGGTGCGATACGGGCCACGTGGCGGACGTACCGCGGCCGGCGGCTGGGCCCGTACTTCCGCGTGGTCTATTGCTACCGCGGCCGGCAGAAGTGGATCTACGTGGGGCGGTCGGCGGAATTGGCCGGGCGGTTGCGGCAACTGCTGGCCCTGTTCCAGGCGCCGGCCGCAGAGCGGCGGCAGCTTCGCCGGCTTTGCGTGGCGGCCCGCCGCGCGCTCCGGACCCAGAAAGCCGCTTGGCAAGCCGAGCTGGCCCGTCATGGACTGCTGGCGAAGGGTTTCGAGCTCCGCGCCCGGGTCGCCCGTTCCCTCACAGCCCGATGATGTTGTAGCCGCAGTCCACGTGCAGCACCTCGCCGGTGACGGCGGTGGAGAGGTCGCCGAGCAGATAGAGGGCGGCCCGGCCGAGGTCGGCCGGCTCGAGGTAGCGGCCCAAGGGGGAGCGCTCGACCGCGTGCTCGCGCATGTCGTCGAAATGGGCAATGCCCGAGGCGCTGAGGGTCCGCATCGGGCCGGAGCTGATGGCATTGACGCGGATCTTCTGCCGGCCGAGGTCCCAGGCGAGGTAGCGGACGCTGTGTTCCAAGGCGGCCTTGCAGACGCCCATGACGTTGTAGCCGGGGATGACCTTTTCGCCGCCGTAGTAGCTGAGCGTGAGGATCGAGCCGCCGGCGGTCATCAGGGGCGCGGCGGCCCGGCAGACCGCCACGAAGCTGTAGACGCTCACGTCCATGGCCAGGTGCCAGCCGGCGCGGCTCATCTGGACGTAGGGGTTCTTCAGCTCCTGCGGCGGGGAGAAGGCAATCGAGTGGATCAGGAAGTCCAGCCGGCCGTAGGTCTCGCGGGCAGCGTCGAAGACCCGGGCGATGTCCTCGTCCTTCTGCACGTCGCAGGGGACGATCAGCCGCGCGGCGTGCGGCTCGACGAGGTTGCGGACGCGGCGCTCGCAGGAGGGGCTGGGCAGGTGCGTGAAGCCCAGCTCGGCACCCTCGGCCCAGAGCGCCTCGGTCATCGCCCAGGCGATGCTCCGCTCGTTGGTCACGCCCATCACGAGGCCGATCTTGCCGGTGAAGATGCCCATGGTTTGTGTCGAGCCGCAAGCGGCTCTTCCAATCGCTGACGAACCCAGCCGACGCGCTGAACCCCGCCGACACAGTCGGCGGGCTTTTCCCGATTCCTAATCCCTAATCCCCAATCCCTAAGCCCTCATTCCGCGGCCGGCACCGGGCCGGCCAGCGTGGCATACTCGTCCAGGGCCGCCATGTCGCCGGCGAGGATCTGCTCGCAGTGCATCCGCAACGTGGGCATCTCGCGCTCGATGAAGCGGCGGGCCACCCGCTGCTTGCGCTGGTCGCGGGCACCCTGGCCCAAGAGCAAATGCCCGATCAGCACGGCGAGGGCCGAATCCACCAGCCGGCGGCCCGACAGGTCCAGGTACGCGGCCGGCTTGCTCTTGACGAACTGCACCGCATCCAGGATCCGCCGTTTGCCCTCCAGGAGTTTCTCTTTCAGGCCGGCCAGCACCGGCTCGGCGTAGGTCTTGTGGTCCCACTCGGTGGTCCACAAGTCGAAGCTGCCGGAGGAGACGCCGCGGACCGCCGCCACGACCTGCAATTGGCTGGTGCCCTCGTAGATCGTGGTGATGCGGCTGTCGCGGAGGAAGCGCTCGGCGGCGTAGTCCTTCATGTAGCCGGAGCCGCCCAGCACCTGGATGGTGCGGTCCGTCACCCGGCAGGCCATTTCCGAGCAGTAATACTTGCTCATCGGCGTGAGCATGCCGTTCATGCGCTTGAGGCTGCGGGCGAGCTGCCTGCGGCGTTTTTCCTCGTCTTTTTCCAGCGGGCCGCCCCACTCCAGCACGCGGGCGTTGTTGTTCTCATGGTCGCAGACGCGGGCCGTCTCGTAGGCCAACGCGCGGGCCGCCTCCAGGTCGATCTTCATGTCGGTCACCAGCTCGGCCACCGCCGGCAGGCGCTCGATCGGGCCGCCGAACTGCTGGCGGGTGTGGGCATAGGTCCGCGCCAGGCGGAAGGCCGCCTCGGCCACGCCCAGCGACTGCGCGGCGATGCCCACCCGCGCCCCGTTCATCAGCGCCATCACGTAGGTGATCAGGCCCCGCTGCCGCTCGCCGATCAGCCGGCAGGGCGTGTCGTCGAAGACCAGCTCGCAGGTGGGCGAGCCGTGGATGCCCAGCTTGTTCTCCAGGTGCCGCACCCGCACGCGCCCGCTGCGCTCGGTGATGAAGAGGCTCAGGCCGCGGCCGTCGGAGATTTCCGGCTCGCTGCGGGCCAGCACCAGCAGGACCTCGCCGCAGCCGTTGGTGATGAAGCGTTTCACGCCGTTCAGGTACCACTGGCCCGCCGTATCTTGCCACGCCCGCAGCCGCACGGCCTGCAGGTCGCTGCCGGCGTCGGGCTCGGTGAGCACCATGGCCCCGGTGACCTCGCCGGCGCAGAAGCGCGGCAGGTACTCGTCCTTGATCGCGTCGTCGGCGAAGGCGTAGATCGTCTCGGCGATGCCCTGCAGGCCGAAGAGGTTCATCAGCGAGCAGTCGGCCCGGCTGACGATCTCGGTGGCCATGGTGTAGATCAGGCTGGGGCAGTTCAGCCCGCCGTACTTCCGCGGCAGGGTGAAACCCATCAGGTCGGCCTGGGTGAGCCACTTGAGGTTCTGCCGCACGAGGGGGTGGAGCGTGACCGTGCCGTCCTCGTTTAGCGTATTGCCCTCGCGGTCCACTTGCTCGGCGTTGGGGGCGATCAGGTCGCCGGCGACCTGGCCGGTGATTTCCAGCACCCGGCGGTAGTTGTCCACGGCGTCGGCCGCGTCCAGCGGGGCCTGGCCGTCCCCGTTGCCGCCGGCCCGCACGAAGTTGTCTTCCTGGAGCCGGGCAAGCTCCTCCAGGTCGATGTGCCGGAACAGGAACTGAATGTCTTCGTTGTCGAGAAAGAAGTTCGCCACGCAGTATCTCCAAACCGTGCGAAGCCGCAAGCGGCCTTACCAATCCCTCATCCCCTCATCCCCTCATTCCCTTATTCCCTCATGCCCTCTCTTTGAGCGCCTTGATCATCCGCGGCACGATCTGCCGGAAGTCGCCGACGATGCCGTAATGGGCCACGGAGAAGATCGGGGCCTGGGGGTCCTGGTTGATGGCCACGATCTTGGCCGATTCCTCCATGCCGGCGCGGTGCTGCACGGCCCCGCTGATGGCCACGGCGATGTACAGCGCCGGGCGCACGGTCGTGCCCGTCTGCCCGACCTGGTGCTCCTTGCCGATCCAGCCGCTGTCGACGGCGGCGCGGCTGGCGCCCACGGCCCCGGCGATTGCGCCGGCCAGGTCGTGGATCAGCTTGAAGTTGTCCTTGCTGCCCACCCCGCCGCCGCCGGCCACGATGACCCGCGCCCCCTTGAGGTTCACCTTTCGCGGCTCGATGTGCCGCTCCAGCAGCCGCAAGGCCAAGAGCGACGGGTCCAGCTCGATCGGGTCGCGGACGATCCGGCCGCGGCGGCTCGGGTCGGGCTCGCGCATGGCCATCACGCCCTCGCGGACGGTGGCCATCTGCGGCCACTGGTCGTAGTTGACGATCGTGGCGATGATGTTGCCGCCGAAGGCCGGCCGGATCTGCAAGAGCAGGTTCTTGTGCAATGTCTTGGTCTTCGGGTCTTCCACGTCGCTGATGTCCAGGTCGGTGCAATCGGCGGTCATGCCGGCCCGCAGCGCCGAGGCCACCCGCGGCGCCAGGTCCCGCCCCAACGGCGAGGCCCCGTACAACACGATCTGCGGCCGGTGCCGCTCGACCAACGTGCTCAGCACCGCGGCATAAGGGGCGGTCTGGTAGTGGGCCAAGCGCGGGTCGTCGGTCAAGTAGACCGTGCCGGCCCCCTGGGCGATCAGCCGCCCGGCCAGCCCTTCGACCCCGTAGCCCGGCAACACCACCCCCGCCTCGACTCCCAGCCGGTCGGCCAGCTCGCGGGCCTTGCCGCAGAGCTCCAGCGAGACGTCGGCCAGCGCCCCATCCTCCTGCTCGGCGAAGACCCAAACTTCGCCCTGACGATTCGGTTCGATCATGATGTTTCCGTTCTTAGGTCCTCGTTCTCAATCCGGCGGGCTCGTTACGATGCTCTGCGTCGTAACGCACTGAAAGGACGCTCCGCGTCCCCTATCTTGATCTCATCTCAACGGCGGCCTATAGGTTCTCGGCTCGGGGACGCGGAGCGTCCGACCAGTGCGTTCCCACGCGGGAACGTGGGAACAAGATAGCAAGCTTCTTCGATGATCGTCCCATTCGCGACACTACCCCAGCGTCCGATCGACGACCAGCTCGTGGATCAACTGCCGGACGCCTTCTTCAGTGGCGGGCACCGCGGTGTAGCCCGCCTTGGTCAACACGATGGCCTGCACGCGAAAGACCTTCGTCGGCGAGCCGGCCAGCCCGCAACGCCCCAAGTCGGCATGGATTGCGTCCAAGTCCCACTGTTCGATCAAGAGGCCCTGCGCGCGGAGGGCCTCCTGCCGGCGGCGGATCTCGGCGGCCAGTTGTGCTTCGCTTGGTTCTGCGGCGGCGGTGGACAGGGCACTTTTCACTTCGGCGGCGATCTCGGCGGGCACGCGAGCCCGCTTCTGCCGCATCACCCGCCGCGCCGCCGGCGGACGCGGCTGGTTGGCCGTCTGGATCACCGTCACCAGCACCGGCAGCCGGACCTCGACCACCTCCCAGCCATGGCCCATGTTCCGCCGCAACCGAGCCATGCCGTCAGCCAGGTGAACGACTTGCTCCAGGTAGGTCACTTGCGGGATGCCCAGCTTCTCGGCACACTGCGGACCGACCTGGGCCGTGTCGCCGTCGATCGCCTGCCGGCCGCAAAACACGAAATCATACTGGCCGATCGTGCGGATGGCCTGGCTCAGGATGTAGCTGGTGGCCAGGGTGTCGCTGGCGGCCGCGCGGCGGTCGGTCAGCAAGATGGCGCGATCGGCCCCTCGAAAGAGGCATTCGCGCAACACGTCGGCCGCCTTCGGCGGCCCCATCGAAATCGCCGTGACCGTGCCGCCGTGCTGGTCCCGTATCTCCAGGGCCGTTTCCAGGGCGTGCAAGTCCTCGGGATTGAAGATCGTCGGCAGGGCGCCCCGGTTGACGGTACCGTCCTCCCGCATCGCCTCGGCCGTCACGTTGGCGGTGTCCGGGACCTGCTTGACACACACAATACTGTCGTAGGGCACAGTCAGAAACTCCCGAGGTCGCACGGCGGAAAGCCTTGAAGGGTAACAGACCCCGGAATTCGGGTCAAGGTCCGACTTGCGGTCTGAATCACATCAATTTCCCTCCAGGGGGGGTAAGTGACATTCGGCGCTGGCCTCCGATCCCGCGTTGGGTGCCACTGCTGGCTTGTCCAGCAGTGGTGGGAACACGGTTGGGCGAGCCAACCGTGGCACCCGTCGCTTCATGCCGGGTGCGGCCATGCTGCAGAAGCAAGGAACGAGGTCCGACAACGTGCCCCAGCGCGGGCCAGCCTTTCCGTCTCGCATAGCTGACGACACGATCACGCCCAAATGTTGTCAAACCGATTCTGGCGTGATAAAGTGATATCATTGCGAGGACGTAGTGGGATGCCCTTACAGCAAGTACCGCCCGGCGGCCATGCGGCGACCGCCATTGATCTGCTACGCAGCGCCACCGAGTCGGTTGAGCCGGCCGGCTGGCTTTCGGCCGCGCTTGCCCGCCTGATCGCCGATCTGACCGCCGATTACGCCGCGGTGGTCTCGGCGGCCGCCGGGCGCTGGGGCGTCGTCGGCGAGTCGGGCACCGCACGCTCGTTGCCCATCGACCTCTTGGCCGAAATGCTCGACCGCGAGGCGGTCGGCGGGCAGGGCCCGTGGGTGGTTGCGGCCTTGGGGCCACGGGCTGCTCCGGTCGAAGCCCTCGTGGTCCACTGGCCCACTGCGGCCGCCGCCGCGGCGGGGACCCCGGCAGTCGGCCAACTCACCCCCGTCCTCCACGACGCGCTCCGCGCGGTCCGCGCCGCCGCGCAACGCCAACAGCGGATTTGCCGCCTGGAAACGATGCTGAACATCGCCGACCAGTGGAACCAGGCCCGCGAGATCGAGCCGCTCTTGGTCCAAATGGCGGAAGCCGCGACCCGGCTGCTGGCGGCCGACCGGGCGAGCATCTTCCTCTGGGACCGGCCCAACCGCTGCCTCGTCGGCCGGCCGGCCCTGGGCATCCAAGACGGCGAGTTGCGGATTCCCGATGATCGGGGCGTGGTCGGCGAAGTGCTCCAGTCCGGCCGCCCCCGCCGCGTCGACGCCGCCAGCGAGCCGGCCGCCATCGACCGCCACGTCGATGCCCAGTTCCACTACCAGACCCGCACCCTGCTGTGCGTGCCGCTGCGGGGTCGCTCGGGCGAGCTGTTCGGGGCCTTCGAGCTGATCAACAAGCTTTCCGGCGCGTTCACCCAGGACGACGAAGAGGCGTTGGTCGAGTTGGCCGCCCACGCGGCCGTGGCCCTGGAAAACGCCCAGGACCGTCAACGGCTGCTGAGCACCAACCGCCGCATCGCCGACGAGGCCGCCGCCGGCGTGCGGCTCATCGGCCAAAGCCCGGCCATCGAGGCCCTCCGCTCCGTCGTGCGGCGGGTGGCCGACACCGATCTGGCCGTGCTCGTGCTGGGCGAAAACGGCACCGGCAAGGAAGTCGTGGCCCGCTTGATCCATTTCCTCAGCCGCCGCCGCGGCCAGCCGTTCGTGGCCGTCAACTGCGCGGCCATTCCCGAAGGCCTCGCCGAGAGCGAGCTGTTCGGGCATGAAAGAGGGGCGTTCACCGACGCCAAGCAGTCGCGGCCGGGAAAGTTCGAGCTGGCCGGCGGCGGCACGCTGCTCCTGGACGAAATCGGCGACCTGAGCCTGGCCGGCCAGGCCAAACTGCTGCGGGTTTTGGAAGAGAAGCTCATGGTCCGCGTGGGCGGCTCCACGCCCATCCCCGCCGACGCCCGCGTGCTGGCCTCCACCAACCAGGAGCTGGCCGAGATGGTCCGGCAGAAACGGTTCCGCGAGGACCTGTATTTCCGCTTGAACGTGGTCACGCTCGAAGTGCCCCCCTTGCGCGACCGGCCCGGCGACATCCTCCTGCTGGCCGAGCATTTCCTGACCGAGTTCTGCAAGCTCTCGCGCCGCAAGGTCCCGTCGCTGGGCCCGGCCGCGCGGAGAAAGCTGCTCGATCACCCCTGGCCGGGAAACGTCCGCGAGCTGCGGAACGTCATAGAGCGGCTGGCCTACCTCTCGCCCGAGGACCGCATCGAGGCCGAGGACCTGGCCTTCATTCTCTCGCCGCGGGCGAAGGGCCCTCCGGCCGCCGACCTGAGCCGGCCGCTGGCCGAGGCGACCACCCGTTTCCAGAGCGACTACATCCGCCGCATGGTCGAGCAGTCGGCGGGCAACATGAGCCGGGCGGCCGAGCGGTTGGGCCTGCACCGCTCGAACCTCTACCGCAAGATGCGGCAGCTTGGCATGGACGATCCCGGCCCGCCGCCGCCCGCCGACGGCTGATCGCGGCAGGGCAGGAATCACTTTGAGCGGTGCCGGCCGACGCAGCACATTTACATTTCGTGTATTCCGTGTCTTTCGTGGTTGTCACCCTGTTTGCTTCCGCCGGGGCTCGAAGCGGGGACGCAGCCACTGTTGGCACGGGGCGTGCGGGCCCTGTTTGTCCTCGCTCGTGTGGAAGCCGATGCGTTGCTGGGGCTGGGGCGGGGTGGGGTCAGGAGTGGCCAGTGGTATCACATTTTCTGATACGAACGCCTCGGCCTCCCCCTGGCTCAGTCGAATTCCGTTCACGCCATGGCCCCGGGAGCCGGGCCGCGCCACGTTCCTTGGGCCCAATGGCTCGCGCCGCCGGTGCGGGGGGAAAATCCCGATGGGGAATGGGGATTGGCAGGGGGGACGATTCTGCTAAAATACGACCATCGGCCCTCTTAGCTCAGTTGGTAGAGCGTCTGACTCTTAATCAGAAAGTCGAAGGTTCGAGTCCTTCAGGGGGCACTACTTAAAGCCTTGCGTGACAATGAGTTACTCAAGGCTTTTGCTATGCGCCGGTGGCGTGTCACGGTCGCAGTGCTACCCCGGTGCTACCCGGAAGAAGTAAGAGATGACAACTTCGCCGGTCGTCAGGCCCGCACGTCAGAGCACATCCCCCGCCAAGAAACGCCACGGGGCCGGATTGCTCCAGCCCCGCCAGGTGTTTTGCTCGTCTAAGAAATCTGGGTGCTAACGGCCTGAGAGGGCGCCGGGGCTGCCGGCGGTGGCCACGAGCATGCTGGTGGGGCTGCCGGGAAAGTTCGCGCCGCCGCGGACATTTCCTAACTTGGGGGGCCTGCCCGTCCATGCCCGGCCGGCAAGACCCAATCGAAAGCGACATGCGCATAGGCCCCAGCGGTGCATTTCCTTGCGTGCGGAGGAGTGCGCCACCGAGGCCAGTTGCGCGGCCCGTTGTTTCATTTGAAGGTCGTGACCAAAATACCCAAATTGACATTGCAGCGCCGCAATGTGGCGCGGCCACAGCGGATTTCATAGATTCCGGGATTCCGGCACTGCTGGCGCGATGGACGGCAAGTGCAAGGGGAATCGACAAATGAGCGAAAGGGCTATTAGCGCAAATCAATTGCAGCAAGCCCGTACCGACGCACGCGATGCCTACAAGCAAATCGTGATCCCTTGGTTGAAGGCCCTTTGCGACCGTATTGATCCAATCCTCCAGGCAAAGGTCGGACAGGTGGAGGAAGATATTGATCTTGTCCACGACGTGTTTCAAGCACGTTGCGGTAACTCCCGCGCGCCCGACATCCGTAGAGGTTCGCGGTTCCAGGCAACCGCATTTATAAGACTTCGCGCTCCCGCGACGTGGACTGCCTCGGTTGAAATTGTCTGTTCCGCCGATTACCTGTCGAAACCCTACAAAGCCGAGCTTTCCGGCACACTCCCATTGGAAAACTCGGAGGCTAACCAGTGGTTCCCAGACCAGCTCACATTCGCGGAGGCGTACCTGCGCGAGAACATGCGCTGACTGGCAGGGGTCTTGTTCCACCGTTATAATGCGCGGGATACCGCAAGCGGTAGCGTCAATAACGAGCCACGAGGAGTCCCGCGACATGGCAGACCTGGCAAGTATTCTCAAGCAAAGGTTCTTCCGGGACGTGGTGGCCGACCTGCTTGAGCGGAATCGTTCGGATCGCGAGCAGTTTGGTCGCGCGCTTGTTGAAGCAACCTTCCGCGACCAAGTTCTGCCCTGCCTTGGCGAGCTGGCAGGAATTACTTTAGAGGATCTGCTCGATGTTTGGGGGCGAGTATCGGATCGTGATCCCAGCGACGCAACCGCAGCCTGTCAGGAATTCACGAACGCCCTCGTTGCTGAGTCAAGCCACTGCTGGCTGTCTGAACCTATAGCGGTCGGACCGCCGGCGAGTTGGGTCTACTTCGGCCGGGCCGAGTTCGACGACGAGTTCTGGCGGTCGGACGACGCGCGGTTCGCAGCATTATTCCTTGGTCAAATGCCAGCCGGAGGAAAACGCGAGTGGGTCGCAGAAAAGGTAAACGGGGTTAATGAGCGGTTATACGTCGCCGTCAGGGGTAAGTGCAGCAGGAGATTCTTCGATGAATTCTGCCCTCTTATATCCTCCGCGGTCTCAACCCTGCTCCGCGTTGTGCGCGACTTGTGGGAGGAGAAGGTGGTAGAATTCCTCACCGACCCAAGGGACTTGCCAGAAGCCACGATTAAAGAGGCATGGGACGAAGTAGATGCAACTCTCGATTTCACGGGCCCCCGCGCATGGGCCGATAGGGTAGGAGGTGACGGCTCGGTCACAGAGGAGCCGACGCGGCGATTGGCGTACGATTCACGCGAGTTTGTCGAAGACGCACTCAGCGGTTTGTTTGCCGAAGTGTCGGCAAAGAAAGACTCGATGGCCCGACGCGTCAAGAACGCGGTCCGGCTAATCGCGGAGTCGGACAACCAGCGACAGAACCCGATTGGACTGGCGTTGTCGGTAACCGCAATCGAGGCGCTGCTCTGTCAGAAGAATGACAATGTGACGCAAATGTTCAAGGAAAACATGGCCTTCTTGCTTGAGCCCGACCCGGCGCACCGGCTCGCAGCGGAGGAATGGGGCAAAGGGATTTACGACCTTCGTTCCGGCGTGTTGCACGGCAGTAACCTCGACTGCTCGGCCAAAGACATCAAGCAAGCGAAATTGGCCGCGGGCATGGTCTTGAGGGCGGTCTTGGAACGCCGCGCGGCGATCAGGCGGGTTGGCGGCGACGACGAGAAGCCCAAAGACTTCCTTGATGAACTGAGGAGTGGGAAGTATAGGCCAGGCCAGCTTACGCACGTCTCCGAATTCCCGCTCAAGCGATTTTGGAGAAGCGAGTCCCCGAAACGCAGCGAATAGATGCCCGGTCTAGCCGTCGGCTAAGGGTCAAAGCCCCAACCCGCCTGCATTTCCCGGCAAAGGTGGTCGAGGTCTGGGAAGAGGCTTGCCCAGGATACGCCCATCATCCGAAGGGTTTCTTGCAACACGGGCTTGCGCCGTGCCGGCACAGGCAGTCGCACAACGAGATCGCTCGGAGTTGGCTGCGTGTTGGAAATGTGGAGACTGAAGCGCGCCCCCTGGCTGGCGAACCTTGGACTGGTGAAATCGGGTTCAATGAAGATAATCTGCGGGGCGTCCGAGGGCAGTTCAGCCTCGCCAAAAAAGCTCGCGACCGCCTTCTCAACCACGCCGCTGCGCTTGGAAAACATGAAGGCTTTCTCGCCACTCGGGTCGGCGACATCGCGGTATCTGGGTACGGCCACGACCACTTCTCCATCGTTGCCACGATTTCCCGATACGGCAAAGAAGAGGGCAACAAGGGGATTTGTCGTCCAGTCGAGCAATCGCGTTGGCAGCCCGTGGTGTTGGGCGAGAAAGTAGGTCTCGACAAGGTCGCGTCGGTTCAGGAGCATGGAGGCCGCACGACGAAAGAATTCGTTGTTGAATTCACGCTCGCCGGGACCGACCACACCACCCCACTCGTTCTCAGCCTCCGCCCAGGACGTGTTGCCCGTCAGTACCTCCTCGACGTCGCTTCGAAGGAAAGCAGGGCAGATATCGCTACGAACTTCCTGGTGGCCGCGAAACCACAATGTGATCACTTTTTCCCGGTGGGCCTCCTCAACCCACTCGACAAGCGAGGTCACGTCTTCGATCTTAACAGGGTCGGGTAGGTCCAATTGAAAGTCCCTCCACAAAGCAAAATCGTTCTGGCCCCTTTTTGCCCACAGAGACCGCCCTTGACAATCATCCGGTTGGCCCTTCGTGCCGCCTTCCGCCCGGCGCGCCTGCTGCCGCCGGGCCAGTAACTTGCTGGCGGGCACACTTCGCCGATGACGGTAGATGGAAGCTCTTCGCGACTCCCGCCGGGGGGCCGCTCCCGTGGGAGGATAGCAACCGGCTGCTGAACCGACGCTACCCGTCGAGCTGGCAATCCACCGTAATCGACAGAGCGGGGCAGATTCGACGATGCCATTCTACCACGAAACCCCCGTCCAATCGAGCGCGGCACGGGCGTGTCCAAGGCCATGCTGCCGCCCACCGTGCCGCCAGAATCGAAACGCGGACGCGCCTAGTTTCCAGCACCGCTAATGAGTTTCCCGAAGTTCGCCACGACGTCGCTTCGCAAAGAAGCTCTCCTCCAGATCCTCGGGGCAAGAATGAAAAGACCTGCTATGAACAGTCAAGTGCAGTCTTGCGGGCTCTTGCGCGCCTTGGTCGCCCCCACCGAACTCTACCGTCCCCCAAGGTCTGGGCGTGGTGGGGTGCGCCACCGAAGCACGTTCGGGCTGAGGCGGAACTGCCGGACGTGTGTCGGGCCGCGGAAGATTCCTGTCACTCGACCAGAATGGCTAACTCGCGGTCATCAAACAGCTTACCGGTGTAGCCGGCAATGCGGTTTCTGCCCTTATCCTTGGCGAAGGCCATTGCCCTTTCGCTTCTTTGCAGCAACTCCTCGTCCGTCAGAAAACAATCCCGGTCAGCAATACAGAGCCCAGCCGACAGGGTGATTGTTTTCTCTGTGCCGAGATAAGTGAGCGCCGCCACCCGGCTCCGAAGGCTTTTCAGGAATGTCAGTGCCAGCGCGCTATCAGCATTGGGCATCAGAAGGGCGTACTCGTCGCCGCTCATGCGGTAGGCGCAACCGTGCCCGTAGACTTGTGCCTCCACCGTGGCCATGAAGACCGGGAGGACGTTGCGGTTGACGTTCGTATGCCCAACCGTGGTGTTGAAGTCCTTGAACTTGTCGATGTCGAGGAACGTGATTGCGAGGGGAACCCGCTGTACTTGGCCAAAGCCCTTAAGATTGCCTACAGGGTGATGGCCAACCCCGGGCCCTGGGCCGCGGACGCCCGTGCCTCGGTCAATGTTCTCGAGTTTCACGCTTTCCTTAAGCAGCACGGGTTGCCCGGCGCGGAATAGCCGCCATTGGCTGCGGTTTTGAGCGGCGCGGGTCATCGCCTCGGCCGCCGCAATCGACGGCGTGGC
>Ga0326727_10020094_pt1 | contig 13309 bp, 8 predicted proteins | sample MB2enrmetagenome_FD_207643 | JGI IMG/M metagenome (GOLD analysis project Ga0326727, IMG submission 207643) | Lab enriched peat soil microbial communities from McLean, Ithaca, NY, United States - MB29MY | ecosystem: Environmental > Terrestrial > Soil > Wetlands > Peat | place: USA: New York...
TCTGGGACTGGGTATTGAATCGACTGACATCGGCGCCCGCATACGGTTGATACAGAATCTGAGACAGATCAAGATGCATGGCTTTCCAATTCTTAATGTTCTCTTTGGTTTTAAGCCGATCTGTCCGTCCTACCATTTCATCAATGGTCCTGAAGCCCAGTTTAGCCATAATTTCACGGATTTCCTGAGCGACAAAGCGCATGTAGTTTTCAATATGCTCGGGTTTTCCGGCAAAGTTTTTTCTTAACATTGTATTCTGAGTGGCTATGCCTACAGGACAGGTGTTGAGATTACAAACCCTCATCATAACACAGCCTATGACAATCAGAGGAGTTGTCGCAAAGCCGAATTCCTCGGCTCCGAGCATTGTCGCGATCACAACATCCTTACCGGAAAGCAGCTTGCCATCGGTTTCCACAATCACCCGGTCTCTTAACTTGTTCAGAACCAGCGTCTGATGGGTCTCAGCCAGCCCGAGCTCCCAAGGCAGGCCTGCATTTCTAATGCTTGTGCTCGGAGAAGCTCCTGTCCCTCCGTCATAGCCACTGATCAGGATTACATCCGCTTTTCCTTTGGCTACTCCTGCCGCAATGGTGCCCACGCCCACTTCAGATACGAGCTTAACGCTAATCCGCGCCTCTCGGTTGGCATTCTTAAGATCATGGATCAGTTCAGCCAAATCTTCAATCGAATAGATGTCATGATGCGGCGGCGGTGAGATTAGATCCACGCCCGGAGTGGAATGTCTCACTTTGGCAATTGCCGGATAAACCTTACGTCCCGGAAGTTGACCGCCTTCACCGGGTTTTGCTCCCTGAGCCATTTTTATCTGGATCTCTTGCGCATTCACCAGGTAGTTGCTGGTCACCCCGAAGCGTCCTGAAGCCACTTGCTTGATGGCACTGTTTTTAGTGTCCCCATTGTCCATGACCGTGAACCGTTCAATATCTTCGCCGCCCTCACCGGTGTTGCTCTTGCCGCCCAGTCTATTCATCGCAATAGCCATACATTCGTGAGCTTCTTTGCTGATTGAGCCATAGGACATAGCCCCGGTCTTAAACCTTTTGACAATAGAATCCAGCGGTTCTACTTCCTCAACCGGAATCGTATCCCCTGCGTTATTCTTGAAATCAAGCAGATTTCTTAGGGTACACAGTTCTTCATCATTGACCTTTTTGGAGAAATCTTTATAGAGAGAGTAATTGTCTTCCCGACATGCTTTTTGCAGCAGATAGATCGTTTCCGGATTATAGAGATGGATTTCCCCGTCCTCTTTGCACTGGAAACACCCCCCGACTTCCAGGGTGTCGGTATACGGTGAATTTTCCAGGTAGGCACTTTCATGCCGCATCTGGTTCTCTATCGCAATTTCTTCAAGCCCGATCCCTTCCACTCTCGATGGTGTCTTCGTGAAATATTTGTCGATAAGATCCTTTCTCAGACCTACCGCCTCAAAAATTTGGGCTCCATGGTAACTTCGCACGGTTGAAATACCCATTTTAGTGAGAACTTTGAGCATGCCTTTGACAGAAGCCTTGATGAAGTTCTTTTTACCCTCTTCATAAGTCAGCCCGTCCAAGAAGGCTTTTTCGGCAAGGTCCTTAATCGTTTCATAGGCCAGATAGGGATTAATCGCTGTGACACCATACCCGATCAGAGCACAGAAATGGTGCACTTCCCTTGGTTCTCCTGATTCCAAGACGATGCCGAGGTTAGTCCTGATCTCTTTTCTGATTAAGTGCTGGTGAAGCCCTGAAGACGCCAAAAGTGCCGGGATGGGTGCATAACTCTCATTAACCCCTCGGTCAGAAAGGATAATGATATTTGCCCCTTCGCTGATCGCTTTATCAGCTTCTCTGAAAACCCGCTCCAAAGCCTTTTCCATTGCTTTGGCCCCTTCTGAGGCTTTATAAAGGATGGAGAGGGTTGCTGTTTTAAACTTGTCATAATTGAGATGCTTTATCGTATTCAACTGTTCATTGGTCAGTATCGGGTGCTCCAAGAAAATGCTGGCTGAATTTCTTTGATTGGGATCCAGCAGATTTCCGGTGTCGCCAAGGAGTATACTGCTTGAAGTGATGAGTTCTTCTCTAATTCCGTCGATCGGCGGATTAGTGACCTGGGCAAAAAGCTGTTTAAAATAAAGGTAGAGCATCTGGGGTTTCTCAGATAAGACAGCGAGCGGCGAATCCATACCCATGGCTCCGACGGGATCAACGCCCTGGATCACCATCGGCTGAATTGTTTTCGTGATATCCTCAAAGGTATAGCCAAAGGCTTTCTGCTGTTTAATCAGGTCCTCCGGAACTTTTTCTTCCGGCACTTTTTCAACCGGTATCTCGTCAAGATGGACGATATGCCGCTTGTTCCAATCTGCATAAGGATAGGCTATCGAGACGCGTTCCTTTAGTTCTTCATCAGAGATGATTCTCTGCGCTTCGGTATCGATCAGCAACATTCTGCCCGGCTCCAGCCGGCCTTTATATTTTACATTTTCAGGTTTGATGTCCATGACCCCAACTTCTGAAGCCATGACAACCTTGTCATCTTTGGTGACATAATACCGAGAAGGGCGAAGTCCGTTTCTGTCCAATACTCCGCCGATGACCACGCCGTCAGAGAAGGCCATAGCCGCAGGACCGTCCCAAGGCTCCATTAAAAAATCGTGGAATTTGTAGAAATCCTTTTTTTCCTTAGACATCAAGTCATTCTTTTCCCAGGGCTCAGGAATCATCATCATCACCGCATGAGGAAGCGTTCTTCCGGTAAGGTGAAGGAATTCCAGACTATTGTCGAACATTGCCGAATCACTGCCTGACTCGTCGACGATCGGATAAACTTTAGAAAGATCTTCGAAAAGCGGTGAGTCGATACATTTCTGTCTCGCCTTCATCCAGTTGACGTTTCCTCTGATTGTATTGATTTCGCCGTTATGAACGATATAGCGATTGGGATGCGCTCTCTCCCAGCTGGGGAAGGTATTGGTGCTGAACCTTGAATGAACCATAGCCAATGCCGAGGTAAAATCAAGATCTGCCAGATCAAGATAGAAATTTCTAAGTTGTTCTGCAGTAAGCATGCCTTTGTAGACGATAGTTTTTGAGGAAAGGCTAGAGATATAGAAGGTACCTCCCTTGTCTTCACTCATCGGAGCAATGACTTTTTCGGCCTTTTTTCGGATAATATAGAGCTTTCTTTCGAAATCCATCCCATCCGCTATACCGGCATCCTTTCCGACAAAAACCTGGATGAATCTGGGCATTGCCGCGATTGCCGTTTCGCCGATCGTCGTCTTATCGATCGGAACTTCTCTCCAGCCTAGGATAGTCTGCCCTTCCTCCCGCACAATTTCTTCGAAGGTTTCTATTTGAGTTCTTCTGAAATCATCATACTTGTGGGCAAAGATCATACCAACACCGTAGCTGCCTTTTTCCGGCAAATCAAAACCCAGCACGTCACATTCCCTTTTAAAGAAATCGTGAGGTATCTGGATCAATATTCCGGCGCCGTCACCTGTATTTTCATCCGCTCCACTTGCCCCTCTGTGGCTCAAATTTTCCAATACAGTTAAGGCTTCATCTATAATGTCATGAGACTTCTCCCCTTTGATATTAACCACAAATCCCATACCACAAGCATCATGTTCTAAGGCTGGATCATAAAGGCCCTGTTTCTTTGGTAAACCATAACTTTGCATAATACACACCCTTTATTGGAGTCTACAGCTTTCTGTGATAAAAATTGTAACATAATTTTTTGAATTGAATAACTAATTTTTTGAAAAAATAATGTATTTTTTTATTTTTTCGACATCACATAACCAAATTTTACCTTTTCCCCAATTTACTTAGCGACTTCCAGCAAGCAAACTCTGAAAACATCCGTCATTGCACTCCCATCCTTAGCTAGCTTTTTGAAGGAATTGGCAAAGGAAAGGATAAAATAAACAGAGACATTCCACCAGCTATTTTCCGAGTTTAACTTTAATTTTAACACATCTAGGCTGTATAATAACTGAAAATCTCTATGTATTATGTATTTTTATAGGGATTTCATTATATTAAGAGATTAACCTCTCTTTTAGGCTTAGGCCCTTACCTTATTCCTCTGAAGAATCGAAATAAATTCGCGGAACTCGTTTGGAGATTCCACAGACCACTTCATAGCTGATCGTCCCGATCCACTCTGCCATTTCTGTCGCTGTAATTTGTTCATAGCCGTCTTTCCCTAAAATCGTAACGACATCGCCTACTTGTACTCCCGGGATCTTAGTCACTTCAAGCATAGTCTGATCCATACAGACCCGTCCAATCATCATGGCTCGTGCCCCTTGGACAAGCATTTCTCCTTGATTGGAAAGAGCCCTCCGCAGGCCATCCGCATAACCCACCGGAATGGTTGCCACACGCGTAGGATATGCCGCTTGAAATGTGCGGCCGTAACTTACAGTCTCTCCGGTCTTGATACTTTTGATATGAGACACTTTTGCTTTCCAAGACATAATCGGTTCCAAGCCGACACTTCCACCAATCTGAGAAGATGGCGTAAGACCGTAGAGACTGATTCCCGGACGAACAAGTTCAAAATGAGATTCCGGAAATTGAATGATCGCTGCACTGTTTGCCGCATGGCGAATCGGAATTGTGAGACCAGCCGTCTTCAGTTTGTCATAAAAGGCTTGAAAGCGTTTTAACTGCTCCCGAGCATATGAGAGATCTCTACTATCGGAGGAAGCGAAGTGGGTAAATATTCCTTCGACAAAGAGATTTGGCAAAGCCGAAATCTCCATAATCTCCTCCAAGTCTGTTTCCCGAAATCCGATTCGGTTCATTCCCGTATCTACTTTGATATGTAATCTCGCCGTTTTGTCTTGTCTCACAGCCGCCTCAGAGAGCACTTGAGCTTGAGACACTTGAAAAACGGCAGGAATGATATCTTCCTTAACTATAGAATCCGTCTGGTCCAGCTCAGTCGCCCCGATAACCATGACCGTAAGCTCAGGAAACACTGCTTTAATCTCCAGTGCTTCTTGCAACAGAGCAACGCCAAAACGCTTTACTCCACACGATTGCAATAATCTCACGACAGGGATCACTCCATGCCCGTAAGCATCTGCTTTGACGATCGGCATCATTTCACTTCGGGTATACGCCTGCAGCTTATTGAAATTTTCTCTTAGAGTTTGTAGATTTACCTCAGCCCAAACCTGTCGTAGCCCCATTTTCCCATCCCCTTTTTCTCTCTAGAGTTCAGTTCCAACTCACGCCGGGCTTTTGGCAGCTGATCTGCCACTTCCAAGGCCGTGAATCCCAACCAGCCGTACTCTGTCGCTAAAATATCCGCAGATTTTCCATGCAAATACACACTCAAGCACGCCGCTTCAAGGGGAGTAACCCCTTGAGCCAACCAAGCGAGAATGCTGCCCGTGAGCACATCTCCCGTCCCCCCCGTCCCAAGTCCCGGATTTCCGGTTGGGTTAAAAAAGGCTCGGCCGTCTGGAGAAGCGATAATGGTTACCGAACCTTTTAAGACAACCACCGCTTCCCACTCAACTGCTTTGGCCACTGCGACTTCTAAGCGATTGAGCTCGATATCTTCCACACTACACCCGCAAAGCCGGGCCATTTCACCCGGATGAGGGGTGAGAATCAGCGGACCTAGTCCATCTCTCAACCTCAGTAAACTGGGTTCTGACGCAACCAGATTAAGCGCATCCGCATCCAAGACAACTGGGCAAGTTATGTTTCTCATGATTTCTTCTAAAACAGTTACAAACCGAGGATTCTGAGCCAAGCCCGGTCCTACAGCAAGCGCCTGGGCCTTTTCGGATTGTTTTAGAATCACCGGCCAAGCTTCTTCGTTCAGGCAGTCCTCGCCCGGAGCGGACCAAACAGTCGCCTCCGTGATAACTGCGTCCACGTCTTTGGCAATCTCCTGGGGCGTAACAATTTGTAACAGTCCGAGGCCGCTCCGCAAGGCACCCCGTCCGGCCAGAACGGCCGCCCCACTCATCCCTTTCGACCCCGCCACAAGAATTCCTTTCCCATGGGTTCCTTTGTGACCCTTAAGTTGGCGAACAGGCAACATACTGCGTACATCATCATCGGTTAACACAAACGTGGAAATTCTCTCATCTTTAAAGTAGGACTCAGGAATAGAAATAGGATCCACGACGATCCTTCCACAATATTCCGGCCCTTCACCGAGAAAAAGACCCCATTTAGGGAGCCCGAAAGTGACTGTCGTTTGGGCACGAATTGCTGTACGGTAAACCTTACCGGTATTGGCTTCCACCCCACTGGGAATATCAATGGAGATCACCCATCCGGGAGCACGGTTTACTTCATCGACATATTCCTCTATTAAACTGGGCAAGGCACCACGCATTCCAATCCCATAAAGTGCATCGACTACGACATCCGCTTGGACTAATGCCAAACGTGTCAAACGTCGTTGTTTCTCCCCTTCGATTACAAAGCATTTTCCGGTCGTTCCTTGAAAAAGGCGTAAATTTAAGGCGGCATCTCCTTTTAGTTCCTTAAGCCCAGCAAATAAAAAGACTGTGACATCCATGCCTTGGAAAACCAAATGTCGAGCCACGGCCAATCCGTCACCGCCATTATTCCCCTTTCCGACCAGGATCACTGCTTTTCGTCCGCTCAAACCAACCTCATCCGCCCCGGGAAGAGAACTCCGAATTTCTTCGACAACAGCCCAGGCCGCATTTTCCATAAGGAGCAAACTTGGAATGCCGTATTGATGAATGGCTCTTTCTTCAACACGCCGCATCTGTTCCGCACTAACTAAACGCACTTTCCCCACCCCGCTTCTTTTTTATTTCCAGTATATTAGGAGTCGGTTCTTCCGTCTCGAAGACAAGGAAGACAAGGGGGACGGTTCTTCTGTCTGACAAATTCTTCGTGCTCGTTAAATGAATCTTCTTACTTGTCTTTGTCCTTTAAAATTCTTCTGCGGAAACAATAGAACCGGGCAAACTTCGCGCCTGTTCATCAGCTCAATATTGCAAAAGCCATAGCCTGAGTGCGATTGTGCGTCAAACTTATTCGAACTTGAGACCCACCTCTGGCTATCACCATATCCATCGCTCTAGCGCTGAGATAAACCAGTGGCTCTCCACTTAGATCATTCAAGATTTCTATATCATGCCAAGACAATCCGCGTAAACCGGTTCCCAAGGTTTTAAGAACAGCCTCTTTCCCGGCGAAATGGGCCGCATAGCTCTGCATGCTTTTCCCGATTAAGTTCTCCCTCTCCCGCGTCGTAAAAAGACGTCCATATAATTTGGGCTGCCGCTCAAAAGCGATAACCAAACGTTCTATTTCAATGATATCAATACCAGGATACATTCTGCATACTCCAAATCACAAGATTAATTGCTGCAATTTTTCCTGTCCCTCAGCCGACCCCGCAGCCAACAAGACATCCTCACCCCGCAGGACGAAACCGGCTTCCGGGGAAAATTGCTCAAAACCATCCCGAACTACCGCTATAATAGTTGTCCCCGTACGCTCTCGAATCTTTAATTCCCGCAAGGTCTTCCCAATTGCCGGTGAGGTCTGCCCAATTTTGATTTCCCCGACATCCAGCCAGCGAGACATTATACGGTCAGCATATCCCCTCAATTTGTTCAGATGACTTTCAATTTTTAGATCATTTTCGCGTCTTTGATCCATCAAACTTTTCAAATCATCTAAAAAAATCTGGATTTCTCCTTTTTGATTAAACGATTTAATAAATTTTTCAGCTAACGCTTTGGAAGTTACGGTAATCCCGACGCCTTGACTAACCACAACAACACCAATATTTTGCAAAATTGCAATAGCTCGGCGAATGGTTTCCGGTGAGACATTATACCGCCCTGCCAAAGTAGAACGACCATGAATTTTTTCTCCTTCATGGTATTCTCCCATCGTGATGGCGTGAGCTATGTCTAAGGCAATTTCCTGGTAACGCGCTTGGTCCAACACCTTCAACCCCTTACTTATTTTTCCTATTATAACATAGCCAACTTCAGGTGACATCATGCCCTTGACAACAAGCAACCCTTATGTTAACATAAGGTTGTTAGCAAGCATATGGGACATTCCGCCGATATTACATTAACATACAATCTATTTATTTTAAATAAGTAACTGAAGATACTAAAAAAATCGACTGACAAACTTGCTGCAGCCGACGAGCTTTTGGAAGTCAGGCGCTTTCACGTACTTAAGGAGAGATTTATTCACGACTCAACTCCGTATTCAGATTATTTAACCTTTGAAAGGGGCGATGTAAAATGACTGAGCGTCTTAACAACGACCAAATAATCCGGCGGATCACAGATACAAATTCAGATCTGAAACATTACTTAAACTTAGCACCCAGCTTTAAGCTGACGCCTTCCCAACCTGAAACCCCTAACGAATATTCCCAAAGTGCGGTTCCGGCCCCTTCTGTTTCCAGGTCTTTGAAGACCCCTTTGACTGATTCTCCTCTCTTTTAAGGCGACCCGTCAGGGTCGCTATTTTTTTACCCTTTTCCCTTGCCATGTATCTCGTCTCACTAACTCCGCATCAATTGCATTAAGAACCTCCCATTTTTTGCGACTCCAGAGAGGCCCAATAAGATCATCCGGGGGCCCGTCTCCGGTTAAACGATGAATCACCATTTCCGAGGGTAGGATCTCTAAAACATCGACCACGAGCGAAACATAATCCTCTTTGGTCATCAGCTCAAACGGCTCACTCTGATAAGTTGCGGCCAAGGGCGTCCCTTTCAAGACATGGAGCAGATGAATCTTGATCCCTTGCAACGGCAGCTTAGCAACGGCTTGTGCGGTTTCCAGCATCTCCGTTTTTGTTTCCCCGGGTAATCCGAGAATGATATGCGCACAAACCCGTATTCCTCTGGCCTGCAACAGCTCAAGCCCTTTCAGGAATTGGGCATAGTTGTGACCCCTTTCAACCAATTCCATCGTTCGGTCATGAATACTCTGTAACCCCAGTTCCACCCACAAAAAGGTTTTCCGATTCAGTTCCTCCAGATAATCCAGCACATCCTCCGGCAAGCAGTCCGGCCTTGTCGAAATCGCTAACCCTATGACCTTCTCCTCTACCAAGGCCTCTTCATAGACCGCGCGCAGCCGCTCAACCGGGGCATAAGTATTTGTATACGCCTGAAAATAAGCGATATACTGAGCGTTGGGCCATTTTTTCGTCATTCGTTCCGTTACTTCAAGAAACTGGTCATGAATGGATAAGCCTTGTTCTCCGGCAAAATCCCCGGCCCCCCGTTTGCTGCAGTAAATACACCCAGCCACCCCCAGCGTCCCGTCTCGATTTGGGCATGTAAACCCAGCGTCCAAGGAGACCTTAAATATTTTTCCGCCGAACCTTTCCCGCAGGTGTTCGTTAAAGGTATGATAGCGCTTCTTCATAATTGACCTGATTTTTGTATTAATTATCGATCGTCCCACTTTTCTTAAAATTTCACGATTTACTATTGCAGTTTACCTGCTCGAATAGCGTCAGCAATATTTTCGCGTTTTATTCTAAATTGTGCTAAAGAATCACTAAAGGAAACTTCCTGAAAAAAATATTCTTGTAAATTTAAAACCTCTTTCATGTTGATTTTAATGTTAACACGACATCCAGGAATGTTGAATAACTTATTACATCATCACGATAAATCTTTGCAATGATAACTATTTAATTTCAATAAAGCTTATACAGAATTGATTAATTCAGCGATCATGCCGATCCCCGCCAAACGTCCGCAATCTAAGAAGGCCACTCTATCAGAATAATTTTTAGCTAACATCTTAAAACCTTTAGTGATTATCTTCTGTAGGAATGGACGTGTGTCGGCTGGTGCATTTGTCACAGTAGACTTCGTTTGAGGTTTTTAGCTGTGGTTGCAAGAGAGTAATATCAATACCTACCTGGACGGGCAAACCCCGAAAGAGCGGTCAACTAATTCATCTGAACATTAAGGAGTAAGTTATCAAGGAACGTTCGGGTTAGTTTCGAACCATCAACCCTATATCTATCTTACAAGGAGGTAATTATGATTAAACCTTGGAAAATATTATCTACTGCAACGCTTGTACTAGCTCTATCTGTAAGTATGGTTGTTCCAGCTTTTGCGACGGATGGAGACATGACGGACACTAAAACTGGTACTATATTATAAGGCAACGGATTATGATTCAAATACTGCGGTGTATAACAATTTGGTTAATCTAATTATTGAGGGTGTTAGGAACCAGTTTACTTATGAGCTTGGTGGTAACTTATACAAGTTTAACGATTTCAGTGATGAGGTTACTAAGTGGATCGAACAAGGATACTCACCGTCTGCTGCAAAAGAAATGGCTATAGGTCCCTCCCGTAATACCACTGAAGAATGACCTTTAATTCCTAATCAGAGGGCAGGATAACTCCTACCCTCTGATTAGTTAAGTTTTAGCTACATAATTTTCCATCACTAGGCACAGCAAGGGTTGCTGCGTCCCCAGAATGAATATTTGGGACTACTGCCTATTCTTTGCCGACTTACAGAACCTTATTTACAACACTTGTGCTTCAAGTGAGTTGAATTCAGGAGTTTTCATTACACTTCATTACAAAATTTAGGATATCGACTAAATTTATCAAGTCCAAATCCTATTTTGTATCCGATAAATTGAGAACTACGTCAATTGTACCACAAACCCGCATGGTATAAGGCTTAAATGGCATTAGATTCTTAATTATTCGGGACTACAGTATTCAACATAAGACCTGGAGTCCTTGCTATCACAGGGTCTGGGAATAAATGTCGCCAGACTCGGGTTATAGTAGCCTTTTGTTAAACCCGGAAAACTCCCCAAACGCTCCGGTGAGTGTAATACGTTCCATTGCCCGAAATTGAGGGTTGATCCCAGTCTGGTTGGCCAGTTACTTCGCAAAGCGTACTATTGCAGGTCGGCTAGATTGTTTTTCCTGCTTCATAAGCTTTTAATAAAAGCTCTTTATTATTAGCTGCGGTGTTGAGGTCTCTGCCGCCCGCCAGTAAAATGGTATTAACTACATTGAAGCCAAACATCTTAAGCATAGCTTCATTGGTTTGAAAGGATGTCTGAAACGCCTGTGCGTTTGGATTTCCTTGAGAATATACCATAATCAGGCTTTTAACAGCATATCTGGGCTTGTGGTTTTCATCGAACAGGCCGCAGAGTCTATCCCATAACAGTTTCATTTGAGCTGTAATCTGCCAAAGATACACGGGCGAGCCGAAAACCACACCATCAGCATCAATAATATGTTTAAACATGTTCTGAAAATCGTCTTGCATGACGCAGTGTCCGGTCTTACGACAAACTAAGCAGCCTTGACAAGGTTTGATGTTCATATCATATAGGTTAAAAATAGTTGTTTCGACACCAGCATCTTGTGCTCCCCGAATAACTTCATTAACAAGGGTGGCCGTGTTGCCATTTTTTCTTGGACTCCCCATAAAAGCAACAATTTTTTTCATAAATACAATATCTCCATTCTTTAATTAGTATTATATCTATACTACCACATAGTTTATCATGGTAATAGATATGTATTTAAGCACTATTACTGTCTCCACAGGCCTTGTCCACGGGACAAACAACTAGATGGACCTACATTACTTTTCAGAGTTTTTGCCTTACCCTTGAAATAACTCAAGTTTTTCCCCGCTCGGGCCACGGAAAAAGAAATTATACCGCCCTTCTCCCAAACTCATCGGTTCTGCAGAAATCAACTCTACCTGATGTTCTTTTAAGTGCGCAACAGATTTAGCCATATCCGATACCCGCAGAGCCAAATGATTGACAACTCCATCTACCAGAGCTTGATTATCGACAACTTCAATCAACTCTACGATGGTACCTCCTAATTCCAAAAAAGCTAATTCCACATCTCCCGGTTTCATCCGGTATAAAAACTTACAGCCCAGTACCTCACTGTAGAACTGAAGGGCCTTCGCCAGATCTAACGCTTTAATTCCGATGTGTTCAACCCCCATAAAAAGCGACTCTTTCTCCATTCCTGCCATTTCCATCTCCCCTTTCTTAAGACTCCTTCCCTTAGTTATTTCATCATAATAAGGATAAATCTACTCCCTCTAACTCCAAAAGCCTCTGTTTGATCTCCAACCCTCCGGCATAGCCCGTCAAGTTCCCATTTTTACCGACGACTCGATGACAGGGAACGATAACTCCAAGCGGATTTTTATGATTGGCCATCCCCACTGCTCTCTGCCCCTTCAAATTTTCCACTTTGGCAGCTATTTCCGCATAACTGCGTGTCTCCCCGTAAGGGATTCGCAGCAACTCTCCCCAGACTTGAAGTTGAAAAGGCGTCCCTACTTGATGAAGCGGAATCGCAAACTCCTTCCGAATTCCGCTAAGGTACTCTTGCAACTGACGAAGGGCTTCACCATTCCGCTCGCGCTTCCGAATCAGAAACCCTTTGGGAAACCAACGCGCTGCCCAGGTCCGCAACGCCTGTTCTTCCTCGACCGCCGGACCGAGTCCCAACCAGCATAAGCCCTGCAGAGTAGAAGCAAGCGTTACCTCAACCTCCAGGTCTTTGATCATTACCCGTTCTGTCCAAAAAGCAAGGGTTGGGGCCTGCCAAAGATCCCGAACCTGATAGCCCTTGAGTTCTCCGTCTTGATAGATCTCGGCTTGATTTTGGTCGTTGCTTAAACGGTCGCTCAGTTCCACCGACACGGTCCATTTAGGCCCTCCCTGACGATAAAGCGCAAAATCATCACGCGGAGTTCTCAGCAGGGCATAGATTAAGGCCGCCAGGCCGCGAGTCAACGAGTCTTCAGCCTCCAGGAAGGGCCCAATCCGTTCTTCCAAGGGGTCCACCATCCGGGGGGCTTGCTGGGCCAATTGCCCCAGTCCCCACAGCGCACCGTCTCGCAAGCTTTCATCTTCCAGCAACCCGGACAACATCCAATTAAACTGCCCACAAGTCTCCGGACAATGGGCAATCAGGCTTCCGATAGCCTCCGAAGCATTCCAAGCCGTCCCCCCGGACTCCTCATTGAGCATCCAGAAATAACGTCGAACCAGTTCCAAGGCATAGTTTCGCTCTTTTTGCTCAATGTGGTGCGCAAAAACCCCCAAGGCCTCCACCGCTCGCCAGAAAACGAGCCCATCTTTAACATAAATTCGCGCCATCAGCTGTCGATAGAGGTTTTTATTTTCTGCCGCCCAGTCACATAGTTGCTTCCAATCCCGGTTCTCTAAGACACGTTCCACATCTTTTTTAGTAGGCATAGG
>Ga0326727_10020095_pt1 | contig 13309 bp, 12 predicted proteins | sample MB2enrmetagenome_FD_207643 | JGI IMG/M metagenome (GOLD analysis project Ga0326727, IMG submission 207643) | Lab enriched peat soil microbial communities from McLean, Ithaca, NY, United States - MB29MY | ecosystem: Environmental > Terrestrial > Soil > Wetlands > Peat | place: USA: New York...
GGCCCCTGGTGGGTCCCGGGCGAAGCCCGGGCGGAGCGCGAGGCAGCGCCTCGCCACCGGCGCCGGCGGTGTTGCAGCAGGTGCCAGGCGAGCCGTGCCGAGGCGTCGGACAGCCATCCCCGCGGCGGCAGGCCGACCGCCTTGAACACCATGCCCATGCCTCGCTCGACATGGCGGAAACGGTAGAACGACATCGCCTGCGCCATGTATGCCCGCGAGCACCGTTGCCGGTCATAGGCCAGGCCGGCCTCCTCGTTGGCGCAATGCCAGGCATAGGCCAGCTCGTCGTCCTCGCTCTCGCCGATCCGCCCGGCGGCGATGCGGAGCCGCCGCGGCAGGCCGATCCGCTCGCGTGCCAGCCAGCGCCGCATGTGGTCGTAGAACAGCTTGAAGTGGCGGAACTCGTCGGCCGCGATGAGCCGGCAGATCTGCTTGAGCACCGGCTCCTCGGTCGCCTCGCCGAGCGCCGTGTAGTAGCTCGAGGTGCCGGTCTCGACCATGCAGCGGGCGATCAGCTCGCCGGTGCGCGATCCGCGCACCGAGGTCTCGGCCTGGAGCGGAATCCGGTAGCCCTCGCGGAAGCGGGCGAACGCGGCGAGATAATCCCATCCCGGCTCGGCCAGCATGGCCCAGCGGCCGAGCGCGTCGCCGTGCTGCACCTCCTCGACGCTCCAGGCATCGGCGGCGCGGGCGAACTCCGGATCGTCGCGGAACACGTTGTTGAGGTAGACGGCGTAGTCGGTGCCGTTGCGCTCGACCATGGCCGCCGCCTTGACGAGGGGGACGACCGCCGGATCCAGCCGCTCGGCCGCGAAGCCCTGCCACGCCACATCGTCGATCCGCCAGTGCTTCATCTCGCCCGTGGCCCCCACAGCCGGTCACAACGTTTGGCCCGGACGCGGCGTTTCAAGCCCCGGCGCGCGCCTGCCGCGGCAAACGAATGGGATCAAAGGGCCTCTCGGCCCTTTGCGGGGTCCAGGGGCAGAGCCCCTGGCCTTCAGCTTGCTTGCGCCACTTCCAGCATCGCTCGGGCCGATTGCATGCGGTCCAGGGCTGCCTCCACCGCCGCCATGTCGTGCTTGTCGGCAGCGTCGTAGGCAGCCTGCGCCTCGGTCGCCCGGCGTTCCGCCTCGGCTCTCGACACCTCGGCCACCGGCATCACCTCGTTGGCGAGCACGGTGACCCGCGCCGGCGTCACCTCGGCGAAGCCGCCGCTGACGAACAGCCGGTCGGTGACCGCATCACCCTGATAGAGCCGGATGGTGCCGCCGCGCAGCAGCACGATCATCGGCGCGTGGTTCACCAGCACGCCCATCTCGCCCTCGGCAGCCGGAATCACCACCATGTCCACCGGGCGGGCCAGCAGCAGCCTCTCCGGGCTGACGATTTCCAGGTCGACCGGCATGCTCCTCCTCCGCGTTGCCCGCTCAGACCGCGGTCTTCATGTCCTCGGCCTTCTTCGCCGCTTCCTCGATGGTGCCGACCATGTAGAACGCCGCCTCGGGCAGGTGGTCGTATTCGCCGGCCACGATCGCCTTGAAGCTGCGCACGGTGTCGGCGATCGGCACGAACACGCCGGGGAAGCCGGTGAACACCTCGGCGACATGGAACGGCTGGCTCAGGAAGCGCTGCAGCTTGCGCGCCCGCGCCACCACCAGCTTGTCGTCCTCCGACAGCTCGTCCATGCCCAGGATGGCGATGATGTCCTGCAGCGACTTGTAGGTCTGCAGGATTCGCTGCACCTCGCGCGCCACCGCGTAGTGCTCCTCGCCGACGATGCGCGGATCGAGCGAGCGGGAGGTCGAATCCAGCGGATCCACCGCCGGATAGATGCCAAGCTCGGCGATCTGGCGCGACAGCACGGTGGTGGCGTCGAGGTGGGCGAACGAGGTGGCGGGCGCCGGGTCGGTCAGGTCGTCGGCCGGCACGTAGATCGCCTGCACCGAGGTGATCGACCCCTTCTTGGTCGAGGTGATGCGTTCCTGCAGCGCCCCCATGTCGGTGGCCAGCGTCGGCTGGTAGCCCACCGCCGAGGGGATGCGGCCGAGCAGGGCGGAAACCTCGGCGCCGGCCTGGGTGAAACGGAAGATGTTGTCCACGAAAAAAAGCACGTCCTGGCCTTCCTCGTCGCGGAAGTATTCCGCCACCGTCAGCCCGGACAGGCCGACACGCATGCGGGCGCCGGGCGGCTCGTTCATCTGGCCGTACACCAGTGCCACCTTGGAGCCCTCGGTGGTGCCCTCCCCGAGCTTGATCACGCCGGCCTCGATCATCTCGTGATAGAGGTCGTTGCCCTCGCGGGTGCGCTCGCCGACCCCGGCGAACACCGAAACCCCGCCGTGCGCCTTGGCGATGTTGTTGATCAGCTCCTGGATGATCACCGTCTTGCCCACCCCGGCGCCGCCGAACAGGCCGACCTTGCCGCCCTTCAGGTACGGCGCCAGCAGGTCCACCACCTTGATGCCGGTGACCAGGATTTCGGCGGTCGCCGCCTGGTCCTCGAAGCTCGGCGCGTCGCGGTGGATCGGATAGCGCTTGTCGAACGGCACCGGCCCCCGCTCGTCGACCGGATCGCCGATGACATTCAGGATGCGCCCCAGCGTGCCGGGGCCGACCGGCATGGTGATCGGCCCGCCACTATCCACCACCTCCTGGCCGCGCACCATGCCGTCGGTGCTGTCCATGGCGACGGTCCGCACCGTCTTCTCGCCGATCTCCTGGGCCACTTCCAGCACCAGCGGGCGTTCGCCGATCTTGGTGTGCAACGCGTTCAGGATGAACGGCAGCTCCTCATCGAACTGCACGTCGACCACGGCGCCCATCACCTGCGTCACCCGCCCGACATTGTTGCTGGCCATTCGTCGCTCCTGTCTCGTGTCGCGCCCATCCCCAGCCAAAGCGTCAGAGCGCTTCGGCGCCGGAGATGATCTCGATCAGTTCCCTGGTGATGTTCGCCTGGCGAGCCCGGTTGTAGTTCATGGTCAGCCGCTTGATCATGTCGCCGGCGTTGCGGGTCGCGCTGTCCATCGCCGTCATCTGCGAACCGAAGAAGCCCGCGGTACTCTCCAGCTGCGCCCGGTAGATCTGCACCGCGAGGTTCTGCGGCAGCAGGCGGGCCAGGATGGTCTCCTCCTCGGGCTCGAACTCGTAGATGGCGTGCGCAGCCCCCCTGGCCTCGCGCGGCTCGGCGGGAAGCGGCGTCGGAATCAGCTGCATCTCCGTCGGCACCTGGGTCATCACCGACTGGAACCGGTTGTAGATCAGGGTGCAGACGTCGAACTCGCCGCCGTCGAGCATGGCGATGACGCGTTCGGCGATCGCCGTCGCGTCGGCGAAGTCGAGCGACTTGCGCCCGGCATAGGTGAAGTCGCCGACGATGCTGTCGGCGAACTCGCGCTTCAGGAAGTCGCGGCCCTTGCGGCCGACCACCAGCAGCTTGACGGTCTTGCCCTCGCCCTGCAGGCGGCGCGTGAGGTCGCGGGTCAGCCGCCCGATATTGGCGTTGAAGGCGCCGGCGAGGCCGCGGTCGCCGGTCACCGGGATCAGCAGGTGCACCTGATCGCGGCCGGTGCCGGCCATCAATTTGGGCGCCATCGGGCTGCCGGCCATGGCGCCGGCCAGCGAGGCCAGCATCCGTTGCATCCGCTCGGCGAACGGCCGTGCCGCTTCGGCATGCGCCTGGGCGCGCCGCAGCCTCGAGGCGGCCACCATCTTCATGGCCGCGGTGATCTTCTGCGTCGACTTGACGCTGGCGATGCGGCCGCGCAGGGCCTTCAGGCTGGGCATGGCGAGCTACCGGACCCGCAGGCTCAGACGAAGCTCTTGGTGAACGCGTCCATGAAGGCAGCCAGTTTCTTGTCGATCTCCGGCTTGATCTCGCGGTCGGTGCGGATCGCCTCCAGGATCGAGGGCTCGCGCGCTTTCACCCCGCTCAGCAACTGGCTCTCGAACGGGCCGATGCGGCCGATCTCGATGCCGTCGAGATAGCCGCGGGTGCCGGCGTAGATCGCCACCACCTGCTCCTCGACCGGCATCGGCGTGAACTGCGGCTGCTTCAGGAGCTCGGTCAGCCGGGCGCCGCGGGCCAGCAGCTTCTGGGTGGAGGCATCGAGGTCGGAGGCGAACTGGGCGAACGCCGCCATCTCGCGGTACTGGGCGAGTTCCAGCTTGATGCGGCCGCCCACCTGCTTCATCGCCTTCACCTGCGCCGCCGAGCCGACGCGGGAGACCGACAGCCCGACATTGACCGCCGGCCGGATGCCTTTGAAGAACAGCTCGGTCTCCAGGAAGATCTGCCCGTCGGTGATCGAAATCACATTGGTGGGAATGTAGGCCGAGACGTCGCCGGCCTGGGTCTCGATCACCGGGAGTGCGGTCAGGCTGCCGGCGCCATTCTTCTCGTTCATCTTCGCCGCCCGCTCGAGCAGGCGGGAGTGCAGGTAGAACACGTCGCCCGGGAAGGCCTCGCGCCCCGGCGGCCGGCGCAGCAGCAGCGACATCTGCCGATAGGACACCGCGTGCTTGGACAGGTCATCGTAGAAAATGACCGCATGCATGCCGTTGTCGCGGAAATACTCGCCCATCGCGCAGCCCGAGTACGGCGCCAGATATTGCATCGGCGCAGGATCGGAGGCGGTGGCGGCAACGACGGTCGTGTACTCCATCGCGCCGTTGTCCTCCAGTGTGCGCACGAGCTGTGCGACGGTGGACCGTTTCTGGCCGATGGCGACGTAGATGCAATAGAGCCTGATGTGCTCATCGTTGCTGACGTTGACGGATTTTTGATTGATGATCGTATCGACGATGACCGCGGTCTTGCCGGTCTGGCGGTCGCCGATGATCAGCTCGCGCTGGCCGCGGCCGATCGGGATCAGGCTGTCGATCGCCTTGATGCCGGTCTGCATCGGCTCGTGCACGGAGCGGCGCGGGATGATGCCCGGGGCCTTCACCTCGACCACGTGGCGTTCGCCCTCGACCGGCCCCTTGCCGTCGATCGGGTTGCCGAGCGCGTCCACCACGCGGCCGAGCAGGCCCTTGCCGACCGGCACGTCGACGATGCGCCCGGTCCGGCTCACCGTGTCGCCTTCGCGAATGGCGCGGTCGTCGCCGAAGATCACCACGCCGACGTTGTCGGTTTCCAGGTTGAGCGCCATGCCGCGCACGCCGGCGGAGGGGAACTCCACCAGCTCGCCGGCCACCACGTTCTGCAGGCCGAAAATCCGCGCAATGCCGTCGCCCACGCTCAGCACCTGGCCGGTTTCGGCAACATTCGCCTCGGTGTCGAACGAGGCGATCTGCTGCTTCAGGATGTTCGAAATCTCGGCGGGGCGAATCTCCATCTCAAACGGCTCCCTTCATGGCGTACTGCAGGCGCTGCAGCCTGGATCGCAATGACGTGTCGTAAAGACGGGCCCCGATCCTGACGACCAGGCCCCCCAGCAGCGAGGGGTCCACCCGCGTGACGATGTCGACATTGCCGTACCCGGCCTCGATCAGCCGGGCCCGGAGCTGCTGCACCTGGACATCGCTCAGCGGATGGGCACTCTCGACATGCGCCACCACCACGCCGCGCTTCTCCGCGACCAGGGCGGCGAACGCCGTGGCGATGGCGCGCAGCGCGGCAAGCCGGCGGTTGGTGGCGATGACGCCGACGAAATTCTGCACGATCTTGCCGAAGCCCTGCTCCTCCAGCACCTCGCGGAGCGCGCGGGACGCCGTATTCACATCAATGAGCGGCGAGGCCAGCAGGGCGCGCAGCTCGGCGGACGCATCGATCAGCCGGCCGAGCGCCGCCATCTGCTCGATGGTGGCATCGAGCGCATGCTCCTCCGCCGCGTAATCATAGAGCGCGGTCGCGTATCGATTGACCAGAGCACTCGCGGAATGTGTTGATGTGCCGCCCGACGCCACGTCTACCGTTCCCTCTGCTCGGCCGCGGCAGGCGGCCAAGGGCTACCACCGCGTCCCCCCGCGGCCGAGCGGCGTCTAGCATGGGGTCGGGGGAGGCGCAACAGAGAGGCCACGGAGAGCGTGTCGCAAGGAACCGCGCCGGCGACGCAGCGAGGTCTCCAACACCTGGCGGATGCTGCGCTGGCAGGCAATGCCCTGCCGGTGGGCAGGGTTTGGACCTCGCCCAGCAGTTCCTCGGATGTTGACAACTTGTTTGCCGCAACCGGGTTCCCCTGAACTTATGAAACGAGCATGCGGAGGAATCCCTTCCGATCCGGCTCGCCGCCTGCCTTGTCGACCAACGCGCACACGATTTCACGGGCAAGGCAGCGCGCCATCAACCTGGCATCGGGTGGGATGTCTGTCCTTGCGCGGCCATGCAAGTATTCGTTCCGATGGCAAGCAAGATCTTCAAGTTTCGCCTTTACCACTCTATTTAGCAGCTTATTAGCTCTCAACCGGAATTGCCCAGACTTATGTTCGTCGAAATCTTCCTTCATTCCCAACGCGGCCTCGATTCCGCGAGGCGATCCGCGGCATCCTGAGCCGAGAGGGGCCGAAGCTCCATATCTCCAGTTCGTGTCCAGGGAGCTCCGAGCCCGCGTAGCGCGTTCTCGATGACAAGAGCCCCACCTTCATCCCTAAGCTTACAGTCAACGCGCCGGCACGCTTCCAAATCGACCCGCCCGGCTCCGGCGGTCTCGCCCAAAGCGATGCAAGTGCGGCTACGATGCCGCCTCAGGCCGCCTCGATGCGGCGCGAAATCCACTGGCTGATGCTGACACCTTCGGCCGCCGCGCTGAGCGCCGCCTTGCGGTGCAGGTCGGGTTGCGTGCGCACCAGGATTTTGCCGTTGAACGCCCGGTCCGGCGGCTGGCCGCGTTCGGCGCACAGGGCGAGATAGGCGTCGATGCTGTCGCGGAAAGCCTGTGCCAGCTCCGCCGCCGTGGCGCCCTCGAAGTGAATGACGTCGCGCAGCCCCGCGACCGTGCCGGAGAACGTGCCGTCGTCGGGGTCGATGCCGATCGGCCCCGCCATGTAGCCCTTGTATTGCATCATGGTCGGACTCCTGCGTTGGTCAGGAACTGGCGCACTGCCTCGACCGTCCCCTTCTTCGTCGTCGGCGCCGGGTGCGGACGGTGGAACACCGCAATCACGCCGTTCAGTACCACCGCCACCCGGCTGCCCGCAGGTTCCATCACGTCCCCGCCCATCGCCACGACCAGCCCCTCTATCTCCCGCCACCTGATATCGGATCGCGTGGGGCGGGCGAAAATGGCGGCCAGCACCTTGCGATGCGCGCTGTTCATGCGGGCATAATGATAGCGCAATTCGCTATCACAATGCAAGAGCCAACCTACAGGAAGCTCACCGGGTCCACGTCCACCTCCACCCGCACGCCGCCGCGCACCGCCACCTTCGCCAGCCACTCCCGCAACAGCGGCTGCACCGGGATGTCCCGCCGTGTGCGCAACAGCAGCCGCCGGCGGTGCCGGCCGCGCAGGATGGCGAGCGGCGCCGGCGCCGGGCCCAGCACGATGATGCCCTCCCCGTGCGGCGCCGCGCGGCCAAGGTCGCGCGCCACCGCATCCGCCGCCTGCGCGCTGGAGGCGGAAACGATCAGCGCCGCCAGCCGGCCGAACGGCGGCCAGTTGCCCGGCCGCCGCTGCGCCGCCTCGCGCACCATGAACTGCGCGAGTCCGCCCTCCAGCAGCGCCTGCATCACCGGGTGCTCGGGAGAGAAGGTCTGCAGCAGCACGCGCCCCGGCGCATCGGCCCGTCCGGCCCGGCCGGCCACCTGGTGCAGCAACTGCACGGTGCGTTCCGCGGCCCTGAGATCGCCGCCGGACAGCCCCAGGTCCGCATCGACCACCCCGACCAGCGTGAGATGCGGGAAATGCCACCCCTTGGCGACGATCTGGGTGCCGATGATCAGGTCCACCTCGCGGGCGGCAATGGCGCGCGCCGCCGCCGCGCTGGCGTCCGGGCCCGGCAGCGTGTCGGACGCCATGATCAGCTTGCGGGCCAGGGGGAACAGCGCCTCCGCCTCCTCGGTGATGCGCTCCACCCCCGGACCCACCGGCGTCAGGCTGCCTTCTGCCTTGCAGTTCGGACAGGCCGGCGGCAGCGGCATCGCATGGCCGCAATGGTGGCATTGCAGCTGGTGCCGGGCGCGATGCTCGACCAGCCAGGCCGTGCAGTTCGGGCATTGCAGGCGGTGGCCGCAGGCCCGGCACAGCGTCAGCGGCGCGTAGCCGCGGCGGTTGAGGAACAGCATCGCCTGCTCGCCACGGGCGAACGCCGCCTGCACCGCCTCCACCAGCGCGGGCGCAAGGAAGCGGCCGCGTTCGGGCGGCGCCGCGCGCATGTCGATCAGCCCGATTTCCGGCAGGCGGGCGCCGCCATGCCGGCTCGGCAGATGCAGGCTGCGGTAGCGGCCGGCCTCGACGTTGACCACCGTCTCCAGGCTGGGCGTCGCCGAGACCAGCACCGCCGGCGCTGCGCACAGCCTGGCCCGCACCACGGCCATGTCGCGGGCGTGGTAGACCACCCCGTCCTCCTGCTTGAAGGCGGTCTCGTGCTCCTCGTCGACGATGATCAGGCCGAGCGCGGGAAACGGCAGGAACAGCGCCGAGCGCGCGCCCACCACCGCCGGCGCCGTGCCGGCCGCGACCGCCCGCCAGGTGCGAGCCCGCAGCCGCGACGACAGATCGGAGTGCCACACCGCCGGCGCCGCGCCGAAGCGGGCGGTGAAGCGATCGATCCACTGGGCGGACAGGGCAATCTCGGGCAACAGCACCAGCGCCTGGCGGCCGCCCCGGAGGCACTCCGCCACCGCCTCGAAATAGACCTCGGTCTTGCCCGAGCCGGTGACGCCGTCGAGCAAGGTCACCGAGAAGGCGCCCTCCCGCACCGTCTCGCGCAGCGCCGACGCCGCAATGGCCTGCTCGGCCGAGAGCACCGGGCCCGGATGCTCCGGGTCGGGCCGGCCGAAGCAGGGACACGCCGGCACGGCGGTGGGCAGCAGCAACCCCGCCTCGGCCATCGCGCGCAGCACGCCCGCCGAAACGCCTGCCTCGCGCGCCAGCTCGGGGCCGAGCCGGGTCCGGCCATCCGCCAGCGTCGCCAGCACACGCTTGCGGGCCTCGCTCAGGCGCACGCCGGGCAGCGGGTCCGCGGGGCGCCACCCGCTCAGCGTCGGCTCCGGGCCGAGCGCGTTGATCCTGAGCGCCATCGCCAGCACCTCGCCCGGCGGCGCCAGGGTGTAGGCGGCGATCCAGTCCACCAGGCCGCGCAGATCGTCCCGCATTGCGGGTGCGTCGATGCGGGCGGTGATCGGTTTCAGCCGCTCCTCGGCCACCGCCGCATCGGGCCCGCCATCCCACACCACGCCCACCAACTCGCGGCGGTTCAGCGGCACCACCACCAGGTCGCCCGGCGCCACCTCGATCGCGGCCGGCACCCGGTAGTCGAGGGGGCCGGCGAACGGATACGGCAGCAGCACGGGCACCCGCGCGGCGGCCGCACGTTGTGATGTCACGGGCCCCGCGAACAGCTGATCGAGCCCGCGCTTTCGGTGGGTGCCGTCCATCAAGTATGCTCTGCCTGACCCGGCACCTTTGGGACCACCCCCAACCATGGGAAAAGCCAGATGAAGTTCTTCGTCGATACCGCAGACATTGCGGAAATCAAGTCGCTCGCGGCGAGCGGCCTGCTGGACGGCGTGACCACCAACCCGTCGCTGGTGGCCAAGGCGGGACGCCGCTTGCTCGACATCATCCCGGAAATCTGCGCCGTCGTCCCCGGGCCGGTCAGCGCCGAAGTGGCCGCCACCGAGTACGACCAGATCATGCGCGAGGCGGACGTGCTGCGCCGACTCGCCGACAACGTGGCGGTCAAGGTGCCGCTGATCCCGGACGGGCTGCGCGCCTGCCGCGCGCTGAGCAGCCAGGGCACGATGGTCAATGTCACGCTGTGCTTCTCGGCAGCCCAGGCCCTGCTGGCGGCCAAGGCGGGCGCCACCTTCATCAGCCCGTTCGTCGGCCGCCTCGACGACACCGGCCAGAACGGCATGGAGCTGATAGCCGACATCGTGCAGATCTACCGCAACTATCCCGCGATCAGGACGGAAGTGCTGGTGGCCAGCGTCCGCCACCCGATCCACGTCATCCAGGCGGCCAAGCTGGGCGCCCACGTGGCGACGCTGCCCCCGGCGGTGCTCCGTTCGCTGTTCCATCATCCGCTGACCGACAAGGGATTGTCCGCCTTCCTGGCCGACTGGGCAAAGACCGGCCAGCGGATCGTCGAGCCGGAACACGCCTGATGGCCGAGGCCGCATCCGCCGCCAATGCGATCGATCCGGAAGCGGTCGCCGCCTTTCTCGCGGCGAATCCCCGCTTCCTGGCGGAGCGGCTGGAGCTGTATCGCTGCCTGGCACCGCCGCTCAGGGTGCACGGCGAGACGCTGGCCGACCACATGGCGGAAATGGTGCGCGCCGAGCGGGCGCACGCCGCCGCCATGGCGGAGCGGGCCGATGGCGTGCTGGCGGCGGGCCGGGCCGCCGCCGGCATGACGGCCCGGGTGCACGAGGCGGTGCTGGCGCTGATCGGCGCCGAGGATGTCGCCGAGTGCGTTTCCCTGGTGTTCCCGGCGCTGCTGGCGGTGGACGCGGCCGCGCTGTGCAGCGAGGCCCTGCTGCCGGGGGCACGCAAGCTGCCGCCCGGCATGGTCGCCCGCCTGCTCGGCGGCCGCGCGGTGGCGTACCGCGACGAGGCTCCGGAGGCCCGCCTGCTGCATGGCGAAGCCGCGGCACTGGCGCGTCACGAGGCGCTGGTGCGCGTGCCCGGAGAGCCCCCCGCGCTGCTGGCCCTCTCGGCGCGCGAGCACTGGATGCTGGACCCGGCCCAGGGAGCGGGCGCGCTGGCGTTCCTCGGCCGCGCCGTGGCCGTCGCACTCGGCCGCTGATGCTGGCCGCGGCCGCACAGCAGGAGTTCCTCGACTGGCTCCGCCACGAGCGCCGCGCCTCGGCGCTCACCATCGAGGCGTATGGCACCGACATCGGCGGTTTTCTCCGCTTCCTGACCAACCATCTGGGCCAGGAACTCGACCTGGCTGCCCTGGCGGATCTCCGGCTCGGGGATTTCCGCGCCTGGCTGGCCGAGATGGCGGCCAAGGGGGCCGAGGCGGCGACCCGGGCGCGCCATCTCTCCGCGGTGCGCAGCTTCTTCCGCTTCCTCAGGCGGCGCCACGGGCTCCCCAACGCGGAACTGCGCCTGCTCGACACGCCCAAGGTTCGCCGGCCGCTGCCGCGTCCGCTGACCCGCCCACAGGCGCGGGCGGTCGCGGAGGACATCGGCGAAGAGTCGGACGCCGCCCCCCAGCAGGCGCGAGACGTTGCCCTGTTCACGCTACTCTACGGCTGCGGCCTGCGCATCTCCGAGGCGCTTGCACTCGATGTGCGCGACGCCCCCCTGCCGGCGGCGGAGGCGCCGCTACGGATCGTGGGCAAGGGGGACAAGGCCAGGATCGTTCCGGTGCTGCCGGTAGTGCGCGCGGCGATCGCGGCGTGGCTCAGGCATCATCCGTCCCCATCGCCAGAGTCGCCGCTTTTCACCGGGGCGCGGGGCGGACGGCTCAATCCCGGTGTGGCGCAACGCACGATGCGGGGTTTCCGCCGGCATAACGGCCTGCCGGAACACGCCACGCCGCACGCGCTCAGGCATTCCTTCGCCACGCACCTGCTGGCCGACGGCGCCGATCTGCGCACCATCCAGGAAATGCTCGGCCACGCCAGCCTGTCCACCACACAACGCTACACCTCGGTGGACGAGACGGCCCTGCTGAGGGTGTGGCACCGGACGCATCCGCGAGGGTAAGCAGGGGGCCGACGCCCGCTCGGGCCATTTGCCCATGTCTCGATAAGTCGAAGCGAGTGCTTAGCTCGAGGTGATCCATCACCTCCTAAGGTCAGACCTGCACGAGTTATCCCGTGTCACCGCACTGCGGTCAGCCTGTCGCTCCTCGGAACGGTGTGCGTAATCGATCCGGTCGGCTTTGGTGCAGGGGCCGGAGTAGCCGGGATAGACGGCTTGGTCGCGTATCGCGTGTGCTACTTTCTCCCAGGCCAAACATTAGCGCCTTTGGCAATCGGATAGATGACCGGCCCGGTTGGTTTTGTGGGTTTGGGCGGCGGCTCCGCCAACACCCGTCCCGCCAAGGAACGCACGGACCCAGCGGGGGGATGAGTTTGCTGAACGGGTTTCGGAGGCTCCGGCTTGCTCATAGGATCACTCTAGGCAACTGCCCAAGTTTGTCAGTCATGAAGATGATAGTGGTCGCTCCAAGCGCCCATATCAAGCTTCTCACCAGGGCGGACGATGCACGCGCCCGAGATTTATAGCGGAGCTGGTTCAGGTCGCGATTTATCGGGGTCGTCCTCGTATAGGAATCGAGCAGCGCCTGCTGCAAGTCCTGGGCCACTGCCTTATCCTGCTGCTCCCCCGTAACGCCCCGCTCGTCGTAGTACCTCTGAAGTGCCGCCATCCGGGAGCGCAATGCTGGCTCCGGCCCCACGCGCTGATAATCGCGGCGGGCGATAGCGCGAGACAGCCAGGCGAGCACACAAGCCGCCTCAACGATCGCCAACACGAGTAGTACCGTCACAGCGATGAACGCGGCCATCGCTCCAACCGTTGTGAGGTCGGACCACTTAGGCAGACGGCCGGCGGCATAGGCCAGAGCTCCAATCACGATACCAAGCGCCGTCCCGAAAAACGGCAGCGTGCGGTGCACATCCTCCTCGGCTCCCACCTCTTGCCGGTAGAGGTCGGCAAACGCCGCCACCATCAAAGCCGTCGTTTGGGGCGATGGCGCTGGTTCTTCGGGTGTGGCTATGGGCTCTGAATGCTCTGACATCGGGACGGTTGACAATATCGGTTGGACGATTCGGCTTGTGTTCAGACCGGCCGCCGGCGCCGGTCGTTCGCCACTCTGCGTTCGGCTTCCGCGTGCCCCGGCAGCCAGCGCGACACTGCCTTGCCGCAGCGGCGCTGGGCTTTGTGGAAGTGCGCATGGTCGGCCAGGCGCCGGTCGAGGAACGCCAGCGTGGCCGAGTCGTCCTCGCCCGCATCGCGCAGCCAGAACACCAGCGTCGCCGTATAGATGGCGCCCAGGATCGCCCGCTTGGTGTACCAGGAGAAGTCGGCGGATTGATCGCCGGCGGCGTGCCAGATGCTGTCGATCGTCCGCGCGAGCGTGCGCGCGGCCACCCGGCCGTGGCCGGGCAGCGCCAGCACCGCGACCGCCCGGCGCACCGCCTCCCGATGCGGCCGCGCCGCCGCCAGTCGCAGCGCAACCGCCA
>Ga0326727_10020096_pt1 | contig 13308 bp, 12 predicted proteins | sample MB2enrmetagenome_FD_207643 | JGI IMG/M metagenome (GOLD analysis project Ga0326727, IMG submission 207643) | Lab enriched peat soil microbial communities from McLean, Ithaca, NY, United States - MB29MY | ecosystem: Environmental > Terrestrial > Soil > Wetlands > Peat | place: USA: New York...
TGAGATTGCGGGCTCTTTTGCGTTGCACAATGTTAGTGCACGTTTCGGCTACGAGGTCGCGAGGTTGCGGGGTCGAGGTCGCGCGAACGCGATCGCGCATGCGGGCAAGGCGGAAGCTGGCTAGCCTATCACTTGGGGATCAAGGGAGCTGGTTGGAGGGCGAAGGTGGGCGCGTGTGCGACCGTGGTGCGGCGCGGGCTGCGCGAGCGCGCGTGGATGCGGTTGGGGGGGGTTGGGTTGGGGGCGAAGACAGCGCGCGCGCATGCGGACAAGGCGGAAGATGGCTAGCCTATCGCCTGGGGTCAAGGGAGCGGACCGAGGGGAGCGGGCGAACGCGAGCGCGCGGGGCAGGGGCGATTCACGAGCCTACACAGGCAGGATATCTCTTGGGTTTTGCTGTGCGGATGGAACGGCGCAGTGTTTAGGAAATGGCTTATTTCCGTATACCACTCCAATCTGGACCTCAACGTAAGCAAGAAAGTTCAACGTAGCGCAACCCACCTGCCTTCAGAATCTTTAGCAACTCTTTTCCCTTTCTCAGCGTTGAGGGCCGCAGTGACCGATTGAAGGTTTATCCGGTAAAGTTGGTTCAGAGCTTGCCAAAGCTCTGATATCGCAAGAGGCTTCCCAGCACTCCTGAGCAGTTGGAGTGCTGCCCCGCCTATCGAGGTCACTCCAGTTTCGTACCCCCACTCGCGCAGGCCGAAAGTACTCTGCCCTGCCCACGCGAACCTTTCGTCCCTTTCAAGTGAGGACCTTATAACCTGCAACGCCGTTCGAGGTGTCGTCGGCTGTGGGATCAAGGAAGGCTGCATCTCCTGCATGGCCTCGAAGATTTCGGAGAGGTGAATTGGGACGCCTTGCTCCTTGATGTAGTCGTATGCGAATGCGCGACGAAGATCGACCAAATTCTGACGAGTGGGCAATACGACCGTTGCTCGGTCTGACATCTGCACGGTAAAGACACCGGGAGTTGCTTCGACTATTCTTCGGATCACCTCAATGTCTGCGTCCTCTAAGCTCCCTACTCGGCGGGCCGTCTCTAAGGCCAATCGTTCCAACTCGACGGGGATTCCGCCTAGCACTCGCGAGGCTGTTCTCACGACCCTCCCGTAGAAGTCGGGCTTGATCCAATTGCACGACGTCCAGAGCACCGCTGCGGGATCAAGTGAGCGAACGCTAGGTGAAAGATCTTCCAAAGTCAATCGAATGCAAGCGATTTCGACGAATTCCCCGTGACAAGCAAAATCAGGAATCTCGTTCGAAATCTGAGAGATGGTCGCAACTTTGACTTGATCTAGATATTCTCTGAGTCGATGGGTTAGGTCCGGTCGAGTTCGTCTGACTAGTTTCGCAAATCTCGCTCTGGCCTTGGCAGCAATTTGCCTGATACGTTCCCTTGTAAGGCCGAAGTCACGCCCAACCGCCGCAAGAGTCTGTGCTCGCGTCCCCGGAGCAAGGCCAAACCTTCTCACGAGGATCTCTCCGTTCTTCGAGCCCTGCTGAGCGAGGAAGTGCTTTATTAGGTCAGGGAGCGAGGGCGAGTAATCCCTGATATCCTCCAACGAGGCTGGCTTTGCCAAATTGACCACAAACGGCTTGCGCGCATATCGTAGCCAAGAGTCGTAAGTTCTCGCGTAAAGGCTGCTAGCTGTATCCCCGAGGGAAGCGAAGTACTCCTTAATGTAGTGCGTCAACTCCGTTAGCACCTTGTCGCCAAAGTGGCTAAAGCTTCGGATTTCTGTAGGGAAACGCAGAGCCAACTCGCGCACGTCCTTGACACCTGCGCGGGTCAGGCAATCAGAAGCGCTAGCGGATAAAGGGAGATTTTCGACTCTCCATCTGGCATTTCCCAAGCGCGCCTTGGCTCGCTCGCTTTCGAGGGCCAGCCAAAGATTCTCACGGTTCGCGAAGTAGGGCAGCCAACGCGGTAACGAACTAGTGTAAGCCGACAGTTCTGCAGCCCCTAAACCGTGAAGGTAGTCCTCAAGGATTACGGCAACGTCATTCAAACTTTTCTTTCCAAACCCCGAAACCCCCAGAAGCGTAGCAGGATCGACAAGCGCCAACTCGTGAAGTGTTTTGACGCCAAGTGCGTAAATCCGGCCAAACGCTCTGACTGGCAAATCCAAATCCTCAATCGGTGTGTCACGTCTGAGTTGCGGACGGAGTGGCTTCGAAGGAAAGTGGTCAAGCCCCTCGGGCATGGAACTCCATTAGGTAAGCTGTCGAGTCAGGGCTGTTTCAAGCTCCACCATCCGTTCGGCAATTTCGCTTTCGCCCATGTCCCGAAAGTTCAAGAGGGTAATCTCTTTTACAACCAAGCGCGACAGGTACGCTCTAAGGCGCTTGTCGTCCTCTCTTTCCAGGATGTAGTCAGCGTGTGACTGGTTTACTTCGATTAAAGACTGAGGAGGGATGTAACGACTTCGTAGATGATTGAAATCTGGTTCGAAATCTACTTCACGGTAGTTAAATCCGGTCGCGGCGCTACCCCCTTGTCTCTTGGGCCTGGACGGGTCTATCAGCCGAGACCGCTGAGGAGCGCCTGGGGGTGTGCCGTCTCCGGGCTTTGAGACGCGGCCCTCTCCACCAGTGGGGCCCGGGCCCACGCCGTCTTTCCCTGGGGGGAAGATTTCGGTTTCACCCCTTGCGGGACCGGATTTGGGCAACTCGTGCCAGCGCAGCTTAGACAAAGCGGAGGCTAGAGCCTGGTTGATTTCCTTGAATATTCTATGGACCTGTCGGGCACGTTGCTCCTCCGCGATTCTATCCAGATGCTCTTGCACTTCCCCTTCGACTGACTTCAATGCCTCGACGAACCGTCGCCACTCCTCCCCATGCTCAATTCCAGCGCGGCCCGTCGTAGGCCGAAGGAAATTACATCGGACTTCACCTGCAATGCGGCCTGATTTCCAGGGCCCCTCCGAAAACTCCACTTGATCTCCGATATTTGGGACGACCTGTTTTCCTCTGACGAACAATGCTACCTTCAGGTAGAGCGGCCTCTGAGTCAAGTAGAGCTCGATTTCGATTTTTTCTCCCTTCCCCGTCTTGAGGCTCATTTTGGGGAATTGGACTCCAGGGTAATTTCCTGGCCGAACTTCGTGCGACTCCTTGCTATCTGCCACAATGAGCTCGTACTGCTTTCCTCGGAGGTCTGGAGAGAACTCGGCGCGCAGGAAAGTACTCAGTGTCTGAACGTTGAGCTGGTGTAATCTGTCCTCGAAGACCCCTGATAAGACAACGCGAGTGCCCGGCTCACTCAACGGGCGCTCCCTGACGAGGTCGACCTTGACCGGATTGAGGTCCGGGTGAGCAAGGCATTCGCTAGTCCAGCATGCCTCATATGTTTGATTTTCACCCTCGGCTCGGGACACGATCCTCATCTCTTTACAAAAGCTCGCGAAGGCCAGCAGCCCGATAGCTTTGTACCCTTTCTGTGCAAAATCTCCTCTCTTGGCACTAAGCGTGACTTTTGCGGGTAGCTCCAAAAGTCGTCCGTGAGTTATTCCAGGACCATTGTCCGTGACCGTAATTTGGTTGCGCGTCATTTTCAGAATACAACGCCAATCGCGCTTGATCCCTTGGCGTTCCGCGATCACAAACGCATCTGCCGAATTGGAAATGAACTCTGCCAAAGCGCGGCGCGCGTCGGTGTAGACTTCGGAAAGCAGTTGCAGTGCAGCACCCACATCGGCTATTTGGACTTTTATCAACTCAGGTGGCATCTCGGTTCTCTCACTTGCTGCCGTATTGGTAAGTTGTCATTTCACGCCATCTTTGAAGCCGTCGGTCATCGAAGATCGCGCCCAGTAGGCCAGATAGATAGCCTGCATCGCTGCCGCTCACGGCCTGTCTGAGAACAATAAGCGCCTCAGGGTCCTCAAGGAATGGTTCAAGATTCCTCTGAAGGGCGTCCATGAGTAACTGTACAGATTGGGCGCTGTTAGTCCGCTCGGCCCTATTGTCTCCTGCCTGCTGGATTAGGATCTTCTTGGCGGGAATTAACGCTGCGAAACACCTTGTCAAATCGCCCTGTAATTCATCCAAGACTTGCTTGGCATAAGTTATCTGCTTCAGATTGGGTTTGGTCTTGACCTTCTCTGGTCTCTGAGGGCTGATTCCCTTGCTGAACACGGAAGGGTCCAGACCCGTGATCTCGGATAGGCGGCGAACGTTTTCAGGGCGGGGACACTTACCTTTGAAGTAGCCTTTTAACGTCTCATATGGAATACCGATTGCCGCTGCCACTTCCTTGCGGTTGCTAAACCGATTTTGAGTACCAAACCAACGTGAGAGCTCAGATTTCAAGAGCATATTCTTCGCCATAGTAGCCGACCTTGGATGCGTAAACACCTGAATACTATCAGCCAGGGGGAGGTATGTAAAGAGGCGGCATAAGTAGCTTTCCAGTCATCAGTTTCCGTCATGCGAAACCCCAGCGAGCTGCGCAAGCATTAGCCAATGCCGTGGATGAGGCAATAGCCGACCCGCACGAATTTCTGCCGCGTAAGGCACCGAAAGCCTAAGAGCCGACGATATGGCCGGGACCGTGATGCCAGTAAGTCGCGGTTGAATCTTCTCGCGATAGAATCCCTCAGTCAGCCAGTCGGGTTTGTCCGAAGAATTCCAAGCCTTAACTTCGGCGTCATGCCGGCGCTTTTTCTCGGCTTGTCGCGCGCGTGCCTCCGGACTGTGCCCAGCGACTCGCCCGAGCTTCGCGAGTTTGATGAGATTCTCTCTCGATACGGCGACGCCACACGAGGCGCAATGGTGCCGACCGGCCTCGATTGACACCCCGCAAACCCGACATACCGCTGGGGGCCGGGCGGCTGGCTGCGCGGGCATATCAACCGGCATTCCTTTGGCCACGCGCCGATGGCCTTGCGTGAGCCGTGTTGCCGGGAAAAACTGGCGCGGCGGTTTTGGCCTCGTCGCCCATAGCGTTCTGGCAACCCCTTCCGCAATTGGCGCGACAGCTCGCGCCCAAGCTGGCGCAGTCTCGGAAAGGCGGACGGCGAAGGGACCCATCAGTCGGCAGTTGCCGTCGCGCTCCTCGAAAAACCACTCCCGCCGCAGTGGTTCGCGTGTTATCCAATCAAGAACATATGCGTCAACCTGTGGCCGAACTGGTTCCATCAGGTCGCATGCCAAGCTGTCGCGAGTCGGCATGTCCTTGTGAAGAAAACCGAGGCCGGGATCGAGTCCAAGCGCCGCAGCAGCTAAGCGGGCTTCCGATTCGAGCACGGCGTACAGGTAATTAAGAATCGCGTTGGCGGGATTGACGGCAAGGCGCGGGGAGCCGGTTAGTGGCGACCTACGCGCGCCAAAAACGCGCCAATGTTCGGGCACACGTTGCATATCTTTCTTAGGGAACATGACGGGCATGGAGTGCCACGCGGACCAGTAAGCACCCGCTCCCTGCGTTTCAAGCAAGTGTATGGCGGGAATTGAATCGGCCCTAGTGACTGCGACCTGGGCATTAGCAATCATCTCTGCAACACTCGAATTGCCAAGCTTCTCGCGTGCGACTCGTTCCTGCCCGGCAAGCTTCTGGCCAATCAATTCCCGAACGATGCGCAAGGCTGCCCCGGATTCAGGCGCAAGGGCTTGGACGCGCCGGAGCCGGGCATCCGACGGGTGGACCGGCCCAGTTGTCGCTAGCACGGAGCCGCGCCGGTCAAGCATTGCGAAACCCACATCCTGGTCAGCCAGCCAGCGGAGTGCTGCGAGCGATATCAACCCATCGGAACCGATTATTACTAGACGCCGAAGTCCATGCCCCACGCGGGGGATGCGCGCTCCCTGACGGTTCGGCCCGATTCCATCCTCAAGAATCAGGTGGCCACGATCCACACGCACCTTGATTCCGTACCCAAAGAGGGTCACGACCCCGTGTCGCGGACTCAAGAGTTTTCTGGTTTCTGTCGCCTGCGTTGTCGGAAAGATGCTGCTGCAATTGAGAGATGGTGGAAGTTGATGTACAGTTTGCGTAGCTACCATGGGAGATCACACCTCCTCTGGTGGTTAGGGCTTGTCGTCTGCTGGTAACAGACGGCAGGCCCGCTTTGGTTTAGAACTTCTTCAGGTAGGCTATGACTGCACGCCGGAACAATTCAGCCATCGGCGCACCCGTTTTCAAAGACAGTTTCTTAAGCTTGACCAACAGGTTTTCAGGTAGCCATACCGTGGTGCGTTTTTTCATAGAAAATATTTTACAACGTATGTCAACATATGTCAACGGCAGGCCTAGCTATCCTTCGCGTTTTGGCGTTTCTTCGCTTCCAAATAGGCATCTTGTATCGTTCGCCAGCCTCTCCCAATCTTCTGGCCAACCTCACGGTAAATTTCTTCCTGCTTCCATTTAGGATGTTCGGATTGGCAGTGCTCGACCGCCGCGATGATATTTTGAAATTCGTTTTCTCCAATCTTCGGCTTGGGGCCGTGTCCATGCCCACGGGGGATGAGTGCGGCTATAACCTTCCTCAAGATTTTCCAGACGGCAAGCCTCGAAATCCTCTTCACTCTACGCTTCAATTCTTCGAAGTGTTCTAGTTCGTTTGACGTCGGCTCTCTCATCTCTTTCAGCGCGTCAGCTATCCGCCTTCGCATTACGATTCGTGCTCCTTTCATCGGTGACAGCGCGGGGTCGAGTTTTTCACCAAGCAGAATCTCGTACATGGAGCGCCAGCGTTCTGGTTGCCCTGGGGACCATCGACTTTCCAGGTAGTCTCCGAGGGGTTCGAGGTAAGAAGACAGTAGGTGCTCGACTGTGCTTTTCTTCACAAGATCAGTTTCCCCCTTTTCTTCGGCACAAGGTTAATTTGAGCATTAACTTTGTGCGGCTGACAATCACCAAATTGACCCTGTTCGAGTGCCCTCTTTACACCAATGAGCCAACATGTAATGTAGAGATGAAAGTCGAAGGGCTGATTTTATGCGACGTAGACCCCGAGTGTGGAACAGAAGTCGTAGGGGAACAGGTGGTGCTGTAAAAAGCCTTGCCCGTCGTGGGCCAAGCAAGGCTCGTTCGATTCCTCTCTCGCAGCTTTCAAAACGCAGTTACGCAGCCCGCGATCGCGCTTTACACGTTCTCGCGGACATGCGCCACGATTCCCGCCTGTCGCTAACTCATGCTGCCAAGCTGCAGGGTGTCAAAGCCGAAACAGTGAAGAAATACGTTTCCTCCGCGCTGAAAAAATCCAATGGAAAATTCCAGGTAACAAAAAGTGACCGCTATGCAGCAACGCTGTATGTTCCCGACGCCCAAGGTAATCCTGTTGCAGTCAAGACCCATTCATCCAGGGATCGTGAGGCGGTGGGCCAGTACCTCCGTGACCTTGGACGCTATTTAGGCGGTGATCGTAATGCCCTCTCAGCATGGCATGGGAAGGAGATCGCAGGCGTCAAGCTTGTCACCGACCGGTCCACGATCCTGGCTATCGAACCCGCGCTCTCCGATTTCTCTCTGTATCGCACATTCCAGAGCGGAGGCGCATGAGAGATCAATCGCCAATCCGCACAGCACGGCGCAAGGTGCTCAGAGCGGATCGCGTTGGGAGCCACGCCTTTTGCCTCTTTTGCGGCTACCCCTGTCTGGAATCGCTCTCGCAAGTATCGCGCAAATGGCTTGAGACAAAAAGAATTTCCCAAGGCTATCTGGATCGCTTACTCGAAGAACATCACATTATCGGCGAGGCCCATGACCCCGACCTCATGGTAACCCTCTGCCTAAACTGCCATCGGGAGATCACGGAGGGATTGGCCTGCGAAGGCGTAAGTATGCGCCCGGAGAAGAATCTGCGCAGACTCATCGCGTTAGTTTTCAGAGCCTCTGCGGTACTTTTTGAATGCTTGGCATCGTCCTATCGAAAGTGGGCGACGCTGCTGGAAGACCGAGATGAATTATGACCTCTATCTTCGAGCGCATACCGTGCGGCTTACAGAGAAGAAACAGCGGACCGGTACGCGCCAACATAACGAGCCGAAGTGGCCGGATTATGCTCTCGTTTTCGATTGTGAGAGCCGTACCACGGCAGACCAAACGTTGACGTTCGGCTTCTGGCGCTTTTGCGAACTGCGACATAACAGCTATGTATGCACCGAAGAGGGAATCTTACACGATGACAATAGCCTGAGCGCAGGAGAACTTGAATTGCTTCGCAAATACCTGAGGGCCGCCAAGCCTGATACCGCACCCGATGGATGCGACCGCTTACGCTTGTGTTCGCGCTCGAAATTTGTCGCAGAGACATTAGGAATCGCGATTCAAGCCAGTGCGCTCATCGTTTGTTTCAATGCCGGGTTCGACTTGAGCAGACTCGCCGTGGATTGGGAAAGGGCCAAGAAGGGCGGATGGTCGCTCATACTGTCGCAATGGCGCAATGCGAGCACCGGCGAGGTTAGCGCGAACAAATACTTTCCGCGTGTTGTCATTAAGGCATTAAACAGTAAGGCGGCGATAATTCATTCAACCCGCGCTCCCATGTTCGAGCCGGGAAAGAAAAACAAGCGGGTGAAGTTGTGGCCTGCCGCAAGATTTCTGGATTTGCGTACTCTGCTTTGGGCGCTTCGCAATAAATCGTTTTCGCTAAGAACGGCATGTGAGGAATTCGGTTTTCCAGGTAAATTAGACCATAAGCCAACTGGACGGGTGACCTTGGAAGAAATCGAATATTGCAGACAGGATGTGCGAGCAACAACAGACCTTTTGAATGCGGTGAAGCAAGAGTACGACTTACATCCTATCATTCCCGGTCCCGACCGAATGTTCAGCCCAGCAAGTCTAGCGAAGAGTTATCTGGAAGAACTGAATGTTTTGCATCCGAGCGAAAAAGTTGACGATGCGGACGCAGCTTACGGCATTTTCATGCAGAGTTACTTCGGCGGACGGGCTGAGTGCCGCATCCGCAATTGGGAAGTGCCCGTCTGTCTCGTTGATTTCATGTCGCAGTATGCGACCGTGAACGAGCTTTTGGACAATTGGCGTGTACTCACGGCAAAACACGTGACCTTCCCCGATGCGACAAGAGAAGTGCGGCAATTTCTTTCGCAGATAACGCTTGAACGTTGCTTCGACCGCGAGTTGTGGCGGCGCTTCAGATTCTTTGCCCTGGTTCGCCCAGACAACGACATTCTTCCAGTGCGAACGGTCTACAATGGCACAACTCAGAACATCGGAATCAACTACCTTACGAGCGATGAGCCAATCTGGTTTGCAGGGCCAGATATCGTTGCATCCGTTCTCTTAACTGGCAACATTACGCGCATCGAAAAAGCAATCGGCATAGTGCCGCAGGGCAACCAGGCGAAATTAGCATCAACATCTCTGCGCGGCATGGTCAAGGTTGACGCTAACAAAAACAGCTTCTTCAAGCATGTTGTCGAACAACGAGCCGCCCACGAATCGAATCCGGCGCTCCATTATTGGCTGAAGATTCTCGCCAGCAGTGGATCATATGGGTTATTCGTGGAACTCAATCCGAACGAAACCGACCTGACAGAGCTAAAGGTGTTTTCAGGGGAAGAGTCGTTTGATACTACCTCGGACATCGTAGAAGAGCCGGGAAAGTGGTTTGCGCCGCACATCGCTTCCCTGATTACGTCCGGCGGGCGCTTGCTTCTGGCAATGATCGAACGGTGCATAGCGGATGCCGGAGGGACTTACCTCTTCTGCGATACCGATAGCGCAGCAATAGTTTCAGCGACGGATAGGCGGGAGGTACCGATGCCGGATGGCGCAGACCCCATTACGGCGCTTTCGTCGGCTGAAGTGCAGCACATCGTAGATAGGTTCAAACCGCTTAACCCCTACGACCGCAAGTTAATTCCCAGCTCGATTCTGAAGATTCACAAGCTGAATTGGGAACGCAATGAACAACGCCGTCAGCTTTTCGGCTATAGCGTGGCTGCAAAGAGGTACGCCCTTTACACGAAAACTCACAATGACATTGAGATCGTGGAACCCAAGGCGCATGGCCTTGGCTTCTTTTATCCGCCGAAGGATTCTGCCGAACCGTGGGACCATGAAACTCCTCAATGGATATTCGAGGCTTGGGACTGGATCATGCGCGGGTTCCTCGGACTGGAGCGCACGAAACCTGCGTGGTTTGATCTTCCGGTAATGATGAAAATTACTCTAAGCACTCCGCATCACGCTCTGAAGAATCTAGCCAAGGGGCCGCTCACCCGTCCGCACAATTTCATGATGCTGCCGCAAATCTGCCGCTTTGGATGTCCGCAAAACCTTGACCCGAACAAGTTCACGCTGATAACGCCGTTCTCATCCGACCGGGACGAATGGATGCGCTCGAAATGCATCAATATACACGACCGCGAATCTCCCATTTACGAACTCACGGATGATTACGACGGTCACCGTGCGCTCGTGAAGAATTTCTATATGCTTCTGGACGCGTACCAGAACCATCCTGAAGCTAAGAGCCTCGGACCAAACGGAAAACGGTGCAAGTTCGACACACGTGGATTGCTGCAACGCGCACAAGTAATTGCCGACTGGCCGCCAATTTACATCGGGAAGGAATCCGACCGGCATTGGGAAGAGGGCGAAGATTTGAGCCTGCTGGAGTTTAAAGCGGTTGAGTATAAGCGCAAAGGGAATGCCGTAGCGACAGACGAACAACTGGCGTGTATCGCAAAAGTTCCCAAGCGGGAGTTCATGCGCCGTGGAATCAATCAGCACACCCTGGAGAAAATCTGTAGGCGGGAACCCGTGCGAGCTGTCAAACTAGAGGAATGTCTAAAGGCGCTCGACGAGTATGAACGGGAAAAAGCTAGCTGGTGACCCTAGACGCCCGCCAAGAATTGTTTTCCTTCGAATGTGAAACCCTCAGCCTCGCTTGCTCGAACGAAACCTGCTGTGTCGTGCTTTGTCTTGAACGCAAGGCGGGCACCCTTTTGCGGTTTTGGTCCTATTCCTCTTTGAGTCGCTCGCACACTCTTTAAGACGACAACGGTACCATTTGACTCAATTATGTAATCAACTGTGGGTGGCTCCTCCGGCGCCGATTGTGGGGTAGGCGGCAGGGGCAAGACCTTCTCTGGGCGAGTCAGCTTCTGCTTCGGTGCACGGGCAATTGTCAACAGTTCATCCGCCAGCTTACTTAATTCAGTGTTCGTTCGTTTCAAATCCGTCACAAGCTCTGCATAATGGGGGTACGTCCGCTGGACCTCCTGCGGGGATTTTCCTCGATTGTCAGTAGCGGCAAGTGCCACATCCCACCACACCCTGAAGTCAGCCTGCCATCGTGTCAGATGCGGACGCAGACCGTCATTTATTACCCGCAAGAGCAAAGGGGCAACGCCCCCTTCTCTCTCAAACTCGTGGGGAGGGAGTCCGAGTAGCAATTCCCGCGTGATCCCGAAGAGCGAAAAAAGTGAGTCGTAGACATCCGAAATGAGGTCGAAGCTCTCATCAAACGGTAATGCCGCCTTGCGCGTGGCCAAGTGGACATAGAGTTTCCATGCAACAACCCGGTCCCACGGAGTTGTGTCGTAGGTCCGACTCCCAAGGTTAAAGGGAAGACCCACGTTGACGGAGTAAGAACCATAACGAAAACGCCTGAGGAGTTGAACTAGCAAAAGGAAACCGGCACCGCCTGCCAAGAACTTCCAACTGGCTTTGAGAATCACCCAAAGTCGTGCCACCAGATAGGCCAGCCAGGGAGAAAGCGTCACATCAGTCATCGTTTCTGCGTCTGTTGACACGCCCACTCTATCCAGGACGGAAATTTCTCTGGGTCCCAACCGCCAACAGCGTTGGCCGGAATTCCGGCTGGGGCCGCGCCCCACGTATCCTTTAGCCGAATCCCCAGCAGGCCCTTACCTTGACGGATGCTCTCTTGGATTTCCCATTGAACCCACGGACTCTGCGCCGTCTTATCGCCGATCAAGATCACTGTGACAGATGCAGGGCGGATATACTCGTTGGCGATAACGCGTGCGACGTAGCTGCTGTCGGTACTGTTGATGCGGCGGTCGAGCTTGTGGTTGAAAAACTCAAAGTTGTCCAGGATGTTCCGTAACCCAAGGAATCCATTCACTTTCTCCGTGTCGTCGTGATCGAAACTTATGAATATTCTGCGTTTTGGAAGCGGCATGAGTGTCCACTCACTTCCTTTATTCTAACTGGCTCTGCGGTCAGTTGTCCATGTGAGCCTAATCCGCGCTCCCTTCCCGCATTTCACTTTTTTCTTGGTCCCCCGCGCTCGACCATTTCTAGCTTCGCCAAACACCGCCGGGCCATAGGCAGATCAGACTGTATCGTTGGATGGTTCGGTGACAGCTTGTCCGCAATCTCAAAGTGTGCCACGGAGCGCTTAAAGTCTCGGACTCGATAGGAAAATATGCCGAGAAGAAAATGGGCGAGGAAATCCTTCGGTCGCTCCTTGAGGATAAGATCCAATGCGCGAATTGCTTCGACGTATTTTCCATTCTTACCATAAGCATCCGCTCTAATCCTTAGCGCGTCGACATGAATCTCGAATTTGGGATCCGCAACTAAGGCAAGCGCCTCGTCAATTTGACCTTCAGCGTACTTTTGATCGGCAAGGCGCACGGTCGCGGACATCGTGCTGAAGTCACCCACCTTTTCGAATATCAGCCGCGCAATCGTCCGCATCGACTCCTTCCGGGCGTCTATGAAACCCAATGTCTTAAACAAGCCATCCAGCATCGTGTCGTCCAGCCGAATCGGGAGGATATAGTCCTTGTTGGGTTCGGAGAATGCTCGTTCTTGTGCTGACCGCCACTCGAGCTTCGACCATCGCGTGCGCTTGTAATGCCTGGAGACCAGTACGACACAGTAATGTGCCTTGTCTCGATAGATCTCGACTAGCCTCTCCGTAAGATATTTCCCCCATAGTTTCGCTTGCTCATAATCATCAAAGAACACAAGCAGCTTGAAGCCATTGGTGAGAAAATCGGCGAGCTGTTGCGCAAATCCTCTGTCTTCGCTCGCGAATGAAATGGCTATGTCGTAGTCCATCGAGACCATATCGCCTCCCTCATCTCGCTTTCACTCGCACAGACTCACGCTTGGCTCCGTACTTATGACACAACCAACAAAAGTCCTTAAGAGCAGGCATGCACGCGTATTATATCACGCGCGCCCGCGTTCGCCCCTTTTCCCCGCCCCGCTCCCTTGATCCCCAAGCGGCAGGCTAGCCAGCTTCCGCCTTGCCCGCATGCGCGATCGCGTTCGCGCGACCTCGACCCCGCAACCTCGCGACCTCGTAGCCGAAACGTGCACTAACATTGTGCAACGCAAAAGAGCCCGCAATCTCA
>Ga0326727_10020097_pt1 | contig 13308 bp, 16 predicted proteins | sample MB2enrmetagenome_FD_207643 | JGI IMG/M metagenome (GOLD analysis project Ga0326727, IMG submission 207643) | Lab enriched peat soil microbial communities from McLean, Ithaca, NY, United States - MB29MY | ecosystem: Environmental > Terrestrial > Soil > Wetlands > Peat | place: USA: New York...
ACCTTCGCGCGGCGCAAGCCGACACGCTTGGCCAGCTTCGCCCCCCAACTCTTGAGCCAGCCGCCCTTGGTCGGCAGCGTCAACATCACATGCGCCGCCTCAGAGAGCACGGCACGCACCGAGGCGTCGCCGAGCTTGCTGATCCGGCCATCCACGTCGGTCTCCCCAGACTGATATTTCCTCGGCGTGAGACCAAAATACGCACCGACCTGCTTGGAGGCTCGGAACCGCGTCGGATCGTCCACCGCCGCGGCGTAGATCAGCGGCACGATCGCGCCCACCGCCGGCGCCGTCATCAGCCGGCGCACCACCGGGTCTTCCCGCGCGATCGCCAGCAGCTGTTTGTGCAGTGCCGCAAGCTGCCGGCGCAGCTCGGCATGAACCGTCAGCAGCGCCTCGGCAATCAGCGACAGCGTCGGGTTGCCGGCAACCAGCTCGCGAACCCGCCCGGCAAACCGCGCCGGCGTGGTCCGCCCTACCTTGAGGCCGAAGGTGCGCAGCTGGCCGCGCAGGTGCATCGCAATGTCGTGCAGCTTGGTTTTCACCACCACCCGCGCCGCCAGCAGCGCTCGGCGCTCCTGCGCCGCCAGCGACTTGCAGTGCACCGGCCGGAACCACCCCAGCCGCATGATCTCGGCCACGCCCCGCGCGTCGTTGCGATCGGTCTTCACCACCATCAGCTCCAGGCCGACAGCGGGCCCGCCTCCAGCCCGATCAACGCCAGCTTCAGCCCGCAACTCGAAAACCAGGCCACCAGCGCCTCCGGCTCGGAGGCAATCTTCGCCTCCCGCACAATCGTGCCCCGCTCATCCCGTACGCACACGCTCGACAGTTTCAATGACACGTCAATCCCAGCATAGTGCTCCATGGTCATCCCTCGATGTTGTGGGGCAGGCCCCAGCCTCACCCCGTTGCTTCGACACCAACACTCTGAGGGATGACCACCCCTGCTCGCCACCCGAACCCTCGCGGGCGGCCCGTTACGCCATCTACTTGCTGATTCACACAACTCCGGCGATGACGAGAAAGGCGGAGCAGGAAGTGCCGCTGTGGGTCAGGCTCTCCGGACCGTCCACGGGGTGGTGAAGAAGAATTGCTGGATGCCGGTGATCTCGCGCCGATAGACAGTATGCGTGAAAGTTTGCCCGACCGGCAGGAACGGAGGGCTGTCGAAGGCGCTCCGTTGGATCGCATCGTTGATGCTGTCCTGCTCAGCGTCCGAACTGTCGAGCCATTGCGCGATCAAGCGTTCGATTTCCGGATTGTCGTAGCCACCGACCCAACCCTTGGCACCCTGGCCGCGGATATAGATGTTGAGCGGCGGCCAGGGGTAAGCCAGCGGCGAGCCATTGGTTGGGAACATGCTCCAGCCGCCACGCTCGACCGGTTCGGTCGAGTTGCGGCGCTGCACCACGGTGCCCCAGTCCATCTCCTGCAGATCCACGTTCATGCCGAGCTTTCTCATCAGATCGGCGGCGACCTCGCCGAGCGGACTGTACATGGGAATGTCGGTCGGGTTCAGGATCACCACCTTCTCGCCGTTGTAGCCGGCATCGCGGATGGCGGCGCGGGCGCGGGCAAGATCGCGCGGCGGCGTCATTAGGCCGGCGCCAATTTCGTGCGTGTGCGGAAGCCCGCAGCCAAGCATGGCGTAACAAGTGCGATAGCCGCCGGCGTCGTTGCCGCTGATCGGCAGCATGAAGTCGCTCTGGTCCACCGCCTCGAGGAGGGCCCGGCGCAGCTTGGGGTTGTTGAACGGCGGTACCACCGTGTTGAAGCGCAGGAGGGTAAACAGGCCGAACTTGTCGGTGGGCTGGACCCGCAGGTTAGGGTCGCGCGCCAGGGACGGCAGCAGATCGGGCAGGCCAAATTCCCACCAATCCACCTCGCCCGTCCGCAACGCCGCCGCGACGGTCGCGGGGTCAGGAATGATGTGCCATTCCATGCGCTCGAACGACGCCTTGCGGCCGCCAGCCAGCCAGTCCGGCGGTTCGTCGCGCGGCACGTATCCGTCGAAGCGGGCATAGGCGACCAGGCTGCCGGTAACGAACTCATCCTTGAGAAAGCGGAACGGGCCCGAGCCGATCATTTCGGTGACCGGGGTGGCGGCATCGGTGCGGGCGATGCGCTCGGGCATGATGAACGGCGGCGTGACCGGCTTGGCCAGGGCTTCAAGCAGGTGCGGGAACGGACGTTTCAGGCGGATGCGGATGGTCCGGTCGTCGGCGGCCTCCCAAACATCCAGGACCGCGGTGAGGAGCTGGCCGAACGGATCGCGCACACTCCAGCGGGCGAGGCTGGCGACGCAGTCGGTCGCGCGCACGGGGGTGCCGTCGTGGAACATCAGGCCGGGGCGCAGCCTGATCAGCCAGGTCCGGCCGTTGTTCTCGATGCTGTGGCCCTCGGCCATCTGCGGCCGCGGCTCCACCTTCGAGCCTAAGCCGTAGAGCATGTCGAACACGCACAAGCCATGCTCGTTGGTGATGCCGGAGGTGGTGTAAACTGGATCGAGCACCCCGAGGTTGGCCTGCGGCACCAGGCGCAGGGTGGTGGCGCGGGTGGATTGGCCAATGGCGGGCAGCGGCAGCAGCGCCATCCCAGCGGCCTTGAGCAGCGTGCGACGTCGCATGGTGACTCCTCCTTGTCAGTCCTTTGGTGACCCTTCGGAACAGGAGAACGTCCAATGGCAGCAATATTACCCGGGATTTCCCGGATACGCATCGATCCTGCCCCTTCGGGGCCGACAATAGCACCCGCCGGGTAGTTCTCATCCGACATTTTCCAGACGGGCTGCCCAAACGTCCCTCCTAGTGGACAATTCCTGACGGAAGAGTCCGGATTGGGATTCCGGCGCGGCGGCGGGCATGCGAGTCTGGGGCATGCGCACCGGGATTGCCGTTGAAGTTGTCGCCGCCGACCGAGCCCGTGTGGAGGCGATGGTGGCGGATCGGAACAGTCCTCAGAAGCACGTCTGGCGTTGCCGGATCGTGCTGCTGTCGGCGGATGGCTGCGGTACCGCCGAGATCATGCGGCGGAGCGGCACGTCCAAGACCTGTGTCTGGCGCTGGCAGGAGCGCTTCATGCAGGAGGGCGTGGGCCGGCCTGCTCCACGACAAGACGCGGCCACCCCGCATTCCTCGGCTCGCTGTCGAGGTGGCCGACCGGGTGGTGGCAATGACGCTGACCGACCCGCCGGGCGGGGTCACGCACTGGACCGCCCCCGCCATGGCCAAGGCGTGCGGCATCAGCCCCAGTTCGGTGCACCGCATCTGGCACGGTCATGGCCTGCAACCGCACCCGATGCGCCAGTTCAAACTGTCCAACGACCCGAAGTTCGCCGCCAAACTGCGCGACATCGTCGGCCTCTACGTCGATCCACCTGCCCATGCGGTGGTGCTGTCGGTGGACGAAAAGAGCCAGATCCAGGCGCTCGACCGCACTCAGCCCGGGTTGCCGCTGAAGAAGGGCCGCTGCGGCACCATGACCCACGACTACATCCGCAACGGCACCACCAATCTGTTCGCCGCCTTCAACGTGCTCGACGGCAGCATCCTCGGTCGCTGCATGCAGCGCCACCGGCATCAAGAGTTCATCCGCTTCCTCAATGCCATCGAGGCCGAGGTGCCCGCAGGCAATCTGGTCCACGCCATCCTCGACAACTACGCCACCCACAAGCACCCGAAGGTGGTGCAGTGGCTGGGTCGACATCCCCGCTGGACCTTCCACTTCACCCCGACTTCGACCTCGTGGCTCAACGCCGTCGAAGGCTTCTTCGCCAAGCTGACCAAGCAGCGCCTGAAACGTGGCGCCTTTCATTCCCTCGTCGCCCTTCAGGCCGCCATCAAACGCTTCCTCGCCGAAGCCAATGCCGACCCACGTCCCTTCCACTGGACCAAGGACCCCAACAAAATCATCGCCGCCGTCCGAAGAGGGCACCAAGTGTTAGATTCTATACCACTAGCGTGAGCGAGGCCAGGCACGGTTCCGACCGTAGGTGAAGAAAAATGGCCGAGAAAAGGCTCGGAAACTACTCAGCTGAGTAGATTCCGAGCCTGTTCCTGGCGGTCTCCCGTCAGGTATGGTTGCAATATCGCACTTGTTCTGCAGTTTGCATTTGGCAAAATAAGGTCACCCAGCGATGTATCCGACAGTCGACGAACCGTCCGAGAATATTCGATTCCAGGAGGACGCGACGACCGAGAAGGACGCATCCCCCGCCTCCGTGCGGGGCGGCGCCGGGTTCGAACAGCGCCTGCACCAATTGCTGGAAGCGGCCGACCGGGTGCGTACGCGGGCGGCCCTGCTGGCCGCCGAATCCCAGCTCACGGGGAAAGCGCCTCCAGTCGCGTCGCGGTTTCGAGGTGGTGAAACGTCCTTCGGAACGGGCCAACGCCCCGTATTCGGACGTGCGCCCGGTTGATGGGGTGGGGCGTCAAGGCCGATGCTGACCCTCCCCGTTATGCTCGGCCCCCTCGGAGACTGCTGCTGACTTACGTTGAGGTACAGGTGGGCTGAGCCCACCCGAAATGGACCCCCGGAAATGACCGCGGATACCCAGTTGATCACCAATCGCTTCCCCGTGCTGCAGATCCTGCAGCACCAGCGCGAGGCCGAGGCGGCGATGACGGTGGACGCTGCGTTGGTGCGCCTCTGCCGCAGGCTGCGCTACAACCAAGTGGGCAAGCCTGGCTTCGGCTCGATCGCGCCACAGAACTGGGACACCTTCAACCGCGAGGGCGCAATCTTGTGTGACCTGGTCCGCCGCATCGCCGCTATGCCGGCCACCAGCCGCGTTGGCCTGCGCGCCAAGGCACTCGCGCTGCACGCGCTGCTCGATGACGGCGGCGGCGACTCGCATGAAGACGCCACGACACCGGACCTCCTGATGTGGTCCCTGATCCAGGACATCCTCTCCGAATAGGCGTCTCGTGCCGACCCTGCGGCCGGTGCTCAGCGGGTGAACCTTTCCATATCTTACTGCGGGCGCTCGGACGTTCCACCATCGCGACCCGACCAACCTGGTCGATCGATCATCCCTAATCAACCTGAGTAGTTTCCGAGTCTGCTCGTGGTGTTCTCCGGTGAGCTATGATCGCGGTCGAGGACGCCGCTGACGCGGCACGAAACTCGACTCAAGCAAGCTGATTGGCTCCCGCATGACAGGCCAAAGAAGTGGGTCAGCGAAGAATCAGCGTGCCTCAGTGTCGGCGGTGGGAGTTGCGAAACCTTTGGACGAGCGTGGGCAGCAACCGGGAAGGACGACGATCATTTCCGCCATGCTGCGCCGCCTTGTGCCATGTTGTGCAGGTAAATGATGATGGAGCTACCGCGGCCAACCAGGTGGCGCTCGTCCCCAAGCCTTGCGGATAGGGGCCCATCGGTCATGCGCATTGCGCAGATCGCGCCCCTGTTTGAGGCAGTCCCGCCGAAGCTCTACGGTGGCACTGAGCGCGTGGTGTCCTCGCTGACCGAAGCGCTGGTGGAAATGGGCCACGACGTCACGTTGTTCGCGTCCGGCGATTCCATCACCTCGGCCAAGCTGGACGCTCCCTGGCCGCGGGCATTGCGGCTCGACCCTGACATCCGCGACTGGGTCTCCACCTACGCCCTGATGATCGAGTACGTCCGCCAGCGTGCCCACCTGTTCGACGTGCTGCATTTCCACATCGACTACTCGCCGAACTCGGTTTTCATCCGCCAGGACGTGCCGTTTGTCACCACGCTGCACGGGCGCCTGGACCTGCCCGAACTCGCAGCGGTCTACCACATGTTCCCGACCGTCCCGCTGGTGTCGATCTCGGACAGCCAGCGCAAGCCTCTACCCGACGTTGGCTGGGCGGCGACGATCTATCACGGCATGCCGGAAAACCTGCTGACGCCGCTGGAGGTGGACAGGCGGGACTACTTCGCCTTCCTCGGCCGCATCTCGCCCGACAAGGGCATCGAGCGCGCCATCGAGATCGCCGGCCGCTGCGGCGTCAGGCTGAAGGTGGCCGCCAAGGTGGACAAGGCTGACGCCGAGTACTTCAAGGAATGCGTTGAGCCCTTGCTCGCCGACGCAAACGTCGAGTTCATCGGAGAGATCAACGACGCCCAGAAGCCTGCCTTCCTCTCCGGGGCCAGTGCGTTGTTGTTCCCAATCGACTGGCCGGAGCCTTTTGGGCTTGTCATGATTGAGGCCATGGCCTGTGGCTGCCCGGTCATCGCCATGCGGCGCGGCAGCGTGCCGGAGGTGATGGACGATGGTATCACCGGTTTCGTGGTCGACAACGTGGACCAGGCGGTGGCGGCGTGCGGCCGGTTGCACGAGATCGACCGCAAGCGGGTCCGTGCCCAGTTCGAGAGGCGTTTCACGTCGCGGCGCATGGCGGAGGACTACGTGAACCTCTACCGCCGTCTCATCGCCGCGCGTCAGCCGCGCTTGCAGGCCGTCGCGGACTGAGCGCCGGCCACCGGCCTGGCGCCGGTAGGTGTCCCGCCACCATGACGCATGCCCTGATCGCTCCGCTCCATCCCGTCCCAGTCATCCCGATGAATGAAGCGAGCTGTAATTGAGTAGTTTCCGAACCTAGTGCGTGGCCTTCGCAAGGGTCTACGGTGGAGTACCTGGTTAGAAGCGGGAGGAATTCCCGCTTGTCCGTTGAAACCAGGGTATGCGCGCCGTCGGTGGTGCCGTGACCAGCGATGACGACGTCAAGCTCGGGCGCCCGGTATGGCGCTGATGCCAAGGCGCATATCCGCGTTTACCCAGCTTCACACGAAAGGACCTTTACCAATGCGCAAAAACCTCTCTATCGCTCTGGCCTTCCTGATGCTGATCGCCGCCGCGCCCCTGCTCGGTGCATGCCACACCACCGCCGGCGCGGGCGAAGACATCTCGGCCACCGGGCGCGCGCTAACGAACAGCGCCGACAAGCACACGCCGTAAGTACTCGCACTCTTTCCTGCAACAAGGCAATGACGGAGGAAAATCGAATGGACAAGGACAGACTCATCGGCGCCGGCAAGCAAATGTTGGGCTGCGTGAAGCAGGCCGTCGGCAAGCTCGTCGGCGATAGCAAGCTGCAGGTCGATGGCAAGGCCGAGCAAGTCTCGGGCAAGGCCCAGAACGTCGCCGGAGGCGTAAAGGACACGCTGAAAAGCTGAAGGTCCCGGACCGTGCACACCATCCTTGTTATTATCCTGATCCTGCTGCTCATCGGCGCCCTGCCGGCTTGGCCGCACAGCGCCCGTTGGGGCTACTTTCCCAGCGGCGGTCTTGGCCTGGTACTGCTTGTCGTGGTGTTGCTGATGCTCATCGGTCGGATCTGAAGTCAACGACGATCACATATAGCCAAAGGCATCACCATGCGTACTTCCTTTCGACAGGCGGTCTTCGCGACCACGGCCATCATCGGTCTGAGTGGGTTTGCCTTCGCCGCCGCCGCGGCTCCGCCAGCGGCCGGCAACCCCACTGCCGCTCCCCCGGCCGCCGCACCCAGCGGCCAGGCAGCGGCCCCGGCCAAGCCGGCTGTGCATCGCAACCAGGAGAGCATGGTCGAGCAGCGGATTGCCGATCTGCATGCCCGGCTGAAGATAACGCCGGCAGAAGAGGCGCAGTGGGGGCAGTTCGCCCAGGTGATGCGCGACAATGCGGTGGCCATCGATCAGGCGTTCCAGAGCCGCGTGAAGGCGCTGCCCACCATGACCGCCGCGGATAACGTCAAGTCCTATGCGGACCTCAGCGCGGAACACGCCCAGGAGATGCAGAAGCTGGTACCCGTCTTCCAGGCCCTGTACGGCACCATGCCCGATAGCCAGAAGCACCTTGCGGATCAGGTGTTCCGCGCCGATGCCAATCGCGGTGCGCCGGCTAAGCACAGCTAGGAGGGGTCAGATGGCCAATCGTATCAGAGACGGCCTTCCTGCCTCCCCGCTTCGTCTTGTGTTATTCGCGGGTCTGGCCGCTGGCGTCCTGGCCGGAGCGTTCGCCTCTCCGGCCTATGCCGTAAACGCGCCGGCCGCCACGGGCAGCGAGGCACGGCAGGCGCCCGCAAGCTACCAGGTCGCGGCGGACGAGCGAAACCGAGGTGGAGGCCGGGCCCCGGCCCGAGGGGGGCCGCGCGGCGGTGGCTACCGCCGCGGCGGCGGCTGGGTCGGCGGCCCGGGCTACTACAGCGCGCCGCCGGTTGTTGTTGCGCCGTATGGCTACTACGCGCAGCCCGCCCCATTGTTCGACTTAAGTATTCCAATTGTCATCCGCTGACGGGTTGGCCGCGAACCGGTCGGGGGGCCGGCTCGCGGGCGTGATCCGCACACCTCATCCGGTTCGAAGGAATTCCCCATGCGATACCTGAATTTTGCCGCCGCTGCGCTGCTCGGCATGACCGCGATGTCAGCGCTGGCCCAGACGCCACCCGGCGTAAACCCCGTCACCGGCGCGCGGCCTGGCCACGAGCCCGGCGTCGGCTATTCGTTGCCGCGGTCCACCTGCCCGACGGACTCAACTATCAGTGAAAACGCGAACACGAATGACTACCTGCGCGCCGCCCGTGCCTCGCTGGTCGCCGGCATCCCCTGCCAGGCGCGGGAATCGCTGGCTATGGCTGAGACACGGGCGCTCGACCGCTCGGTCGTACAGGGCCAGGAAAACGCGCCGAACAACAGCCCGCTGGTGTCCCGGATCCGGGATGCACGTAGCGCCATCGGCACCGGCGACAACACGCACGCCATCCAGCTCATCGACCTCGCCTTGTCGAACTGAGGCAGGCGCGCTTGACTTCCGGCGGCCCGCAGCCGCGACGAGGCGTGACGGAACCGGCTTCGGGCGATCGGGAAAAACAGCCCGATCGCCCGAAGCTGATTCAGGTGCTGGGGCCCGGCCTGATCACCGGGGCGGCGGACGACGACCCAAGCGGCATCGCCACCTATTCGCAGGTTGGCGCCCAATTCGGCTATGGCTTGGCCTGGACGCTGGTGCTCAGCTACCCGCTGATGGTGGCGATCCAGGAGATCAGCGCCCGCATCGGCCGTGTCACCGGCTTCGGCATCGCCGGGAATCTGCGCCGGCATTACCCGCGCTGGCTTGTCCGGCAGCGTCGTGATGCTGCTGCTGGCGGCCAACCTGATCAACCTGGGCGCCGATCTCGGCGCCATGGGTGCGGCGCTGAAACTGCTGATCCACGGACCGGCCCTGCTGTATGTCGTGCTGTTCGCCGTGCTCTCGGCCGGCCTGCAGGTCTTCTCCCGCTTTGCGCGCTACATTTCCTTTCTCAAATATCTTTGCCTGGCGTTGTTCAGTTACGTCATCTGCGCATTCATGGTGAACGTGCCGTGGAAAGAGGTCGGCTGGGCCATCGTCTGGCCGCCGTTTTCGTCTGACTCCGCCTACCTGATGGCCATTACCGCGGTGCTCGGCACCACGATCAGCCCCCATCTGTTCTTCTGGCAGGCCGGGCAGGAAGTGGAGGAGCAGAAGGAGCGCACCGGCGCCCGGCCACTGATCCGTGCGCCCGAACAGGCGCGGGGCGAGTTTGCCCGCATCCGCATCGACACCTATATCGGCACCTGCAACCCACGTCACAACGCCATGATCGAAGTCGGCGTCAAGCAGCACAACGCTGGATCCTGGCACGGCCGTACAACCGGCGCTTACGCCGTTCGTGAACCGGCCAGCTCGTTATGCCACGCTTAATCCAGGCTCAACCGCGCCAGACGCCGCGCTCGTGACCTCCGTCGTAGTCGCCACCGCCGTAGTGGCCGCCGCCGTAGTAGCCGCCTCCGCCGAGGGGCTCGACAACGCAGGCGGAAACCGCGAGCAAGGTCAGTGCGAGCACAATAAGCATTCGAATTTTCACAACCTTCTCCTCGCCGTCGCTGTCCCATTCAGGGCAGCGACAGGCTTCACTCAATGGATGGCGATATCGACGACCCGATTCGAATCTGCCGGGACGTTGTTTGCCGTTGCGACGTGCAGCCGTGTTTCGCCGGTCCAGCGGGTCTCGACCCGATCGGCCGCGACGTTGTCGTTATAGACCAGCGCGTCACGCACGGCGTCCGCACGCTGATGCGACAAATGCATGTTGTAGTCGGGGCTGCCGACGGTGTCCGTCTTGCCGATGATCGTCGCGATCTCGTCCGGGTTTTGTCGCAGCATGTTCGTCACATCGGCGAGGGTGAGTTTTCCCTGGGCGTCGAGAGCGTGGCTGTTGGTGGCGAATTCGACGTGGTACCAGGTTGCGTTTGGTCCAGGGGGCACCGGCGGCGGGTTCGATGCGACCGTCGCGGATGGTGTCTGGGCACAGGCAGCGAGCAGGGAAATCGTCCCCACTGCGGCCAGGTGGCGCCATGAGAGTGTGCGTTGTGACATCTGCGTCTCCATTCTTAATTGACTTGCCGGGCGACTTCAGTCCGGTTAGGTCCCAGACATACCGCCCTCTGAATGATATGGTCATTCAGCCTACGGGAACGTTAGACTCGGAAACTACTCAGTTCGCTACGCGCCCGTCCCAGACATCGGTGATGCGGTCACACTGCCGAGCCACGCCTTGATCTGCGCACCAACACCAGGCCGGTGGTGTCGGTTGCATGGACGATGTTACCCGCATCGATCATCCGCACGCCGGTGCGCCCGCCGATCGGCGAGGCAATCGCGGTATAGCGAAGCTGAATCGTGGCGTAGTCGATCTGCGCCTGATCGTTTTTGATCGCCGTGGTGTCTTGCTCGACCAGCGCGAGTTGCGTGTCGCGCTGCTGCAGCGTACTGAAGCTTTGCGCGGCCAGCGCCTGGTAGCGCTGCAAATGAGCGGGCGTCTCGATCGCGCGCCGGTGCAGGTCCAGGTTACCGGCACTGCCTGCCCTTCGTCCGGTGTCACCTCGCCAGCGGCCACCGCCGCCGCAACGGCGGCCAGGGCTGCGGGCAGGTCTGCCGCGCCGCTGATCGGTGACAGTGACAGCATGACGGGACGGCCTCTCCTCGCCGGCCAGACGCGCGCGAGGATCAGCTCGCAGGCCCGCATGTTGCCGCCTTCCGCCGCCGTCACAGCCTGCCGCAGAATGTCCGCCGCCGGCCTCCCCACCGATCTCGTCCAGCGCCTTCAGCACCCAGTTACGGGCGCCGGGGGCTTTCCGGAAGGGTTGCCGGACTGGCCCGGCTGGAATGGCCGCCCCGGGCCGCGCTGCTTCGGGGCTGAATTTTCAGGCATGGCGGTTAGCCTCTTTGGGAACAAGACGTGGGTGCTGCTGCTCGACGTGACAGCGGACCGCAACGCCACACGCCGCGTGCAGCAGAAAGCCCATGAGATGACGCTGCTCCAGGAAAGAGAGGCGGCGCTCAACCGACAGCTCGAGGCCGCCAACCGGGCCCTGGTTGCGGCTCACCGCGAACTGGAGGCTTCGCGCGATCTGGCGCATCGGGAACTTGAGCGCAAGCAGCTCGAACTCGCCGAGGCGCGAACCTTGCAACTTGCGCTGGTTCCGCCGCCCTACCGGGGTACCGTCGCGAAGTGCGCGCTCGCCGTCGATGCCGTTCTGCCGCCCGCGAACGAGGTCGGCGGTGATCTCGTGGACGTTTTCCGCATCGGCCATGATCTGTTGGTCCTGGTCCTGGGGGATGTTTCCGGCAAGGGGGCCGGCGCGGCCCTGGTGATGGCACGAACCCACGCCCTGCTGCGGCGCCTTGCGCCGCGCCCGGACGCGCCGCGACTCTTTGCAACGCCGGAAAGAGCCGTGGGCCTCCTCAACGCGGCGCTCTCCGCCGACAATTCGCGCTGCATGTTCGTGACGCTGCTGCTTGCCGCCTTCGACGGAGCAACCGCCCGCCTGACGTACACCCGGGCGGGACACGTGCCGCCGTTCCTCCGCCGGGCTGCCGCTGGGGATAGAGGAAAGTGCCGCGTTCACCTCGACCGCCGTCGGGCTCGGCCCTGGCGATGCCTTGCTCATCGTGACCGACGGAACAACGGAAGCAATGGACCCCTCGCAGCGCATGTTTGGAGATGCCCGCATCGGGGAGCTGGTGAGCCGACATGCCTCGAACGGCGTAGGGATTCTGGATGCACTGCTCGGGGAAATACGCGCGTTCGAAGCGGGCAGCGCACCTTCGGACGACCTGGCGGCCATCTTGCTCCGGCTCGAGGCTCTGTAATACCAACCCATCGAAAGCGAGGCGCTGCCTCGCGCTCCGTCAGGCCCGGCGCGCGCCTTCGCGCGACGGCTCCGGCCTGGACCCCAACTATTTAGTGCCGCGGCGAGGATGGCGCGAAGCGCCCAAATAACGGGGTGCAGGGGCCTCTCGGCCCCTGCTGGGTCCCGGGCGAAGCCCGGGCGGAGCGCGAGGCAGCGCCTCGCTACCGATGCGTCAGCAATTCGGCCGGTCGTGCGGCATTCGCAAAACGCCTCGTGCCGCCAGTCACGACAACACCTCCTGCGCTTTCAGGTCTCCCAGTTGTTCTGCCGAAACTCCGAGCAGGTCGTGCAGCACCCGGTCCGTGTGTTCGCCAAAAAGCGGCGGTCGGTCGAGATCGACTCGCTCCCCGTCGATGGTGAAGGGCAGCGAACTCAAAAGGATCGGGCCAACTTCCGGATGATCCGGACGCTGCCAGTAGCGGCGGGCGGCAAGTTGCGGATCGCTCTCGATCAGATAGCGCGAGCTGGCAACAACTGCCGCCGGGATACCGGCTGCCCGCAACGTCGTCACGATATCCTCGACCGGGCGCGTGCGTGTCCAGCCCGCGACGGCTTCCTCGACCCGTTCGCAGGCCATGAGCCGGCCGGCAGCACTGGAGAGGTTCGCATCATCGAGCAGGTCTTCCCGGCCAATCGCGCGCACGAGCATGCGCCACTGCTGATCGGAGACGACGCTGATGGCGACCCAACTGTCCTCGCCGAGGGCGGGGAAAATATTGTGCGGTGCATCCGTGCGGCTACGATTGCCAACCCGCGGAATCTCCTCCCCGGTCGCACTCGCCTCGAGGATCGCGGGGCCGACGAAGTTCACCGTCGACTCGACCTGCGAGAGGTCGATCTTCATGCCGCGCCCGGTCTTGCGCCGATGGATCAGTGCGCTCAGCACGCCAAACGCCGCATGGTAGGGGTTCGCCGCGTGATCGGGATAGTGCGTGCCCGGGCCGACGGGATCGTCTGGTCCGTAAGCGGTCTGCCACATGAGGCTGGTCAGCGCGGCGATCGTCATGCCGACGCCGAGCAGCTTCGCGCGCGGGCCGTCCTGCCCGTACACCGGCATTGAAAGATAGATCAGATCCGGCTTGACCTGGCACAGTGTCTCGTAGCCGAGGCCGAGCCGGTCCATCGCGCCCGGGCCGAAGTTGT
>Ga0326727_10020099_pt1 | contig 13307 bp, 3 predicted proteins | sample MB2enrmetagenome_FD_207643 | JGI IMG/M metagenome (GOLD analysis project Ga0326727, IMG submission 207643) | Lab enriched peat soil microbial communities from McLean, Ithaca, NY, United States - MB29MY | ecosystem: Environmental > Terrestrial > Soil > Wetlands > Peat | place: USA: New York...
CCTGGTTGATCATCTCGCGCAGTTCGAGCTTGTTGAGCGCGAGCACGCTGACCATCTGAACCAGGCCGGGCGTCAGAATTTGCTTCTGCGCCACCTTGAGATTCAGGCCGATTCTGGGAGAAGGACCGCCCATAGTTTTTCTTGAGCTTTCAGCCGTCAGCTAGCAGCTTTCAGCTAAATCCCTTGCTGAAAGCTGATAGCTGAAAGTTTCTTCACATCGCCAAGCGAAAAGAGTCGCCCAGGTAAACGCGCTTCACTTCCGCATCGTTGCCGAGTTCCTCGGGCGAGCCGGCGCGGAAAATCCGGCCGTTGTTGATGATGTACGCGCGGTCCGTAACTTGCAAGGTCTCGCGCACGTTATGGTCCGTCACCAGCACGCCGATTCCGGACTCTTTCAGACGAACGATGATCTTCTGAATATCCAGAACCGTCAATGGGTCAATTCCGGAGAACGGTTCGTCGAGGAGCATAAAGGAGGGTGAAATCACCAGCGAGCGGGCAATTTCTACGCGCCGCCTCTCTCCTCCGGAGAGCAGGTAACCGTAACTCCGGCGAACCTGCTGAAGACCCAAATCCTCGATCAACTCCTCCAAGCGTGCCCGGCGACGATCCGCCGTCAGTGACCGCGTCTCGAGCACTGCCATTATATTCTCTTCCACGGTAAGTTTGCGGAATATGGAGGGCTCTTGCGGGAGGTAGCTGATGCCTTCTCTCGCCCGGAGGTACATGGGAAAATTGGTGATGTCCACTCCGTCGAGAAGGACTTGGCCCGCGTCCGGGCTGGTCAGACCCACGATGATATAAAATGTCGTGGTTTTACCCGCCCCGTTGGGCCCGAGCAAACCCACCACCTCTCCCTGAGCGATCCTAAGGTTAATGTCATCAACAACCTTCCGGCCCTTGTAAGACTTCGTGAGATCTGCTGTGGAGAGAATCTGCATGGTCGCTCATGGTGCGACGCGGTGCTTGGAAATTGAGGGCGACTGGTCACCTCCGTCCACAAAAAGCCTATCATCGTGAATAAAGAATGTCAAACGCTGGCCTGTCGTGGAGCCCTTTTTCTCATCCACCAGACTGGGTGGACCACCGGTCAGGACAATCTTTCCGGGTCCCGCGTAGTATTCCCCGTGGTCGCCGGACCCCACGCGTCCCGGCTGCGTGACGATGACATGGCTGTCCGCTTCCGCATGATCCACTTCCGAGCCTTCCACCGTGTCTCCCGGGGTGAAATAAATGTCCAAACGGTCGGATTGCAGGGTGGTGCTTTCTGTCATCAGGCGCACATGGCCATGGTAACGGGCGCGCCGACCCTGATCGAGATACTCCAAAAAGTCGGCGCGGACGGTCACCGGGCGCGGCCCTCCCGTGGTATGAGGGGCGGCCCCTTGCTCGCTGACCATGGCGGCGGGTTGCAGGAAGCTGGTCACCACCTGCGAGCCGGAACTGACCCGCTTCTGGGTACGGTACACATCCAGCGCCGAAGATTCCACTACGTCCGTCCCTTGCCAAGCGCGGACATGGCCTTCGTAGTGGACGGTCTGGCTCTGCTTTAGCGTCACCATTTTGTCTGCCAGCACGTTGGTGGGAAGAGGCGGGGTCGGGGCCGGGGGGGCGCCGGGGGCTGGGCTGGCCAGATGGACTGCCTGCACATGGCCTTCCCCCGTGGAAGTATTGGTGCGCATGTCGATGGTTATCTTCTCGCACTTGACCCGGCTGTTGGTGTCCCAGACCTGCGGGTGGCCGAGCAGCAGCATGGTCTGCGCCTGAGCGTCGTAGTGGGCATCATCGGAGCTCGCTTGGCGCTCCCCCTCGCGGTATTGGAAGTCCCCGGTTTGCCGGACCTCGCGCATGGTTTGCGTGCCCACATCAAAGACCGCATCCAGGCGGTTGGCTTGGGTCTGCTGCGTGGCGCTCCCGGCAGGGGCGGTGGCCGGCGGGCGGAAAAGCACCTGCGTGGGAGCGATCCCGCGCAGGGATTCAATGCGGCTGCGGGCGTCGAAGGTCATGAGAAATTGCCCGGCGGTGATGACCTTATCCCCGGTTTTGGGGTCGGCAGGGGTTATGAGGAGCGTTCCGGGGCCGGCGGTTTCGGCGTCCTTCAGGCTATGGCCATCCGGCCGGAATTCAAACCGCACTTCGTCCGCGACCAAGTTCTTCTTCTCCGGACTTTTGCCGACCGTGGTTTTTGCCGGCAGGTTCAGCACAGGTTGAGATTCCAAATTGATGTGGACGTCGCCCGTGGCCACACCCCGCAGCGGGTGCGGATGCTTGCCCCCCAGATCCATGTCAACGCGCTGCGCCGTCAGCCGGCTGGTGCTTCCTTTGCCGATGGATTCGCCCACGGCGTTCTGCTCTGCGGTGATGTGACGCAATTGGCCGGAGGCAGCATCAAAATCCCCCTGCACCCGGTCGGCGCCGAGCTCGACGTTGCGCAGCGAATTAACCTCGAACGCCTTGGCGTGGCCTTCCAGATTGACCCGCGAAACACGATTGTGGGCGTCGAGCGTGATGTTGGCGCTATCCGACAGGGCGCGGCGCTTCCCCTGGGTTACCTCCACCGGGCCGGTCAGCGCCACCAGTCCAAGCTCCTTGTCATAACGTAGCGCGGCAGCCGTCAGGTGGATGGGGGGTTGGGGAGCCTTCTTGGTTCCCTGCGCCAGGTCGGCGGCAACGTCATGCTTCAGCTCGATCCAACCGTCGTGCGTGGCGTAGGCCAAGCCCCGCGCGGTGCCAGAGGCGGGCCCCATGCGGAACTTGACGGGCTCATCGGTCTCGGCCAGTTCTTCCTCCTGATGGTAGGCAACTTTGGACGTCTCCAGGAAGATCCGGTGTTTGCCACGCAAGCCGGTGCCGGGGAGGTCACTGGAGTGCGCGCTCAACTCCATCTGGACCGGCCCGGAGCTAAAGAAATCACCCGATTGGGAATCGTATTCGCAACGTTGCGTCCGCAGAATGTCGCCCCGGTCCCCTTTGCGGCCGAAAAGCTCCACAGTTACATCTTCCAGCACCGTGGACTTGCTCTGGAGGTAAGACACCGTCCGCGCGGCATGGACGGTGAAGACCGGGCGGCCTTCGTCCGAGCGCGTGAACGTGTAGCCGGAAAGCTGTTGGTGAACATCCGGAGCAGGGCTGGGGGGAATGTGCGCGGGCGGCGTCCGGCGATTCGCACTGCCCCAGTATGTGAGGCCGACGGCCAGCGCCGTCAGGGAGATGCCTCCCACCACCAGGCCGGTCAGCCACTTTTGGCGCCGGGCCCGCCCCAGTCCTAGTTCTCGGGTTGCCACCGATTCCCCATTCCGCCGGTTGCTACAAGATCCTTGATCACAAGTTGCAGGCTGGCCATATCCTGATAGTTATTCTGTTCCACGGTGAAGGCCATGTCCACCTGCTGGCCTGCTGCCAGCGACGGCGTGCGCGCTGCCCAGCCCCAGCCGAGCGCGTCCAGCGTGCGCGCTCCCGTTCCCACCCTTAACTTTAGATGCTTTTCCTGGAGGATGCGTGGTGTGGCCAGCAGCCGCACCCCGCAGGCGCCAAACACCGGCGTGGGATTTCCCATGCCGAAGGGTTCGAGCTGGATGATCTCCTCGTACAGCGGCCAGTCCACTTCCGCAAAATCCAGGGGCGCGTCCACCCGCAGCATCGGCTCCAGATCCGCGGCGGTGAGGACGCTGCGAGCATGGTCCTCAAACCTCCGGGTGAGTTCCGGGATGCGCTCCACAGCCACGGTGAAGCCCGCCGCCTGCGCGTGCCCGCCATAGCGCTGGAAGAGATCGCCGACCGCGGTGAGCGCATCGAGCAGGTGAAAGCGTTTGATGGAACGCCCCGAGCCCACGCCCACGCCATCTTCGATCCCCACCACCAGCGCGGGACGATGATACCGCTCCACCACGCGTTGCGCCACAATACCGATCACGCCGCGGTGCCATCCTTCGCCGGCCAGCACCAGAGAATGAAGTCCCGGCAGACCGTCGCGCCCCTCCAGATCAGTCACGATGGCGCGGAGGATTTCCTCCTCCACGCGCTGCCGTTCGCGGTTCAAGCGGTCCAGTCGTTCGGCAATTTCGCGCGTACGCGCGGGGTCGGGTAAAGTGAACAAATCGATGACATTTCGCGCGTTTTCCATGCGTCCGGCGGCATTCAGGCGCGGCGCCAGTCGATAGCCCACGTCCCCGGCGCTGATGGCTTTACCCGCGAGCCCGGAAAGCTCAATCAGCGCGGCCAGACCCGATTGCGACGGTTGGCGCAGACCTTCGAGGCCAAATCGGGCGATGACGCGGTTTTCGCCGAGAAGTGGGACGACGTCCGCAATTGTGCCGATGGCCACGACTTTGAGGAAGGATTGCAGCAGTTTTTCGGACATTCTGTCTCCCAACAGAGCCTGTGCCAGCTTGAAGGCTACCCCCACGCCTGCCAACGACTTCTCCGGATAGCCGCAATCCGCCCGATGTGGGTTCAAGATGGCGCACGCGGGGGGCAAGTGGTCCTGCGGCAGGTGGTGATCGGTCACGATGCAGTCCAGGCCCAAATCGCGCGCCCGGGCCAGAACCTCATGCTCGCGGATGCCGGTGTCGACGCTGATGACCACTCGGACGCCCTGGGCGGCGGCCTCCTCCACCACCGGCGCGCGCATGCCGTAGCCATCGGTGAGCCGGTGGGGGACGTACGCCTCCACCTCGCCGCCCAGCATGCGCAGTGCCGTGAGCAGCACCACCACGGCCATGGTGCCGTCCACATCGTAGTCGCCGTAAATCAGAATTTTTTCGTGCTGTTCCAAGGCTCGACGCAAGCGCGCCACGCCCTCGCGCATGCCGGCCATGAGTTCGGGCGCGTGGAGTTGCCCCAGGCTGGGGTGAAGGAACGCCTGCGCCCCCGCGGGTTCCGTAAGCCCCCGCTGCACCAGCAAGCGCGCCAGCATGGGTGAAACTTCCAACTCGCGCGCCAGTCGCCCGGCCGTTTCCGCGTCAACAGGTGATTCAATCCACCGCATGGGTTATCGTCGAAGGTGACACAGGCACTCCTGCCTGTGTCTTATTGCGCCGCTGGCAGCGGCGCCGCCCGTCGCACCGCCAGGAGTGGCTATGCCACTAAGTTAAGTTTCATGGTGACAGAGGAAGGGGATGCTTGCAAGTGAGGACCCAACGCCGCATGTTCTTGCTGGGGACGAGACCGCCCGGGAAGGCGGTCTCATCCGTGGGTCTTTCTTCTCACCCTACTGTCCGGGCACGTTGATGACGGTATTCACCATGGTGACCGCTGCGCCCAGACCCAACGCTCTGCCGTTCAGCACGGTAAGCGTGGGATTCGTGCTGTTGGCGGGACTGGATAATGTGACTCCCGCACTGGCGATGATAGTTCCTGACATCGTGCCGCCCCCCGCATAGTTAATAACCGCCGCGCTGCCGACCTGCCAAAAGACGTTGGCCGCGCTGGCGCCGTTGATCAGGATCACGTTGCGAGGCAGCGTGTCACCCACGGTGAGGGCGGTCCCCACCTGGAAGACCCAGACAGCATTGGCATTGTTTCCGGCGTCGAGCGTGAGATCTCCTCCCGTTATGAGGAAGGTTGTGGCGCAGGTATAGACGCCCGGAGCGAGGATGAGCCCGCCACCATTGCCGGAGCCCGGGCATGCCGCACCTGCCGGCAGATGTATGGGAAGGAGGGCGTTATACGCCGTAAGCGCGTCGGCGGCAGCCTCCGTTGCGACCGCGTTGGTGGCCGCAGTTCCTTCATGGGGACAAGTCGCCGAGGGTTGCGTGGTGCCGGGAGCAGTAAATATCCCGCCGTTGACCGTTCCCACGTTCAGCGTGGTTTCAGTATAGAGACAGCCTGCGGAAAATTGGACGTAAGGCTCGGTGAGATCGTGGAATCCCGTCATGGTTTGCGAAGCGCCCGTGGTCCCGATATCCCCGTTAATCGAGGTAAGGATCCCCATGTTGGTCATCCCGGCGCCACCGGCCAAGGCCCCGAAGGGGGTGGCCGCTCCCAGCGGTACGGGCGCCAAGCACGCGGTCGCCACGGTGGTGAAGCTCCATACATCGTCAACTAACAGTGGATTGCCTGCCAGGTCGGTGACCCCGGTCGTGATGGTGACAATGTACGTGGTACTGACGGTGAGAAGGTGCAAGGGGGTGAAGGTAGCGATGGTGCCGGTGGCGCCATTGGTAAAGGAGATGGTTCCGGCCACGGGCACACCGCCGGCGGTCACATAGAAGGTTGCGGTGTTGATGGTTGCCGGGTCCATGACCGTACTGAAGGTGGCGTTGATGGCCGCGTTGAGACACACCCCGGTGGCATTATTCGCAGGGTTCGTGGAGACCACGGTGGGTGAGACGATGAGGGGGGCAGCGGCCGTCGTAAAGCTCCAAACATCGGCAGTTACCAGGAAATTGCCCGCCAGGTCAGATACCCCGGTGGTAATCGTGGCCGTGTAAACGGTATCGGCGGTGAGATTGCTGGTGGGGGTAAAGATGGCAGTGTCGCTGCCCGCAATATAGGACACGGTGCCGGGTACAGGCGTTGCCCCCTGGTACAGGGTAAAGGTCGTTGTGTTGATCGTGTTATCGTTCATCGCTTTACTGAACGTTGCGGTAATCAACTGGTTGAGGGGCACATCGATGGCGCCATTCACCGGGCTTGTGGAAATCACCGTGGGCGGGGTGAGGTCTGCGGCCGCACCGGTTGTAAACGTCCATACAAAGGGAGCCACCATGGCCACGTCTGCCAGGCTTTCGGCCCCGGTGGTAACGGTGGCCGTAAAGCAGGTCAGGGGCGCCAGATTGCTTCCGGGCGTGAGCGTAATAATGTTGTTTATCGGATTATAGGTAACTGCTGCCCCGGCTACGGGGGTGGTTGCGGCCGGTGCGCATCCAGAAGCCAGCTTAAATGTTGACCCATTCATCGTTGCGGGGTCCATCGCCTCGTCGAACATCGCCGTGATGGCCGTGTTGAGCCCAACTCCGGTAGCGCCATTGAGAGGGGTTACGGCGGTCACGGTGGGTGGTGTGGTGTTGGGGGTCGCACCGGTCTTAAAGGTCCAAACATAGGGGATGGCCAGGGGTGTGCCGCCCGGTTCCTGCACGCCGGTGGTCAGCGTGGCCGTGTAAGTGGTGTTGATGGCGAGATCGGCTGACGGTGTAAAGGTGGCCGTTGAGCCTGCGCATGCCGTGATGGTTCCTCCCACCGCCCCACCCGGCCCGGTCAGGGTAAACGTAGACGTGGTGATGGTTGCACAGTTCACCGGCTGACTGAAGGCTGCCGAGAGCGCCTGATTGGTCGGTACGCCGGTTGCGCCATTGGGGGGGATGGTAAGAGTTACGGTAAGTCCTCCCACGGTGGTAAAGGTCCATACATAGTTGCTCGCCAGCGGCGCCCCTGCCAGGTTCGTCGCCCCGGTGGTAATCGTGGCCGTGTAAGTGACAGAGCCGGCGAGAAGGCTGGTGGGCGTAAAGGTCGCGCTGGTGCCGGCGCAGGCGACTATTCCCGGCACGCTAACAGGTCCAGGCGCTGTCAGGGTAAAGGTCAACGCGGTGAGGCTTGAACATTGCATCGGCTCACTGAAGGTTGCGGTGATGACCTGATTCACCGGTACGCCGGTGGCGAGATTGGTGGGGTTGGTGGAGGTCACGGCAGGAGCAACCTGGGTTGTAAAGGTCCACACATAGCTGGTGGCCAGTGGTGCGCCTTCCACATTGGCCGCGCCGGTGCTGATCGTGGCCGTGTAAGCGGCATTGGAGGTGAGCAGGCTGGTGGGTGTAAAGGTCGCGCTGGTGGCGCTGGTGCCGAGGCAGGCGACTGTCCCTGACACGTTTCCACCCGGCCCTGCCAGGGTGAAGGATGTGGCGACGGTGGCGCAGCTCATCGCCTGATTGAAGGTTGCCGAGAGGACCTGATTGATGGGCACGCCGCTTGCGCCGTTGGCGGGGATGGTGGAAGTCACGGCAGGAGCAGCCGCAGTGGTGAAGCTCCATACGTAGTTGCTCAGCAGCGCCTGGCCGAGCGGGGTCATGATCCCCGTGGTCAGCGTGGCGGTATAAACGGCATTGGAGGCGAGCAGGCTGGTGGGTGTCAGGGTCACACTGGTCGCGCTGGCGCCGAGGCAGGCGACTATCCCTGTCACGGGGCCGCCCGGCCCGCTCAGGCTGAAGCTGGACGAGGTGACGGTGGAACAGTTCACCGCCGCACTGAAGGTTGCGGTGAGCACCTGATTTACCGGCACGCCCGTGGCGCCATTGGTGGGGACGGTGGAAACTACCGTGGGATTCGCCGAGGTGGTGAAGCTCCAAACAAAGTTGCTGGCCAGTGGTGCGCCCCCCACATTCCTCGCCCCGGTGGTCACCGTGGCCGTGTAAGTGGCATTGGCGGTGAGTAGGCTGGTGGGTGTAAAGGTGGCGCTGGTGGCGCTCGTGCCAGCGCAGGCGACTATTCCAGGCACGCTAACAGGTCCAGGTGCTGCCAGGGTAAAGGTTAACGCGGTGAACGTTGAACATTGCATCGGCTCACTGAAAGTTGCCGTGAGGACCTGATTCACCGGCACGCCGGACGCGCCATTGGTGGGATTGGTGGAAGTCACGGTAGGAGCAGGCGCGGTTGTGAAACTCCATACAAAGTTGCTCACCAGTGCTGCGCCTGCCACATTCGTCGCCCCGGTGGTCATCGTGGCCGTGTAAATGGCATTGGAGGCGAGCAGGCTGGTGGGTGTAAAGGTCGCGCTGGTGGCGCTCGTGCCGGCGCAGCCGACGGTTCCCAACACGTTTCCAGCAGGTCCTGCCAGAGTAATGGATGTGGCGACGCTTGCACAACTCATCGCCTGATTGAAGGTTGCGGAGAGGATCTGATTAATGGGCACGCCGGTTGCGCCATTAATGGGGATGGTGGAAGTCACGGCAGGCGCAGCCGCGGTGGTAAAGCTCCAGGGATAGTTGCTGAGCAGCGCCTGGCCTTGCGGGGTCATGATTCCCGTCGTCAGCGTGGCGGTATAAATGGCATTAGAGGCGAGCAGGCTGGTCGGTGTGAAGGTCACGTTCGTCGCGCTGCTGCCGAGGCAGACAACGGTTCCGGCCACGGGGCCGCCCGGTCCGGTCAGGCTGAAGGTGGAGGAGGTAACGGTTGTACAGTTCACCGCCGCACTGAAGGTTGCGGAGAGGACCTGATTCACCGGCACGCCGCTTGCGCCGTTGGCGGGGATGGTGGAAACCACCGTGGGATTCGCCGAGGTGGTGAAGCTCCAAACGAAGTTGCTGGCCAGTGGGGTGCCTCCCACATTCGTCGCCAAGGTGGTAATGGTGGCCGTGTAAGCGGTATTGGGGGCGAGAACACTGGTGGGTGTTAAGGTGGCGCTGGTCGCGCTGGCGCCAAGGCACCCGACCGCTCCTAACACGCTTCCACCCGGTCCTGCCAGGGTAAAGGATGTGGTGACCGTCGAACATTTCATCGGCTCACTGAAGGTTGCGGTGACCACCTGATTGACGGGCACGCCGGTGGCGAGATTGGTGGGGTTGGTGGCAGTCACGGTGGGAGCAAGCGCGGTGGTAAACGTCCACACATAGTTGGTGGCCAGTGGCGCGCCTCCCATATTGGCCGCCCCGGTGGTAATGGTGGCCGTGTAAGTGGCATTGGCGGCGAGAAGGCTGGTGGGTGTAAGGGTGGCGCTGGTGGCGCTCGTCCCCACGCAGGAGACTGTCCCGGCCACCGCGCCGCCCGGTCCGGTCAGGCTGAAGGTTGAAGAGGTGACCGTGGCACAGCTCATCGCCTGACTGAAGGTTGCGCTGAGGACCTGATTGATGGGCACGCCGGTTGCGCCGTTGGTGGGGATGGTGGAAGTCACGGTAGGAGCCGTCGCGGTGGTAAAGCTCCACACATAGTTGCTCAGCAGGGCTTGGCCCAGTGGGGTCATGATCGCGGTCGTCAGCGTGGCCGTATAACCGGCATTGGAAGCGAGAGGGCTGGACGGTGTCAGGGTCACGCTCGTCGAGCTGGCGCCGAGGCAGGCGACGGTTCCGGTTACGGCGCCGCCCGGTCCGCTCAGGCTGAAGCTTGACGAGGTGACCGTTGTGCAGTTCACCGCCGCACTGAAGGTTGCGGTGAGGACCTGGTTCACCGGCACACCGGTGGCGCCATTGGTGGGGATGGTGGAAACCACCGTAGGATTCGCCGAGGTGGTAAAGCTCCAAACAAAGTTGCTGGCCAGTGCGGTGCCTCCCACATTCGTCGCCCCGGTGGTAATCGTGGCCGTGTAAATGGCATTGGCGGCAAGAAGGCTGGTGGGCGTAAAGGTGGCGCTGGTCGCGCTCGTGCCCACGCAGGCGACGGTCCCGGCTACGGGGCCGCCCGGTCCGGACAGGCTGAAGGTTGAGGGGGCGACCGTTGCACAGCTCATCGCCTGGCTGAAGATTGCGGTGAGCACCTGATTCACCGGCACGCCGGTTGCGCCATTGGCGGGGATGGTGGAAGTCACGGTGGGAGCAGCCGCGGTGGTAAAGCTCCACACATAGTTGCTCAGCAGCGCTTGGCCCAGCGGGGTCGCTATCCCCGTGGTCAGCGTGGCCGTGTAACCGGCATTGGAGGCAAGCAGGCTGGCGGGTGTGAAGGTCACGTTCGTCGCGCTGGCGCCGAGGCAGGCAACGGTTCCGGTTACGGCGCCGCCCGGTCCCGCCAGGCTGAAGGTTGAGGAGGTGACGGTTGTGCAGTTCACCGCCGCACTGAAGGTTGCGGTGAGCGCCTGATTCACCGGCACGCCGGTTGCGCCATTGGCGGGGATGGTGGAAACCACCGTAGGATTTGCCGAGGTGGTAAAGCTCCAAACATAGTTGCCGGCCAGCGCGGTGCCTCCCACATTCGTCGCCCCGGTGGTGAGGGTGGCCGTGTAAATGGTATTGGCGGCAAGAAGGCTGGTGGGTGTAAAGGTCGCGCTGGTGCTGGAGCAGGCGACTATTCCCACTGCGGCGCCGCCCGGGCCTGTCAGGGTAAAGCTCGAGGTGGTGATCGTGGCGCAGTTCATCGGCTCACTGAAGGTTGCGGTGAGGACCTGATTCACCGGCACGCCCGTGGCGAGATTGGTGGGGTTGGTGGAAGTCACGGTGGGAGCAGGCGCGGTGGTAAAGCTCCATACATAGTTGGTGGCCAGTGGCGCGCCTGCCACATTCGACGCCCCGGTGGTGATCGTGGCCGTGTAAATGGCATTGGCGGCGAGCAGGCTTCCCGGCGTAAAGGTGGCGCTTGTGGCGCTGGCGCCGACGCAGCCGACTGTTCCTGACACGTTCCCACCCGGTCCTGCCAGGGTGAAGGATGTGGCGACGGTTGCACAGGTCATCGCCTGATTGAAGGTTGCGGAGACGACCTGATTGATCGGCACGCCGGTTGCGCCATTGGCGGGGACGGTGGAAGTCACGGCGGGAGCAACCGCGGTGGTGAAGCTCCATACATAGTTGCTGACCAGCGCATTGGCTGACGGGGTGGTTATCCCCGTGGTCAGCGTGGCGGTATAAACGGCATTGGAGGTGAGAAGGCTGGTGGGTGTCAGGGTCACGCTCGTCGCGCTGCTGCCGAGGCAGGCGACGGTTCCGGTTACGGCGCCGCCCGGTCCGCTCAGGCTAAAGGTTGACGAGGTGACGGTTGAACACTTCACCGCCGCACTGAAGGTTGCGGTGAGGACCTGATTAACCGGCACGCCGGTTGCGCCATTGGTGGGGACGGTGGAAACCACCGTGGGATTCGCCGAGGTGGTAAAGCTCCAAACAAAGTTGCTGGCCAGCGCGGTGCCTCCCACATTGGCCGCCCCGGTGGTAATGGTGGCCGTGTAAGTGGTATTGGTGGCGAGAAGGCTGGTGGGTGTAAAGGTCGCGCTGGTGGCGCTGGTGCCGACGCAGCCGACTGTTCCTAACACCCCTCCGCTCAGGGTAAAGGTTGACGTGGTGAGGGTTGCACAGGTCATCGGCTCACTGAAGGTTGCTGTGAGGACCTGGTTCACCGGCACTCCGGTTGCGCCATTGGTGGGATTGGTGGAAGTCACGGTGGGAGCAGGCGCGGTGGTAAAGGTCCACACATAGTTGCTCGCCAGTGCTGCGCCTGCCGCACTAGCCGACCCGGTGGTAATGGTGGCCGTGTAGGTGGTATTGGCGGCGAGATTGCTTGTCGGCGTAAAGGTCTCGCTTGCCCCGGAGCAGGTGACGATTCCTGCCACGCCTCCACTCAGGGTAAAGGTTAACGTGGTGAGCGTTGAACAGTTCATCGCCTGATTGAAGGTTGCCGTGAGGGCCTGATTGACCGGCACTCCGGTTCCGCCATTGGTGGGGTTGGTGGAACTCACGGTGGGAGGAGTCGGGGGCAGAGGAACCGCGGGAGCTGTCGTGAAGCTCCAGGGGTTCGATCCGATGCCCGGCCCCAGCGGATTGCCTGCCAGGTCGGTGGCGCCGGTGGTTATGGTGGCGACATAGGTCGTATTCGTCGCGAGAGCGCTTGAGGGGGTCAGGGTTGCAACATGGGCTACAGGATCGTAGGCGATCGTTCCGGTTATGACCGCCCCGCCCGGACCCGCAAGGTTGAAGGTGGCGGTGGTGATCGTTAGGGCGTCCATCGGCTTACTGAAGGTTGCGCTCACGGTCGTGTTAACGGGCACGTTGGAGCTGGCGTTGATGGGGTTCGTGGAAATCAGGGTCGGGTCGGTGGTGTCCAGGGTCACCGCCGTGGTAAAGCTCCAGGGATTCGGGACGATACCCGCTCCCAGCGGATTGCCTGCCAGGTCCGTGGCTCCGGTGGTTACGATGGCCGTGTACAGCGTATTGGGTGCGAGATTGGCCGTGGGTGTGAAGGTTGCCGTGTTGGCAATCGCGGCATAGGTGACTAACCCGGTCACGGCCGTTCCGCCCGGCCCCACCAGGGTAAAGGTGGTGGAATTAATTGTGGCGGGATTCATCGGCTTGCTAAAGGTGGCGCTGACGGCCTGATTGATGGGCACACCTACGGCGCCGCTCGCCGGAATGGTGGAAATTACGGTGGGTGGGGTGGTGTCTGGAACCACGCCCGTGGTGAAAGTCCACGCGTAGTTACTCGCCAGGGGATCTTCCGCCAGGTTTTTTGCCCCCGTTGTAATCGTCGCCACATAGGTGGTGAGAGGCGCGAGAGCAGCATTGGGTGCGAATGTGGCAATCGAGCCCGCGGCAACATAGGTGACGGTCCCGGTTACCGCAACTCCGCCCGGCCCCGTCAGGGTAAAGGTGGCCGGGGTGATGGTGGCAGGATCCATCGCCTCGTTGAAGGTCGCGGCAATTTCCTGGTTGGCGGGCACCGCGGTGGCATTATTCGCTGGATTT
>Ga0326727_10020100_pt1 | contig 13307 bp, 16 predicted proteins | sample MB2enrmetagenome_FD_207643 | JGI IMG/M metagenome (GOLD analysis project Ga0326727, IMG submission 207643) | Lab enriched peat soil microbial communities from McLean, Ithaca, NY, United States - MB29MY | ecosystem: Environmental > Terrestrial > Soil > Wetlands > Peat | place: USA: New York...
AAAGTGCTTCACCGGCTGGGCTCCCCGGTCGATGGCCTCAAAACCCGTCACCTGCCCGGCGCGGTAAGGCTCGACGGCCTGCTGGTCCACCTGGTTGAGCACCGGGGCCATCAGAAACCAGGTCATCATCAGGGCCAGCCCCATCAGGGTGGGATTGGAGGGCGCGGTCTGGGTGCCCAGAGCCTGGCGCAGGAAATGGAAGACCACCAGCAGCCGCACCAGCGGCGTCATGGCCATCAGGATCGCGGGCAGCAGGGTAATCAGCGTCAGGACGAGGAGAATCGTCCAGGGAGTCGAATCCGAGGGATGAAAATGGGCGTTGAGATCGGGCAAGGTCGGCACGGCCGCCGCAACCCGCGCCGCGGCCCACATGGCTACCATGACACTCTCGCTGCCGGGCGCGCGTTGGTGCGCATCCGCTGGTCGAGCGCATAAAAGGCCGGCCCGCCCTCCGGCGAGGTGGCCACCAGGAACCGCCGGCCCTCCGCCTCAACCAGGGCCAGCGACTGCCGCGGAGCCAGCGTGATGCGCTCCAGGAGCGCCAGCCGCGCCGGGACGCGCCGGGTACCCTGCAGCCTCCGCCGCAGCCAGCCAAGCAGCCCTACCCACGGCATCGCTGCCAAACCTGCGTTCGCCTTGCCCACACGCTTCATTTCCCGGCCCCTCTCCCATCTCCTGTGGCTTAAAAATCCCGGTCCTTCAGACCAGCCGGGTGACCCGCACCGCCAACTGCGAGTCGATGACCTCGAATTCGCTCCAGGCCAGTTGGGTTTGGCCCGAGGCCAAGGGCATATCCGCTCCCAAAACCCATCCGGTCTCGATCACCTGCCCAGGCTCAAGCGCCAGCAGATTGCGCACCCGGAACTCGCGCACCGGCACGGCTACATCCAGTTCCACTGGCAGCCGCGCAACCGGTCCGCTGAGTGCAGCCGGATCGTCCTCCTCCTGAACCTGGGTCGAAGCAACCAGTGCTTGTTCCGCTGCGGTTGCAGCCGCAACTGCGGAAAGCTCGTGCGGCGGTTCGATAGCAGACGTCGGCAATGGAGGGGTGGTAGCCATGTGCTTAGGATCCATGCAGAAACGTGACCAGAACGACATGGAAAACATTGGAGAAAGCTCACGAAACCGCGCGGCAAACTCGGCCGTTGCGCCCCATGAAACCTCCGCGCACTATCGCTGCTACACTTGATAGCGATAGGAAAAAGCGACATTCCAAACCCCAGAAGGCCTGGAAGCCGCCTTGAATCGAGGTCGAAAACTATGCCGGAACAGAATCAAGACAAGAGTTTTACTGGAACCAGCCTGCGCCTGAAGATTGGCCTCGCGGAGATGCTCAAGGGCGGGGTCATCATGGACGTGATGAACGTGGAACAGGCCCGCATTGCCGAGGAGGCTGGCGCCACTTCGGTCATGGCCCTGGAGCGCGTACCGGCCATGATCCGCGCCGAAGGCGGCGTAGCCCGCATGGCCAAGCCCAGTCTCATCAAAGAAATCATTAAGGCGGTCTCCATTCCGGTGATGGCCAAGGCCCGTATTGGGCACTTCGTCGAGGCGCAAATTTTGCAGGAGCTGGGTGTCGACTTCATCGACGAAAGCGAAGTGCTGACCCCCGCCGACGAAGCGCATCATATTGACAAGCACGCCTTTACCACGCCCTTCGTCTGCGGCGCGCGCAACCTGGGCGAGGCCCTGCGGCGCATTGCCGAGGGCGCGGCCATGATCCGCACCAAGGGCGAAGCGGGCACCGGCGACGTGGTTCACGCCGTCCAGCACATGCGCCAGATCACCCGCGAGATGCGCGCCCTCACCGTGCTTTCCGAGCAGGAACTCTACGCCGCCGCCAAGGACCATCAGGCTCCGTACGAGCTGATCCGCATGGTCGCCCAGACCGGCAAGCTGCCGGTTCCCAATTTCTCCGCGGGCGGCATTGCCACTCCTGCCGACGCTGCATTGATGATGCAGTTGGGCGCAGAGGCCGTGTTTGTCGGCTCGGGCATCTTCATGAAGGAACGCGCCACCCCGCTGGATGTCGAAAACGATCCCAAGGAACGGGCAGAAGCCGTATCCCGCGCCAAGGCCATCGTAATTGCCACCACGCACTTCAACGATCCCAAGATCCTGGAGGAAGCCAGCGAAATGGTTACCGGCACCATGAAGGGACTGGCCGCCGCCGCCATCGAAGAGTCGCAGCTATTGCAAACCCGCGGCTGGTAACACCTGCGGTGTGGCAGACGCTCGCTGTTCGCTCGCATGAGCTTCGTTACGGACCCGCCCCTTGCGCTAGAAATAAGCGCAAGGGGCGGGTCGGCAATTGAACTGGCAGCCCGGCCAAGCACGCAATGAGCAATTTAACTAATGCACAGGAGAGCCCAGGGTTGACGGAAAAACGCACGCTGCCGCGGATTGGCATACTGGCAATTCAGGGCGACTACGCCGCGCACGCGGAAGCCTTGGCAGCGAACGGAGCCGAGCCTGTAGAAGTGCGCAAGCCCGAAGAACTGGCCGGCCTGGATGGGCTGATTCTGCCGGGCGGCGAATCGACCACTATGCTCAAATTCCTGACAAAGCATCATTTCTTCGAGGCTCTGAAGGAGTATTGCAGCCACTACCCGGTCTTTGGCACCTGCGCGGGAGCGATTCTTCTGGCCCGCGAGGTCCGCAACCCGGCGCAGCGCAGCCTGGGTGTGTTGGACGCCGTGGTGGAACGTAATGCCTACGGCCGACAAATCGATTCAGCCATTCTGACCGAAGAGACCAGCCTCACCGGCGGCCCGCTGGAGATGGTCTTCATTCGCGCCCCGCGCATCGTCGCGACCGGCGTAGGGGTCCAGGTTCTGGCCTTGCGGGAGAACTCCCCGGTGCTGGTGCGGCAGGGCGATGTGTTGGCGGCCACCTTCCACCCCGAGCTATCCTCCGACCGGCGGGTTCATCGTCTGTTTGTCGAGATCGCAACTGCCGCATTCTCCAAATTGAAAGCTGAAAAATGACGTCTGCGCACGGTCTTGCGCAGAATGAGACCGCCGCGCAGAATTCAGATGCGTCCAAGATAAAGTGAGAGTAATCTCATTTCCACAGAGGCTCGCCATGCCCTCAACCTTTACACGCACGCATCCGGAAACGGAACGGAAAGAACCGGGTATCGGCGGGAAACCGCCGGTGGCACGGCGTCCGACCGGCGGTGGTGGCGGAGGTGGCGGCGATGACGATGGGAACCAGGAGCGCAGTGGTCCGCGCGAACTCCTCTACCGCATTCGGATATTTGTTTTCTCTGCACTGGCTGGCGACATGATGTTCTTTGTCGTCCTGGTGGCGCTGTTCTACGCGCGCCAGGCAGGCATGCGCATGGACCCCCGCTCGCACGAGATGATCGGCGACTGGCGCCCGGTGCTGCTGCCGCCCATCCTCTATCTGAATACTGCGGCGCTCTTGCTGAGCACCTTGACCATGGAGCGCGCCCGGCGGCACATCTTCCGCGAGATCGATGTGCTGGAAGAATGGCTCGGATTGGGCCAGCCGGCACTTCGCCGCGCCCTGCCCTGGGTGGCGGCTACCCTGTTGTTGGGAGCGATGTTCCTTTATGGCCAGCTTATGGCCTGGAGGCAGTTGACAGCGCAGGGCTTTGCCTTCGATCAATGGTCGACGCCGGCAAGCTACTTCTTCTATGTCATCACCGGCCTGCATGCCGCCCACCTGCTGCTGGGCGTGGCTGCCCTGGCCCTGTGCCTGACCGTGCTCGGCTGGCTGAAGCGCGTGGAATACCGGCAAATTGTTGTGGATGCAACTGCCTGGTACTGGCACACCATGAGTCTGGCCTGGCTGCTCTTGCTGGCCGTGCTGGTTACAGGGCAATAGGCAGCAAAGTGCTCGCCGCCGACATGGCATTGGCTTTTTCAACGGGATGGGCCGCGGTCTTCCGCACCGGCAGGGGCAGAGCGTCGTACCCGATGAACGCGCAAGATTGAGCCGTTCCGGCTAAAGGCGCCGGCAAAGCGCTTCCCGGCCTAGGGCCGGGCAGGATCAAGCCGGAGAAGCACCCTGAAGCGCTCGCCCATGCTTGGCACTTCCGGGCACTCGAAATACACCTGGCGATTGAGCGCCATGAGCAATTGCAAGGCATCCAACTGCCCTTTGTCGGCGGAGAAGGAGCATCCCCGCTCCACAAACTCATCGGCCAGATACTCGATGGCATGGCCCAGGATCTCCAGGGCTCGACCCGCCTGCTGAGTGAGGTGACGGCGTCTGGGTTGTTGGCGGACAGCGGTACGGCTCGTTGCGGAAGCCGGAATCGGGAGGTTGGTGGTTGTAAAAGCAGCCATGCAGTTGATCCTCACCCTATTCTTCGGCCCCGTCGCATCTCATGCTCAGATGACGTATGTACCGTTTCCTTTTATAGGACAACCGATTATTGCCTGCCCATTCTGAAACGCATGTGACGCAGCGCACATATAGCGCTCCCGCACACCGCTTTGACTGAAACCAAGGATGTGAGCAAGACAGGTCAATCCGCCGCAGTGTTCATTCCTTAAGTATTTCTATTGCCGCGGGCATGGCAATCCTGTTCGTCCGGCTTGCCATGCCTGTCGTTAGCCAGCCTCCGCTGTTGTGATCTTTCACAATGCGCCTTGACGGGACGAGGCTGAAAACCTAATCTCAATCAAGTATCCTGTTCGGCCTAAGCCTTCCGAGACAGCGGCTGACTGGGTGCAATTCTCCTGAATTTTTTCGGATCGGGCGGCCGTGATTCCCTACTACTGGCAGTACCTTCCGTTGTTGATGCAGATTCTGGCCGCTTTTGGCCTGGGGCTGGGCATGGTCGTTGCCTCCTGGTTCGTTGGGCGGCACCGCAACACATCAACCAAGCTGGCGGTTTACGAGTGCGGCATCGAGGCCGTGGGCGATGCTCGCGGACGCTTCAGTGTGCGCTTCTACCTGGTGGCCGTACTGTTCATCCTGTTCGACGTGGAAGCGGTTTTCATGATGCCCTGGGCGGTCGTCTACCGCAAACTGCCGGAGATCACCGGCTCCCGCTTCTTCGGATTCTGGGAGATGGTGGTCTATCTGGGTTTTGTGGGCGTCGGGCTCTATTACATCCTGCGCAAAGGTATTCTGAATTGGAGCCAGGACAGGGCGGACCTCTAGCATGAACGAGACCAAGACATTGACCGGCAAGGCTGCCGTACTGGAAGGACTTCCGGAGCACCCCGCCGTGAAGGCAATCCTGGCCTGGAACCCCCAGGCCTTTACCGAAGCCAGATTCGATCGCGGCGAGCTCACGCTCACCGTCGTTGCCGAAGAAATTCGCGCAGCTGCCGCTGCCCTGCAGGCGGCCGGCTACAACTTTTTTGAAGATATGACCGCGGTCGACTGGTTCCCGTCGTCGCCGCGCTTCCAGTTGAGCTATCACCTTCTGTCGCACGTTTTCAAGGAGCGCATCCGGTTGCGGGCGCTGGTCGATGGGACTTCCCCGTCGGTCGAGTCCATCACCTCGGTGTGGCCCGCGGCCAACTATTACGAGCGCGAGGTCTTTGACTTGTTTGGCATTCGCTTCGAGGGCCATCCCAACCTGCGCCGCATCCTGATGCCCGACGAGTGGGAAGGCCATCCTTTGCGCAAGGACTATCCGGTGGAGGGGTACCGCTAAATGATTGAATCAATTGGCACGCCCATCCTCCAGGCTCCGGCCGCCGAAGGCGCACGCGACCAGCACATGGTCCTCAACATGGGGCCGCAGCATCCGTCTACGCACGGCGTTCTGCGCCTGGTGCTGGAAATCGACGGCGAAATCATCGTCCGGCTTTATCCGGAAATTGGCTATCTGCATACCGGCATCGAAAAGACCTGCGAGGCCAAGTTCTACCAACAGGTGGTTCCACTGACCGACCGGGTTGACTACCTCAACCCCATGGCCAACAACCTCTGTTACTCGCTGGCCGTCGAGAAGCTTTTGGGCCTGGAGATTCCGGAGAAGGGCCAATGGCTGCGGGTCTTGCTGGCCGAGTTGACCCGCCTGAACTCGCACCTCATCTGGCTGGGCACGCACGCCATGGACATTGGCGCGCTGACCGTCTTCCTCTACACCTTCCGCGAACGCGAAGAGATTCTGAGGATATTCGAGGGTTTGTCTGGTCAGCGCATGATGACCAGCTACATCCGTATCGGCGGAGTCTCCATGGAGCCGCCGCTGGACTTCTTTTCCCGAGTGCAGGCATTCATCGCTAGTTTCCCGGAGAAGATTGACGAGTACTCCAACCTGCTGACCGGCAACCCGATCTTCAGGAACCGGCTGAAGGGCGTAGGTCTTCTGTCGGCAGCCGACGCAGTTGCCTTCGGTGTGACCGGTCCCTGTCTGCGCGCTTCAGGCGTTGATTACGACCTGCGCCGCGACATGCCCTACTCCAGCTACGAGAAGTTTCAGTTCCATGTGCCTACCTCGACCGACGGCGACTGCTGGGCGCGGTATGAAGTCAGGCTGGTCGAAATGCGCGAGAGCGTCAAGATCATCCAGCAGGCGCTGGACGGCATGCCCGAGGGCCCGCTCAACGCCGACGCGCCCAAGATCGTGCTACCCGAACGCGAAAAGATGAAAACGCAGATGGAGTCCCTGATCCATCACTTCAAGATCATCACCGAGGGCTTTGTGGTCCCCGCCGGTGAGGTCTATCAGGGCATTGAGTCGGGCCACGGACAAGTCGGGTACTATATCGTCTCCGACGGCACGGCCAAGCCTTATCGGGTTCACATGCGCTATCCCGGCTTTACCACCCTGCAGGCGGTGGAGACCATGTGCAAGGGACGCCTGCTGGCCGATGTGGTGGCCGTGATTGGCTCTATCGATATTGTTTTGGGAGAGATTGACCGTTGATCTCGACTCCGCCGGTTGTTTCGTTGGAGCAGCTTTGGAGTGAGCTTTGGATTTCTCTTGCTTCCCTGCTCCGCAGCTACACCGCGGTTCATGGATTAAGCAGCAGCCGGCAGGCAACGGTAGAGTTGGGCGATAAAAGGATTTTGGCGCGCTTCGGTACGAACTGGCTGGAGTTGCGGCGCGAAGGCTCCCGAGTGAGCTGGCAACGCGAAGACGGACGAAGTGGAGATCTGGAGTTGACTGAAGCTGGACGGCTGCTGGGCAGTTCTGGTGAGGTGGAGATGGATATGGCGGCTGAAGCCTGGGCGCGGGAGTTGATGCAATGAGTGTTGAAAGTATGAGCCTCTTTTCACCCCGCCTGTCGGCGCGGTTCGATGCGCTTACGGCCAAGTATCCGGTCAAGCGCTCGGCGCTGGTCCCCATGCTGCTTTACGCGCAGGACGAGATCGGCTACCTGTCCGACGCGGTCATCGCCGAAGTGGCCGAGCGCATCGGCATCACCGAACTCGACGTGCGCAATGTAGCCACCTATTACTCCATGCTGCGCTTCAAGCCGGTGGGCAAATACAACGTGCAGGTCTGCACGAATATCAGCTGCATGTTGCGCGGGGGCTACGAAATCTACGAGCGATTCCAGGAAGAGTTGGGCATCGGTCCCAAGGGCGTCACATCGGACGGCATCTTCTCCCTTGAAGAAGTGGAATGTATTGGGGCCTGCTGCTGGGCGCCGGCCATCCAGGTGAACTACGACTTCCACGACGAACTCAAGCCCGAGCTGGTGCCCGGCATTCTGGCCGGTTATCGCGGCAAGGCGCAGACAGATGGGAAGGTCACTCATGCCTAGACTGGTTTCCCATCCCGATGAAGTCAAAGTCGTCTCCAGCCGCTTCGGCAAGGGCGCGGCCAACATTGATCGCTATCTCGAACTTGGCGGCTATCAGTCCACGAAGAAGTGCCTCGAACAGGGGCCCGAATGGATCATCAGCGAAATGAAGGCCAGTAACCTGCGCGGACGCGGCGGCGCGGGCTTTCCGACGGGGCTTAAATGGTCGTTTGTCCCCAAGAAATCGGACAAGCCCAAGTACGTGCTGGTGAACGGCGACGAGAGCGAGCCCGGCACCTGCAAGGACCACCTGATCTTTCTGCACGATCCCCACGCGGTGATCGAGGGCACCATCATTGCCGGCCTGGCCATCGGCGCCAAACTGGGCTTCATCTACCTGCGCGGCGAGTACCGCTATCTGCTGGAGATCATGGAGAAGGCCGTCGCCGACGCCTACGCCAAGGGTTTTCTGGGCAAGAACATCTTCGGGTCAGATACAGAGTTTGAGATCATCACCCACACCGGCGCGGGCGCTTACGAAGTGGGCGAAGAGTCGGCACTGATGGAGTCCCTGGAAGGCAAGCGCGGCGTGCCGCGCATCAAGCCGCCCTTCCCGGCCATCGTCGGCCTCTACGGCGGTCCCACGGTCATCAATAACGCGGAGACCATTGCCAGTGTGCCCCATGTGATTTCCATGGGCGGCACAGCGTTTGCGGCGATCGGGTCGGAGCGCAACGGCGGAACGCGTCTGTTCGGCATCAGCGGCCACGTGGAGCGGCCCGGCGTCTACGAACTGCCCATGGGCTACAACCTCAAAAAGATGATCTACGAAGTGGCCGGCGGGGTGCGCGGCGGACGCCAACTGAAGGCCGTGGTTCCCGGCGGCTCATCCACCCCGGTACTTTTGCCCGCAGAGATCGAGAACCTGGGCATGGATTTCGACCAGGTGGGCAAGGCCGGCTCCATGCTCGGCTCAGGCGGCGTGGTGGTGATCGACGACCAGACCTGCATTGTCGAGTTCGCCCTGCGCACCATCAGCTTCTACCAGCACGAGAGCTGCGGCTGGTGCATCCCCTGCCGCGAAGGCACGGACTGGCTGAAGAAGACCATGACGCGGTTTCATGCCGGCCTCGGCGAAGCCAAGGACATCGACAACATCAAGTACCTGGCCGAGAACATGCTGGGCCGCACCTTCTGCCCGCTGGGCGATGCGGCGGCCATGCCGATGCTGGGCTTTGTGAAGAAGTTCCGCAAAGAGTTCGAGGACCACCTGAACGGGAAGGTTTGCCCGTTCGCCAAACATGCGGACTTGACCGCAACTTGAGGAAGAATCTATGGAATATGTCAAAGCAATTCCACTTACGCCGGCACAGGTCGGCGGAGAAACAAAAATCCAGGAACTTATCTCTGCAGATCCGTCAATTTTAGGACTGAGCGATGATGTGAAACTTCTGGAACGGGAGAAGACTGTCTTTAGTGGCGGCCGTCTCGATGTACTTCTCGATGTGCCAGGAAACAACAAACGCTATACCGTAGAAGTACAGCTTGGAAAATGCGATCCCGATCACATTATTCGAACTATCGAGTATTGGGACTTACTTCGAAAGAGAGAACCGGGCTACGAATACATTGCCGTGCTTGTCGCGGAACAGTTGACCAATCGGTTCTTCAATGTGATACGGCTGATTGGTGATCGTCTTCCCTTGATAGCAATTCAGATGTCTTGCTTTGAGGTTGACGGAAAAGCGACAGTGACGTTCACAACGGTGCAGGGATTGTCCCCGGAACAATCTGGCGAGAGCGCCGATGACCGAGGAAATAGCAAGGAAGCAGAAACTGGATGGAGAAAATGGGCCGGGCCGGAGATCATGAAGGTTGTCGATGGCATCTTTGAGGTCGCCAAAACTTGCGTCCCGGGACTGAGACTCAAGTTCACGCAGTCCTATGTCTCGATCAAACGAGGTGAGTCGAACGCGAATACCGCAGTAATCTGGCCGCAGAAGAGACAGGTCAGAATGGGTCTGGTCATACCGAAGCCCGATCCAAGATCAGAGCAGCTTGAGAAGCTTTTTGCAGCCGCCGGAATGCCGTTTTCATACGACAGTTCTTGGGGGGCTCAGGTCTTTTCAGTTTCTCCCGCATTATTTGTGCAAAACAAGGACTTATTTCAAGAGGCAATGACGCTCGCTTTTTCGGAATGATCAATGAGCCTCAAGTTGGGACTTCAGTATCGGAGCGGATTCTTTGAAGGCAAGAGAGATCATTCGCATCATCGAAATGGATGGGTGGTATCTTCACTCGCAGAAGGGCAGTCACGCGCAGTACAAGCACCCGGTGAAACCGGGCCGGGTGACGGTTCCGATGCATGGCGGTAAGGACCTGTCAATGGCAGACGTTCAAAGTATCCTGAAACAAGCGGGGTTGAAATGACGAAACGCTATCTGGTTGTTTACGCAAAATGCAAAGGCGGCAACTACTCTGGCCACGCCCCCGATGTGCCCGGTTGTGTCTCCGCCGGGGACACACTCGATGAAATGAACACCATGATGCGCGAGGCTCTCGAATTCCACCTGGAAGGGATTCTGGAGGATGGCCATACGATTCCAGAACCTACGACGATGAGCATCGATCTCAAAGCTGAAGATTTTGAAGATGTCGATTACTTTCTGGTTCGGCAACTTGAAGTGACAGTTCCAGGTCGCAAGCAAACTGGCGAAGCCGTTCGCGCCGCATAGGAAAAAATGGCAGACGTAACCATACAAGTCGATGGAAAGAAGCTCACGGCTCCCGCGGGGACGCTGCTGATCGATGTCTGCCGCAAGGCGGGCATTGAGATTCCGGCTTTCTGTTATTACCCCGGGCTGAGTCTGCAGGCCGCCTGCCGCATGTGCGTGGTGCGCCAGGAAAAAGTGGGCAAGCTGCAAACCGCCTGCACCACCACCGTCGCCGAGGGCCAGGTGTTCATCACCGACTCGCCGGAGATCACCCAGGCGCGCAAGGCCACCATCGAGCTGCTGCTGGGCAACCACCCGCTCGACTGCCCGGTTTGCGACGCTGGCGGCGAGTGCGAGTTGCAGGACATGACCTTCAAGTACGGCGCGGGCGAGAGCCTCTACGCCGAGGCCAAGCAGCACCGCGAAGAGCAGCAGTGGTCGCCGGCCGTCTACTATGACCGCCCGCGCTGCATCCTCTGCTATCGCTGCATCCGCATGTGCGGCGAGGGCATGGATGTGTGGGCTTTGGGCGTGCAGAATCGCGGCGTCAGCTCGGTAATCGCCCCCAACGGCGGCGACCGCCTGGATTGCGAGCAGTGCGGCATGTGCATCGACGTTTGCCCGGTGGGCGCGCTGACCAGCGGCAGCTACCGCTACAAGACCCGGCCCTGGGAGATGAACCACGTCTCCACCGTTTGCACCCACTGCGCCGACGGCTGCAAGGTGACCCTGGGCGTGCGCCAGACCAGCGACGGCTCCGAGATTGTGCGCGCCGACAACCGCGACAAGAGCGGCATCAACGGCGACTTCCTTTGCGCCAAGGGCCGTTTCGGCTTCGACTTTGTCCAAAGCGCGGAGCGGCTGACCAAGCCCCTGGTGCGCAATGCCGCGGGCACTCTGGAACCGGCCACCTGGGAACATGCGCTGCGTACTGCGGCGGGCAAGCTCAAGGAGATTCGCGAGGCAAAAGGCGGCGCGGCCATCGGCGTGGTCGGCTCCAACCACACCACCAACGAAGAGAACTACCTGCTGCAAAAGTTTGCGCGCACGGTTCTGAACACCAACAACATCGATCACCAGCGCACCACGGATTATGCGGCCTTTGCGCGCGCCCTGGCCGGTCACAAGGAGAAGGTGGCCAGCTTGCGCCAGATTGCGGCGGCTCCGGCCATCCTGCTGGTGGGCGGCAACCCGACAGAGGAGCATCCGCTGCTGGCCTGGCTGCTGCGCACCAACGTGCGCCTCAACCGCGCCCGGCTTTACGTTGCCAATTCAGGAACCATCAAGCTGGAGCGCCAGGCCAGGGCTGCCCAGGCAGTGCCGGAGGACGGCTACAAGGTTCTCGCGGCCTTCATCGACGGGAGCAAGGCCGAATTCAGCAAGACCCTGCTGGCCGAGGAGTCTTTGGTGGTGATCTTTGGCCAGGAGTATCGCGGCCAGGATGTGGAAACTCTGGTGGCCTGGGGCCTGAAACGCGGCAACGTGCGCTTTGCCTTCCTCGGCGATCACGCCAACTCCCGCGGCGCGGCGGATATGGGCCTCTTCCCTGACCTGCTGCCTGGCTATGTGCCGGTGACTGCGCACGGCGCCTTTGCCGAGTATCCCGGCTTGCCGGCAACGCCGGGCAAGAGCTTGCCGGAGATGTTTGAAGCAGCCGCCAAAGATGAACTGAGCGCCTTGCTGGTCGTCGGCGCCAACCCTGCCGCCAAACTTGGGGCGGCTGCTTTGAAGAACACGTTTGTCATCGTTCAGGACCTGTTCCTTACCGAAACCGCGGCTCTGGCCGATGTGGTTTTCCCGGCCGCCAGCCTCTACGAGAAGACCGGCACAGTGACCAACACCTATGGCGACGTGCAGTTGGCCAGGAAAGCGGCCGATCGAGCAGGCGTCAAACCGGACTTTGAAATCCTGGTCCGCCTGGCCGGGGCCATGGGCGTGGACGTGAAGAAGCTGGTTCCCTTTGGCAGCGGCAGTGTGACCGCCGACCTGGGCCAGACCCGCGGCGTGCAGGCCGGCGAGGCCGATCGCCACGCAGTGTGGCTGGCCGCCAATCACCTGGAATTGAAGCTCAGCCCCTTCGATCCGTTGGCCGTGCTGGACGAGATCGAGCGGCTGGTTCCCGGCTACCAGCTGGACCGGACCAACCTTCTGGGCGGCAACGATGTACCGACCGAGCCGGGCTTTGTGCCTGTCTCGGCGCTCGCCGCGCCGCAGGTGGCCAAGCCGGATTTGGTGGTTCCGGCGCACGATGGCCTGTTCACCTCCGCAACGCTGGGCCGGTATAGCCATGCGCTCCAGGAACTTGAACGGCATCAGGCGCCCGACGGGGCGGACTCCGCCGCGGATTGAATCCTTAGTTGAATCAGGAGCGTCCTTGTGAAAGAAACAAGCGAGGAAAAGCAGATTCGGGAAGCAGTCGAGCAGAGAAAGCGACGGGCGCGAGAACTCGGCATCGTTGATCAGGTGTTCAGGCTCTACCAGGAACACCTGAAATATCTGAGGAGTGACTTCGGCCACGATCTGAACTGTATGCCGAAATCGGTCACATCGGTTTCAAGGTGCTCACGGAATGGAGGTTCTGGATCTACCGAAGTGGTCGATATCTCCTTCGGCAACGAAACCTATTCATTTTCATTTAGCGAAAGATTGACCCCCGTCCCTGGGGAGTATTGGAGTACGGGTAGTATTGAGGTTAAGAAGGATGGGGTGCTCCTGTTGGAGGTTCAATGCATGCAAAACGACGATAGGTACCTAGGTTTTACGTGGGAAGTATCTGATGTGGGCGCCTTTATCGAAGGCCCGTGGGTAGCAGATATCAGCAGATTTGCCCAGCAGGTGTTTGGTCGCAAGAGCCAGCAACTGGCTGATTGGAATCGTGGAAGAAAGAACACGGAGTTAGAGGAGTTGA
>Ga0326727_10020101_pt1 | contig 13306 bp, 15 predicted proteins | sample MB2enrmetagenome_FD_207643 | JGI IMG/M metagenome (GOLD analysis project Ga0326727, IMG submission 207643) | Lab enriched peat soil microbial communities from McLean, Ithaca, NY, United States - MB29MY | ecosystem: Environmental > Terrestrial > Soil > Wetlands > Peat | place: USA: New York...
TGGCCGGCCTCCGCGCAGCTATTGAACTGGCCCGCCACGGCGACGTTCCTTGTGGTCACCAACGAATCTCAATGCGGGAAGGTTTCGCGGCGTCCGGCGAGCAGGTTGTCTTCGAGGAATGTTAGAAGACCGGCGCAAGCCGATTGCGGGCCGTCGAGCCGCGGAGAATTCGTTCGCTGTAACCATCGTGTCGTTGTCTTGCAACTCCTCCTCATGCTCTGGCGGTCTGCGCCGATGACTCTGTGACAGGGAAAGTGACGAAATCCTCGCGGCCATGCCGGATGGAAGCGCATGGAGCGGCTGGGCCTTCCTTCGTCCCTCGAGCAAGAGCCCGACAGGAGGTATCGCCGATGCTGTTGCTGTGGACCGACAATCTTAGCGTGGGCATCGATCAGTTTGACGACGATCACAAGCGGATGATCGCAATCATCAACGAGTTGCATTGCGCCATCCAGGCAGCCGGCGTCAAAGGAGCGATCGACAAGGAGGAGATTGAGATCGTCCTCCACCGGCTCCAGAATTACATCCGCTATCACTGCGATCGCGAAGAGCTGTTCATGGCCAAGACCGGCTATCCCGAGTTCGAATCGCACCGTGCGGAGCACCTCCGCCTGGAGGCGGCGATTGCCGATATGGCCGGGCGATTCCGGAATTCGACAGACCCGGAACACGCCGCGGAGATCATGCATTTCATCTTCGATTGGGTCACCAATCACATCTTTGTGCTCGACAGGCAATTCTCATCGCATCTGCGTGCCAACGGGCTTTTCGAAGATCTCGCTGATGAGCTGGAGCCGGCAGGCGCATTCAGCCAGTAATCGAGGCCGGCCCCGGCATCGGACGCGTGATCTTGACAGCGGCCTTGCGCCGAACGGTTACTCAGCAAGTGCTCGTCCGGGCGCAAACCACGAAACCACCGCGCACACCGTTAGGATCGCGCCCATCGTTGCCAGCGAGTAAGTAATCGGAACGTCGATCCAGCGGGCCGTCAGCATCTTCAGCGCAACAAAGGCCAGCATCGCGCCCAGCCCGAAGTGCAGATAGCGGAAGCGGTCGAGCAACGCGGCCAGCGCAAAGTAAAGCGAGCGCAGCCCAAGCACCGCCGCAATGTTCGACGTGTACACCACGAAAGGATTGTGGGAGATGGCCAGCACCGCGGGAATGGAATCCATGGCAAACAGAATGTCGGTGACTTCGACGGCCAAAATCACGGGCAAGAGCGACCCCTTTGCGGGCTGCAGCCGGCGAATCCATTCCGGAATCGCCGCCTTTGCCGAGCCGCCGCGCAGCAGCCTCGACGCGGCATAAAGCAGGAATAGCCCGAAGATCCACGTGATCCAGTCAAACCGCCTGATCAGTGCGATGCCCGCAAGAATAAATGCGCCGCGCAGCACCACCGCTCCGATAACGCCCCACAGCAGCGCGCTGTGCTGCCGGCGCCGGCTGATTTGAAATCCCTGAAAGAGGACGAGAAAGACGAAAAGATTGTCGACGCTGAGCGAGGTCTCGATGGCGTAGCCGCCCACCCACTCGAGTGCCGGCTGCCGGCCCTGAGTCACGCCGATCCACGCGGCAAACCCGGCAGCGGCCAGCACGAATGCGAGCGTCCCCAGCCATGCAAACGTCTGCGGGCGCCTGGTTTCGCGGCCGTGGCCGGGCAGCAGCGAATCGGCCAGCAGCAGCAGCGCCACCACCGCGTGAAACCCCACCCACCAAACCCACGACACGCCGGCAATCATCTTTGGATGGTATAGCAAAACAGGAAATAGGAAGTTGAACGAGGATTAGACGGGCAAAGCGAGAGACCTGGGGGATCCCTGATTCCCGCGAGAGTCAGTGTTTCGACGCGACGGTCGTGGGCTGGTTGAATTGGGAGGGACTAAACCAAATTTCGTATTGTCTTGGTGGAGGCTCCTTTGATCCTTTCCAATCTGGGATCACTTTTTTCGCATCCACGCCCATTGAGCTGAGGTTTTCAAGGATCAAGGCACAATCCTGCGCGCTCTGCGGCGTATCTTCCCAATATCGCAGTTCGGTCACATTAGGAAAGTTCGTGCCCTTCGGTGGAGACCCTGTCTTGGGCACGACAAAACCGGCAGCTCGAAGCCCGATTGCTATTTTGCTGGCGGCCGGTCTCTGGTCCTCATTTGCGACATCCAAGTAAATAATGGGAATGGACTTTGCCGCGTCTGGATTAGCCGCAGTGGCTTGCTGGAGCGCCGCTGAAGCTCCCGAACCCAGCTTCAGGAGTAATCCATTCGTCACTTTTGCGTAATCCCTTTGGTTCTCGTCTACTTGCTTCTTAAGCGTTTCCTCTTGACCCTTTAGCGTTGTAATGTTTTCTTTGTGCTGCTGTTCCTCGAGCTCGATCTGTTTTAGCTTCGCCTCCGCGGATCTTATCTGGGCAGAACTCCACCACAGAGAACCTAGAACGGCCACTGCTCCCGCAAAGGTCAGAATCAAGGCAAAACGTGACTGATTCTTGAGTTGCTTGACAAGCTCGAGTTTCAGGTCAGACTCAAGCGATGACCCAGCAGCGGCAGTCTTGTCTTGTGGAGTGTCTCCTCCATCCTCACGAACCATAGCCGCCTCCTCTATTTCGTTGCAGAGAATTTAAGGGCAATATTGGTGACCTTGGTGACCATAGTAAGGAGCCCGCCGACACTGATACTGGCAACGCCCCCGGAGCCAAAGAAAAGGTGTACCGCACTCGCTTTGCTGCTACTGTCGTTATCCTGAAGGGCTTGAATGCCGGCGTAGATGACCACAATGCCGGCTAACGTGCTTAGCGCCAGGAACGCAAATCGCTCCCAACGAAACAGCCTAAGCAGTTCCTCTGTATATTCCACCGGGGACTTTCCATGGTCGGGCAAATTAGGGGCATCACCCATATAAACTCCGCAAGTTTAGCCATAACCGTAGTTAGCCGATTATTAGTGCGGCTTTCTACAGATGTCAAGAGGAAAGCTGGGACTAACAGCGCAAAAAGAATTCCGAGATAGTTTGCAAATGAGTTATCCGGCACGCGCCGGTCTCGGCCACATCAAAGGAGCGGTGTCCGGGCGATTCGCCGGATATCCAGCTTCTTGCTCCGCTTCCTCATCGCAGGTCAATCAGGCGAATCGTCTCCAGAAACACATCCCCATCGATCGTCAAACTGCGCGCGCTGATCTTGTCCATGGTGTCCTGGGCGGTGTGGTGGTAGCTGTTGTTGGGGCCGTAGTCGAGATCGATTACGTCGATCGACGGCACGCCGCGCTCGACAAACGGCAGGTGATCGTCTTCCACCGGCCCCTCGGTTTGAAAGAAGTGGTGCCCATAGCCGAATTTGTTGGCGGCCTGCGTCATCAGCGCCACCAGCCAATCGGCGGAGCGCGACTCGCGCTGAATGTCGAGGTCCTTGTCGCCGATCATGTCGGCCAGTATGAATGCCTTGATGCGGCCCAGCGTTCCATCGCGGCCCCACTTGGCAGCCAGGTGGCGGCTGCCGTAGGTCGAGTCGGAAGCGGACCAGCTTTGAATAGCCTCTTCGCCGTCAAAGAAGACCAGCCACACCGAGTAGCCGTCGAGTTTGCCCGTTTTGCTGTGCGCCATCTCCGCGCGCAACTGGTCCGCAATGGCCAGCAGCAGGCCGGTCGTCGATCCGCCGTCGTTGGCGCCCACAAAGTTGATGTTGCGCAGCCAGTAGTTGGTCTCGTAGTGCGAGCCCAGCACGATCACGCCGTCTTTCTTGCCGGCAAAACGGACGATGAAGTTGCGCATGGCCACCGGGCCGATGGGTGTGTTGGCCGTGAACGCGTCTTCTTCAAGCTGGTCGTGCTTGAACTGGTTGCGCAGAAACTCTTCGGCCTTGGCATGGCCTGGACTGGTGGGCCAGCGCGGGCCGATAGATACAAATTGCTGTGTATACTCGAAGGCTTTGGCGCCGTTGAAGTGCTGCTGGGCTGGAGCGGCGAAAGGCGCGAAAAAGAGAATTACGAAAACGGCGCTGTAAACAAACGGAACGCGGGCCGGGTGTTTTCGTCTCCCACCCTTGCCACAAAAACAAAGACGCGGCGAGGATGGGGCACCCAGCATTCTTGCCGCAACTCGGTTCCACGATGAGGAGAGAATCATTGCTCCGCCTTGGCCTCTTTGGCTTTGCGCCGCGAAGGGTGCACCCACCAGGCCACACCGATGCCGATCAGATAAAGCGCCAGCATAGGCACGGCGTAAATGCACATGGTCCATGGGTCGGGACTGGGGCAGATGCAAGCCGCCACCAGGAATACGGCCAGAATCGCGTAACTGATGTTCTTCCAAAGGAACCTTGGGCTGACGATGCCGAAGAGGGCCAAAAAGAAGATGAGGATGGGCAACTCAAAGCTGATGCCGAGGCCGAGAATGATGGAGAGGAAGAAGCTGCTGTACTCCTCGATGGTGACCATGGGCGTGAAGTTGTGGCCGAAGCCCACGATAAGGATCTGCAACGCGCCGGGCAGCACATAGAAGTAGCCGAATGCGGCGCCGCCCAGGAACAACGCGACGGTGGCGAGCATGAAGGGAACAACGAAGCGGCGCTCCTTTTGATAGAGCCCCGGCGCGATGAACAGCCAGACCTGAAACAGGATGAAGGGCGAGGCCAGAATGGCGCCGCCGACCAGCGAAACCTGCAGGTCGAGGTTTAACGGGTCCATGGGGTGCGTGAAGACCAGCGTCTTGCCGATGTGGACGAGGGGCGCCTGGATGATGCCCACAAACCGGTCGTGAAAGGCCCAGACCGCAACAAAGCCAATGGCGAGAAAGATGGCGGAGCGGACGATGCGTTTGCGCAGCTCGTCCAGATGCTCCATCAGGCTCATGCCGGGCAACTCCGCGCGCTGGGTCACTGCCTCTCGCGCCTTGCCGATTGCATCCGCCGGATCAACCATGATGGGCCGCCTGGGCTGGGTCTGGACTGGGGGCTTCGTTGAGGCTCGGGCCGCTCTCGTTGGCGCGGAGTTCGTTCGCCCCGGGAAGCAGCGCTGCTTCGGCTGCGGGATGAGGGTCATGACGCGCTTCGACGGCTGCCTCCGCGCCTGCCTGATCTGGCCGCGCCGCATGGCTGTTCGGCTTGGCCGCCGCAACCTGCTCGCCGGTTGAAGGCGGACGGATGCGTGGATACGCTTCTTCGCTGTTTGGCGGATCGGCAGCAGCATCCAACGTAGGCGAAGGGTATTGTGTCTGTTCCGGGTAGTAGCTCTCCATCGCCGCAGTCGCCGATTGGACAGCAGCCGGCGCCGCGGTCGTCGCTTCCGACACCTGGGAGCCGGCCTCAATCGCCGCCGGTGCGGCCAGCGCCAGCGTCCGCAGACGTTCTTCTTCCTGCTTCCGCCGGTCGGACTCCTCGGCGTTGCGAAGCTCCTCTTCCATCTGAAACTTGAAATCGTTCGAGGCCTTGCGGAACTCGTACATCAGCTTGCCGACCTGACGGCCGATCTGCGGCAGCTTTCGCGGCCCGAAGACCACCAGCGCGATCACCATCAGGATCAGCGAGTCCCACATGCCGAGTGTGGCAATTTGAATTGGCGGCGGAGTCACCATCGAGAGCAATGATACCTGCCCGCACAAGGCGCTCACAAACGGGGGCGGCGCCTTCTTCCCCGATCCGCGGCAGGCGGAAGCACTTCTCCTAAGATGGTTAGGGAACAAAACATCGCGCCTTGCCGTAGTACTCACCGGAGCGGAAGCGCGGTTAGGCTCCGTTCGGAATGGAGAAACCATGAAACGGATTGCGATTGCCATTTTTTTCGGTCTCTGCGCGGGTGTGCTTTGTGCCACCGGAGCATTCGCCGCGGGCATCCTGAAATTCTCGATTACCACTCTCTTGTTTGTCTTGCTGAACCGGGCGGTGATGGGCTTTGCCATCGGCGTCTCCGGGTTGAAGCTGCATTGGGCCTGGAACGGCATCGTCATCGGGATGGCCGTGGGCTCGATCTTCTCCTATTTTCTTTTCATGAATGTGGGGGTGAGCATCCTGCCGGCGGTGAACTTCTTCGTGAACGGCCTCTTCGGGCTGGGGATCGAATTCTTCACGACAGTGGTCTTCAAGCAGCCGTCGCCCGCGTCCGCGCGGTCCGCGGTCCGCGCCGCATCGGCCTAAGATATGCGATTTCAGGGCCATTTTCGCAAGGAAATCCCGCCTTCCATGTTGCCAAGAAAGCTGACCAAGCCGGAGATCTGCCAAATGAAACCCGTCTGCGAACCATCCGAACGACCGGAAGTTCCTCCTTCCAGGGACTATGACCTCGAATCCATCCGCGCGGACTTCCCCATCCTGCGCAGCTCCGTTCGCGGCCGTCCGCTGGTCTATCTCGACAGTGCGGCTTCGGCGCAGAAGCCCGTCCAGGTGATCGAGAGGGAATGTTCCTTCTATGCCGAGGAGTACGCCAACATCCATCGCGGGCTGTACTTTCTGAGCGAAGCGGCGAGCGAGCGCTACGAGGGGGCGCGCCGCAAGGTTCAGTCCTTCCTCCATGCACGGCACGAGCATGAGATTGTTTTCACGCGCGGCGCCACCGAGTCCATCAACCTGGTAGCTGCCAGCTTCGGGGACGGATTTCTCAAGGAAGGCGACGAGGTTCTGATCACCGGTCTCGAACACCACTCCAATATCGTGCCCTGGCAGCTTCTTGGCCAGAGGAAAGGCATCGTGGTGAAGACCGCTCCGGTCAACGACGCCGGCGAAGTGCCGGTCGACGAATTCGTCAAGCTGCTGGGCCCTCGCACCCGTTTGGCAGCCTTCACCCAGGTGTCGAATGTGTTGGGCACAGTGCTTCCCGTCGCGGCCATGATCAGCGCGGCGCATCAGGCCGGGGTCAAGGTGCTGATCGACGGCGCCCAGTCGGCGGCGCACATGGAAACCGACGTGCAAGCGCTCGATTACGATTTCTTTGTCTTCTCCGGCCACAAACTCTACGGGCCGACAGGCATTGGCGTACTCTACGGCAAGGAAGCGCTGCTCGACGCCATGCCGCCTTACCAAGGCGGCGGCGGCATGATCGCCGGCGTCAGCTTCGACAAAACAACCTACGCCCCGCTGCCGGAGAAGTTCGAGGCGGGAACGCCGCCCATTGCTCAAGCGGTCGCGCTGGGCGCGGCGATCGACTACGTGACCGGTCTCGGTCTCGGTCGCATAGGCGCCCACGAGGCGGATCTGCTCCGCTACGCCACTGCCCGGCTCTCCGCGATCGGAAGACTGGCAATCGTAGGCACGGCGGCGGAAAAGGCCTCCGTCCTCTCCTTCGTCATGGATGGAGTCCATCCTCACGACATCGCGCAAGTGCTTGACAGCCGCGGAGTGGCGGTTCGCGCCGGCCACCACTGCGCCCAGCCGCTGATGGCGCGCTTCGGCCTTCCGGCCACGGTGCGGGCCTCCTTCGGCCTTTACAACACCCGCGCCGAGGTGGACGCATTGGCGGAGGCGCTCGAAAGGGTGGAGGCCCTTTTCATCCCATGAACGATGCCCTCGATCTCTACCAGGAGTTGATCCTCGACCATGGCCGCTGTCCGCGCAACCGCCGCGTCATCGCCGATCGCAGCCATTTCGCGCATAGCGAAAACCCGTCGTGCGGAGACCAGGTGGCCGTCTTCCTCCAGATCGACCAGCGCGGCACGATCCGCGATGCCGCATTCCAAGGCCAGAGCTGCGCCATTGCAACCGCGTCTGCCTCGCTCATGACCGAGGTGCTGGCCGGAAAGACGACCGTCCAGGCAAAAAGCCTCTCCGCTTGGCTGCTCGCCCTCGCCACCGGCGGCGCCGAGCCGCCGCTCGATGGAATGGAGGCCGAAGTAAAGCGGCTCTCCATGCTCTCGGGCTTACGCGGCTACCCATCCAGGGTGAGATGCGCCACCCTGGCCTGGCAGACCATGGTAAGCGCGCTTGAAGGTCCCAAGGAGGCTCTATGAATATAGATCGGTTCGTCCTCGTCTTTGCTGGATCCATGGTGCTGATCAGTCTTGCGCTCTCGTATTTCTTCTCACATTACTGGCTCTTGCTTGCCGTCTGGGTCGGCATCATGCTCTTTCAATCCGGATTGACCCGCTTTTGTCCCATAGCGCTCGTCTTCAAGAAATTGGGGGTGAAGCCGGGGAACGCCTTCCGGTAATGCCAATTGAGGCAAGCGACGGACAACTCGGAGCCGGACGCGCCGTCAACCGCATCCAGATCCGCAAGAGCGTGAAGCACTGGGTCAGAGTGGCACTTGACCGAATGCTGGAGACGTCAACTTCTCGCTTCTAGCTCCTAGTCTTCAGCCCCGGCTCAATGCCGAACTGGACTGGTTCCACCCGATCGCAGGAGAAGATAAAAGGGTGAAAAGCTAGCGGCTAGAAGCGAGCGGCTAGAAGCTGTTCCCCGATTCGTCGTAAACTACATGCAGGACACACCCATGAAGACCTTCACACTCGAAGAAGCACAATCGTTGCTGCCGGTTCTCGAATCGCTGCTGAAGCGAGCCATCGAGGGCAAGCAGTTGGCGGAGGAGTCCGAAGCCAGCCTCAACGATCTGGCGCGCCGCATCTATCTCTCCGGGGGCATGAAGGTGGACACGGGCAGCGTGGCCAAAAGGCGCGCAGAGATCGAAACTCACCTGCAGCGCGTCCGCGAGAGCATCGGGGAGATCGATTCCATAGGAGTGCAGGTCAAAGACCTCGGCGCCGGCCTGCTGGACTTTCCCTGCCGCATCGACGATGAGGTAGTTCTGCTCTGCTGGCGCCTGGGCGAGCCCTCCATCGAGCACTGGCATACGGTCGACTCAGGCTTTCAGGGCCGCCAGCCCGTCGACGAGCGCTTCCGCCGCCGCTCCGCTTCCGGCGGCCGTCCCAACTGAATTGCGCAGAGCCGGTGCTTTCAAAGCTGGATTGATGTACGACACTCTCCGCCACCCACCGCATCGAGCGATTGCCGGCACAGGTGCGTCCTTTCTTCATGAGCGCCGGCGACTCGTGCGCGTCGAATCTGCTGGTGAGACACCGCGCAGTCGAAAGCGATACTCTTTGAATTGGGCTTATTCATCCAGTCAATCCTCAGGAACAATCAACCATGGAATGTGGAAGCATGAAAGCAAAGGAGCGGGAATGAGCATGGGCGGGTGGGCGCGACGGAAGTTGGTGCTGGCGGCGTCAGTGCTGGTTGGCGTTTCAGTTTGTATTCTGGCGGGTTGCGGAGACTTCTGGCAAGCGCCAGGCGGCGGCACAAGCTTCACACTCACTAACAGCGGCAACATCACCGTGAGCCCCGGCGCCACCACCGGCAACACGTCGACCATTACCGTAACGCCATCGAGCTCGTTTACAGGAACGGTTACATTGGCATGCGCGGTGACCTCTCCTACGGCCGCTGTCAGTGCAACGACGTGCGGCCTTTCTTCGGATTCTCTTTCGTTCACCAGCGCCACGGCGCAAACGTCCACCCTGACTGCAACCACCACCGCCACCACGACGGCCGGAATATACCAGCTTACGGTAACCGGCACTTCAGGCAGCGCTACGGAAACCACCACCGTTTGCGTTGCTGTAGGGACTTCCTCAAGCGGTTGCACCTCCAGCACCAGCGGCAACTTCTACATTCTGAGCAAGACTTCCATTGCCGGCTATTCAATCAGCTCCAGCACACTGACGGCCATCTCAGGCAGTTCCAGTTCCGTTGACGGCGCCATCGCCGTTGCGATCAGCCCGAGCGGAAAGTTCCTTTATGTGGCTTCGCTCAATGGCATCACCCTCTACACCATCAACACCAGCACCGGCGCATTGACGCAAGGGAGCGCGGTCTTTCCTGACACGGTCGCCCAGGCAATCGCGGTCGACCCCTCGGGCAGATGGCTGCTGGATGCCTCGGATACGGGAACCCTCAATGCGATTCCAATCACTTCATCAGGCACTGAAGACACCAGCCGCTCGGTACAATCGCCTCCGCTAGCCAGCACCTCGGTTGAACCCGGGGGGATAGCCGTTTCCCCGAATGGGGCGCTTGTCGCTGTGGCTCAGGGCTCCCCGACTGGCACCCAGATCTTCTCCTTCACCTCCAGTCCCGCCAGCGGCGGTCCACTTGGAACCGTCCCGAGTACTTTCGGCCCGTACAACAAGTCCGGGGGCGCCGCATATTCGGTGGCTTTCGATCCCCAGAGCCGGCTGCTCTATATCGGTGAAACCGATGACTTCAATTCCGTTACCAATGGTGGCGCCTTGCGCGTCTTTAACATCAGCGGGAACACTCTAACCGAGTTCACTTACAGCCAGCCCTATGCGCCTGCTGGAACCGGACCCCACGCCATTCTGCCGACGCCGGACGGCAAGTATGTGTATGTGGCTAGCTGGGGGTCCGCAGCTCCCGGCGCGATCGCCGGCTACTCGGTCACCACCTCCGCCCTGACGGCCGTTGGGACAACTGTTCCCACCGGAACTGAACCTTACGGGTTGGCAGAGGACTCGACCGGCAGCTACGTGCTGGCGGTCAGCAGTACTGGGACTACCTTCGATGCCTACACCTTCGACGCAACCACAGCCGGTCAACTGGACTCCTCATTCACCGACTCGAGCCTGTCCGCCCCGATTGCCATCGTTGCCCTGCCCAAGTAGCGAAGAGCAGGGATTTGGAAGCAGGGAACAGAAAGCACGATCTGTGCAACTGTTCCCTGCTCTCTGCTTTTTGATCTCTGACCCCTGACCCCTGCTTCTGCTATCCTCAAGAGGACCGCCGCAGGCTGTGGACACGCCAACTCAAATCCTCTTCGTCTCTCCCGCAAGGCGCTTCGGAGCCGGTGTCGTTTTGTGGAGCGTCCTGCTCATGCTTTTCGGCGTCTGCGGATGCAGCCGGTTCCAGCACCAGCAGCAGGAGACGGTCTACGTCTCCGCCCGCCAGATGTACCTGCACGACCGTGTAGCCGCCGTCTCCAATCGCGTGGCGGAGGTGGTCAACGGCCAGCCGCTCGATGTGCTGGAACACGGCCGCCGCTTCCTCAAGGTGCGCACCCAGAAAAACGAGATCGGCTGGATTGAAGACCGCGCCGTCATCGACAGCAAGACCTACGACGCGTTTGTGCAGCTTGCCGTCGAACACAAAAACGACCCTGTCGCCGCCACCGCAATCCTCCGCGACGACCTCTATCTCCACATCCTGCCCGGCCGCGATACTGAGCATTTTTATCTGTTGGCCGGCAACTCCAAGGTCCAGCTCCTGGCTCGAGCCTCGGTTCCCAAAACGGCCGCCCCAGCGCTGGCGCCGCCATCCAAGCCGCAGGAGCCAAAGACAAACTCAAACCCCGCCCCATCCGCTACCGGCGCGTCCAAAGCGCCGGTCAAGAAATCGCAGATTACTCCTCCGGCCGCGGCGCCCTCAGTCGTGATGCCCTCAATCGCGGCGCTTCCGGTTGTCATGGAAGACTGGTGGCTGGTCCGCGACCGCGACGGCCACTCCGGCTGGATGCTCGCCGGACGAATGGATGTGGACATACCGGATGAGGTTGGCCAATACTCCGAGGGCCAGCGCATGGTCGGCGCCTACGTTCTCACCAAGGTCACCGACCCCGAGGCAACCACCGCCGGCCATCAGGTTCCCGAGTATGTAACGGTCCTCAGCCCGCCCAGTTCCGGCCTGCCCTGTGACTTCGACCAGGTGCGCGTCTTTACCTGGAGCGTCAAGAAACATCGCTATGAGACGGCCTTCCGGCTGCATCCCATTCAGGGCTTTCTGCCCGTCCGCATAGCGTCCCAGCCGGGCCCCAACGGCAGCACCATGCCCACCTTCAGCTTTCAGATCGCCAACAGCCAGAATCTCAACATCGACCCGGCCACCGGCATGGCCCACCCGGCTTCCATGCGAACCATTACCTATCTCATGAACGACACCCGCGTCATCCGCACCGGGCCGGACCTGGCGCCCATTCCCGTGGGGCATTTGGAAGGCGAGAAGGCGAAGAGTGGGAAGACGGGGAAGAAGAACCACAAATAGTCTCGCGCCCCACCAAAATGGGTTGGGGTCTCGCTTTGCGACCGGGGAAGACAACCAAAGGAGGACATCGGTGAGCAATGTTGAAGACGGGATGAACGTCTACGCGGACCTTGGCTTCAAGGACGCCGGACAGATGCCGATGACAGCCAGCATGCGCCCTGTGTGCCCCTGCGAGGCGCGATGGGAAAAGAACAGATCCGGCTGGCAACTGGTGCAGCCGCCCACCACATGAATGGCGCCCGTCTTGAGGCCCGCGTCGAACAGTTGGCGGCGGTTGGCTTCGACCAGATCCAGGTGCAGGCTGGGACCAATTGACGAATGGCCCGGGGCGCGCTGGGTCAGAAACAGCATGGGATATCGGGTGCGCACGGGATCGGTATCGTAGACCTCGCGGATCAGATCGCGAGCATAGGCGAACTGCGACTCGAAGCTGGAGAGGACTTCTTCGCCGATGGCGTAGCAGCAGGCGCCAATGCCGGGACCGATGGCGGCAATCAGATCTTCGGGCCGTGAGCCGAACTCAAGCCTCATGCGGCCGATGCCGGTTTCGACGATGCGCTTCGCCGTGCCTCGCCATCCTGCATGAAAGGCTGCGACTGCGCGGCGCTTGCGGTCGGCCACCAGAATGGGGATGCAGTCGGCGGTCATAACCCCGAGAAGCAGGCCGGGCTGATCGGTAAGCAGGCCGTCCCCGCTACACGGACGTTCGAGCGCTGCGCCCCCGGCAGAAGCAACGATCAAGACGTTGGAATGAATCTGGCGGGCAGTGAAGAGCGGGGCGTTTGCATCTCCGGAGATGGCTTCGGCCAGCAGCCTGCGGTTCTGCGTTACTGCTTCGCGGTCGTCGCCGACGGAGAATCCTAGATTCAACTCGCCGGGCGCGTCCTCAGCAGTGAAAACATGGCTCACTCCGCCTAGGCGCGTCGAGAATCCGTGCCAGAGCCAGGAGATTTTCCGCCAAGCGGGAATCGGCAGCCAATGAACGCCGTTGCAAGCAATCACGGGCATGGGAGCGGCACGAAACAGCTCTGCCTCTGACAGCCTATTCTCGGGCGCCCGCTCAAGGCGGACACGGCGAGCGACTCCAACCGAGCTGCCGCGAAGGTTGCGCGAGAGACCCGCGTTCACAAGCAGAGTGTCTGTGGTTTGCACGTCCGAGGTCTTTGGGGTGGTAGAGCGCGTCATCTGTTGCTGATTTTAACTGGCGGCAATTGGAGAGGATTTTGGAGGTAGTGGAGGAGTTTGAAAAAGCTCCCCTCAGGGGCTTCTATGAGACGGCTGGTGGTGTCAAGGGGTCTTTGTTTTTTTCTTCATTGGAGGTTTTTGCTTTTGCCTTTG
>Ga0326727_10020102_pt1 | contig 13306 bp, 13 predicted proteins | sample MB2enrmetagenome_FD_207643 | JGI IMG/M metagenome (GOLD analysis project Ga0326727, IMG submission 207643) | Lab enriched peat soil microbial communities from McLean, Ithaca, NY, United States - MB29MY | ecosystem: Environmental > Terrestrial > Soil > Wetlands > Peat | place: USA: New York...
GACTTTGTCCTGCACATTCAGGAGGGCGTCCGCATTTCGGTTTTCACCGGGCTGGACCTGGAGGTGTCGCAAGGCGAATGCCTGGGGCTGTCCGGGCCTTCGGGATGTGGAAAGTCGACCCTGCTGCGCTCGCTCTATGCCAATTACAAGCCCGACGCCGGGACCATCCTGATCCGCCATGACGGCCGGTTGGTCGACATGGCGGTGGCCGAGGCCAGAGAGGTTCTGGCGGTTCGCCGCGCCAGCCTGGGCTATGTCAGCCAATTCCTGCGGGTGATCCCTCGGGTCGCCACCCTGGATATCGTCGCCGAGCCGGCGATCCAGGCCGGACTGCCGCGGCCGGCGGCGCGCCAGCGGGCGGCCGGCCTGCTGGCGCGCCTCAATGTGCCCGAGCGGCTGTGGGGCCTGCCGCCCTCGACTTTTTCGGGCGGCGAACAGCAGCGGGTGAACATCGCCCGCGGCTTCGTCGTCGACTATCCGGTTCTTCTGCTGGACGAACCGACGGCATCGCTGGACGCCGATAACCGGGCCGTCGTCGTGGCCCTGATGCAAGAGGCCAAGGCGCGGGGCGCCGGCCTGGTTGGCATCTTCCATGATCACGACATCCGCGATCGGATCTGCGACCGGCTGTTCCATCTATCGCGCTTCGACGCCGCAGCCTGAAAGGGGCCGCCATGAGTGACGAGTTGATCCTGACCAATTGCCGAGTCGTCTGCCGCGACCAGGTTCTCGACGAAGGCACCGTGGTGGTCCAAGGCGGTGTGATCGCCGCCGTGGACGCGGGGCGCAGCCGCCTGTCCTCGGCCATCGACCTGGATGGCGACTATCTGCTGCCGGGTCTGGTCGAGATGCACACGGACAATATCGAAAAGCACTTCATGCCCCGCCCGGGGGTGTTGTGGCCGTCCCCGATGGCTGCGGTCTTAAGCCACGATCTACAGGTGGCCGGGGCCGGCATCACCACCGTGCTGGACGCCATTTCGTTGGGGGAAAGCAAGGACAAGGCCGAACGCAAGACCATCCTCGGCCTGTCGGTTCCGGCCATTACCCAGGCCCGTGCCGACCGTTTGACCAAGGCCGACCATTTCCTGCATCTGCGCTGCGAAGTTTCGCATCCCGATCTGGTTGCGCTGTTCGAGCCCCATGTCGACAATCCCCTGGTCCGCCTGGTATCGGTGATGGACCATACGCCCGGCCAGCGCCAGTGGTGGGACCTGACCAAATTTGTCCAATACAACAAGGGTGAACATTGGTCCGACGACGAGTTGGAGCGGCGCGTCCGTCACCTGAAGGATCTGCAGGGCGCCCATGCCACGGGGCACCGCCGGCATGTGGCAAAGGTCTGCCGGGAACGTGCCATTCCCCTGGCCAGCCACGATGACGCCACGCCCGATCACATTGACGAAAGCGTCGAGGACGGTGCCACCATCGCAGAGTTTCCGCTGACCCTGGCCGCCGCCGGCCTGGCCCGCCAGAAGGGAATGCGGACCATCATGGGCGCCCCCAATGTGGTGCGCGGCCAGTCCCATTCCGGCAATATGTCGGCCCTGGATTGCGCCGCGGCCGGCCACCTGGACGGACTGTCCTCGGACTATGTTCCGGCCTCGCTGCTGTTTGCCGCCTTTCTGCTGGTTGAAAAGGTGGATTGGCCGTTGACCGAGGCGGTGGCGACGGTATCGGACAATATCGCCCGCATGGTCGGCCTTGGCGACCGCGGGCGCATCGAGGTGGGCTTGCGCGCCGACCTGGTCTGGGTGATGGACCGCCAACATTGCCCGGTGGTGCGCCAGGTCTGGAGCGCCGGCCGCCGGGTGATCTGATGACCTATCGCTTCTCCCTCTATGCCGTGCCGCATCCCGATCATCCCCTGTGGTGCCTGGGCAACCGCTGGCTGGGGCGGGACGCAGACGATACCAGGGACGCCGGCACCACGCGATTCTTCGCCGACGCCAGGCGCTACGGCTTTCATGGCACCTTGAAGGCCCCGTTCCGCCTGGCCCCGGGCCGCAGCGAAGCGGCCTTGCGTCGGGACTTGTGCCGCTTTGCCGCGGGGGAAGACGGTCTTGCGGTGACGCTTGCCATCTCGGACGACCTGGGATTCCTGGCTTTGCGGCCGGTCGGGGGTGAGGCTCGGGTCCGCCGTCTGGCCGACGCCTGCGTCATCGTCTTCGACGACTATCGCGCGCCGCTCTCCGCGGCCGAGCAGCAGCGACGCCTGGCCGGCGGCGGACTGTCCGACCGGCAACAGGCGCTGCTGGCCACCTACGGCTACCCCTATGTGCTCGATCAGTTCCGCTATCACATGACCCTGGCCGACCCTTGCCCGGACCCGGGGATCGTCGGCAGGCTGGCGGATGCCGCCCGGTCCTGGTTCGCCCCCGCCCTGGCCGCACCCGTTCCCCTGGACCTGGCCCTGTTCATCGAACCGGAGCCCGGCACCGCCTTCCAATTGGCGGAACGGTATCCTCTGGGCAGGCGCTAGTCGGTCGCTTCAATTCAATTGAAGGGTTGCATCGCTGCAGTCGTGCCGGCGTCACCGGCGCCGAGGCCGGCGCTACTGACCTAACGCCGATCGGCAGCGTCCAGCAATCCGCGGCCGATCAGGTCGTCCCACAGGCCGTCGGCACCCTGGAAATGGTGGGTGGCAAAGCCCAAGGACCGGGCGGCGGTGATGTTGGCCTCGACGTCATCGACGAACAGGCAGGTTTCGGCCGTCAGCCCGAAGCGGGACAGCAGGTGATGGTAGATGGCCGGGTCGGGCTTCAAAAGACGGATCTCGCCGGAAATCACCAGGCCGTCGAACAGGGCGGGAAAGTCGTAGCGCTGCGCCACCAGGGGAAAGGTCTCGGCGGAACAGTTGGACAGCAGATAGAGCGGGACGCCGGCCTTCTTCAAGGCGCGGGCCGCCGCCACCGTGCCCTGAAAAAGGCCGCCGACGGTTTCCGGCCACCGTTCGAAGAACAGGCGGGCCAAGGGCGCGTAGGCGGGGTAGGTGGCCTCGATTTCCGCGACCGCCTCGGCAAAGCTGCGCCCTTCGTCCTGGCGCAGGTTCCAGGCCGGGCAGCACACCGTCGACAGAAAGAACTCCATCTCGCCCGCGTCGGGGATCAGTTTGGAGAACAGATAGCGGGGATTCCAATCGAGAAAGACGCCCCCCATGTCGAAAACGACGGTGGAGATGGGCATGAGTCGCTCCTTCAGATCATCGGTGGTTCCCGCCGAAACGCGATTACATCTTGCGCAGGAGTTGCGCCCGGCGGTTTGGTGTGTGGTGCAATGCCATCAGGGGAGGGGCTGCGACCGGACGGTGCAGCGAGCGGAAGAAGGTGGAAATGACATCGGGAGCCTTGCCGGCGATGTCGTCGACCTCCTGGCGGATCATCCAGGAGTGCAAAAGGCCGGTGACCAGGCTGTAAGTGGCCAGGGCGGCGACGTCGGGCGCCAGGCCGTCGGCCAGGAGATGTTTTTCCTCGGCCTCGTGAAAGATGGCCGTCATGCGGCCGATGATGTCGCAGGACCATTCCTGCAGTCGCCGCGCGGCGTCCTCGAATTCTTCGACATACTCGCATTTGCGGAACAGGATCTCGATGACCCGCCGACGGCGTTGGTCGTGGGCGATCTGCAGAATGGAGCGGATCCAGAAGTCCCGCAAGGCGACCACCGGATCGGGGTAGCCAAGCGTTTCCATTTGCATGTTCTCAAGCGGCAGCGCCACGCGGCTGTGCATGGCGTGGAACAGGTCAATCTTGTTCTTGAAATGCCAATAGATGGCTCCGCGCGTGACCCCGGCATGGTTGGCGATATCGTTCAACGAGGTGTTGGTGACGCCCTTTTCGAAAAAAAGAATCTCCGCCGCATCAATGATTTGCGTTCGGGTTTTCTCGGCGTCTATTTTCGTTTTGCCAGCCATCGGTCTGATCTAGTCGTTTCATGAAAACATACTAGGATGTGATGTTTCCATTCAATTTGTTTTGTGTTTCAGAATATTTAAATTTCACCGGCGACAGGCTGTTTCCCGCCGTTCTGCAGAGCGGTCTTGATCGCGCCGATCGCCGTCAGCAAGCGGGTGAAATCGTCCACCTCCAAGGCACCGATACAGCCGATGCGGAAGGTGTCGGCGTGGCTCAGCTTGCCGGGGTAGATCAGGAAGCCCCGTTCGGCCAGCATCCGGTAGAACAGGCCAAAGTCGAACCAGCTGTCCTTCGGCTGGTGGAAGGTGGCGATGATCGGGGCCTGCACCGCCGCGGCCAGGAACAGGCGAAACCCCAGCTCGGTCATGCCTTTGGCCAGGGTCTCGAAATTTCGCCGGTAGCGCTCCAGGCGCGCCGAAGGTCCGCCTTCCGTCTCCAGGCCGCGCAAGGCTTCGACCAGGGCCGCGGCCACCTGGACCGGCGGCGTGAAGCGCCACTGGCCGTTGGCTTCGAAACCCTTGTTCTGGGCGTGGAGATCTAAGGACAACGATGGGCTGTTGTCGACGGACGCCTCCAGCAGTCGGCGCTCGACCAGGGCGAAGCCGATGCCGGGGACCCCTTCCAGACATTTGTTGGAGGACGCCATGACAGCGCCGACCGGAATCGCGCGCAAGTCGATGGGCAAGGCGCCAAAGCTGCTCATGGCGTCCAGCAGCAGGATGCGCCGGTGTCGCGCCGTCACGGCGGCCACCGCCTCAAGGGGGTTGAGAAGTCCCGTGGTGGTTTCGCAGTGGACCAGGGCCACATGGGTGATGGCGGGATCCTCGGCCAAGGCCCGATCCAGGGCGGCCGGATCGATGGGGCAATCCTCGGCAACCTGCAAGGCGGCGCAACTCCGTCCCAGGCGGTTGGCGATGGCGACCATGCGTTCCCCATAGGCCCCGTTGACCAGGACCAGCAGTTTGTCGGCCGGTCCCACCAAAGTGCCGATGGCGGCCTCGACGATGAAGGTTCCGCTGCCCTGCAGCGGGATCGCCAGGTGGCTGTCCTCGCCGCCGGCCACCGCCAACAACCGCCGGCGCAATTCGGAGGTGATGGCGATGAAGGCGGGATCGCGCGATCCCCAATCCCGTTGCATGGCGGCGCGGGTCTCCGGCCGGGTGGTCAGCGGTCCGGGGGTGAGCAGGATGGTGGCCATGATGTCGCTCCTTCGCCGGTCAGGCCGCCCGCTGGCGGGCGATCAGGCGGCGCAGCCGCCAGCCGGTGAGCACCGCCATGGCCGTGGCGCCGATCGCGGCGCCCACCAGAATGGGACCCAGCCAATCGAGCCAGGCCAGGGGAGCGAACAGATACAAAAGATCGTCGATGTCGAATCCGAAGGCCCCCTCATAGGCCTTGACGGCCAGGTTCTGCCGCTGCTCCAGGGCTTCCGACCAGTAGCCGCAAAGAAACAGCGAAAGGCCCGACACCAGGCCCAGCGGCATGGCCAAGTCGCCCAGCCAGGAATGACGCAGGCCGATGCCGATGGCGACGAAAAAAACCGGGTTGACGATGTTGTCGACCAGACAATCCCAGGCTCTTCCCTCCGGCGTCGCCATGTTGCCGATGCGCGCCAGTTCACCGTCGCAACGGTCGAGGAAGGCGGACAGAAGCCACATCCAGCCGCCCCACCAGGTCCAGGACGGGGTTCCCGGCAGCAGCATGGCCGCCGACATCAGGCCGGTGACCAGCCGGGCGGTGGTAATGTGATTGGGGGTGACCCCGGTTCCCACCAGGGGGCGCACCAGGGGGCGCGCCATTTTGTGTGTCCAGGAACCGCCTGCCATTACGATCTCTCCGATATTTCCTTCGGCCGGGACAGGCCGCCGGCCTTGCGTCCCCGCCGTTCCAGCCAATGCCAGGCGCCCAGGCCGGGCAGGCCCAGCACCAGTTCCCGGACCCGTTTCAGAAGCGACAGTTCGATGGCCGCCTCTGGACCCAGACCGACCAGGCCGCAGACCAGGATCAGCCCGCCCTCCTGGACGCCCAAGGCGCCCGGCACGGCAAACCCCAGCGAACGGAAAGCCTGGCCCAGGCTTTCGATGACCAGGGCGTCGACCAGGGAGACCGGATGTCCGACCGCCCACAGCGCCGCCATCACTTCCAGTCCGCCCAGGAGCCAGGAAATGAAATGGTTCACGGTGCCCAGGATCAATCGCTGGCGCGAGCCGTACAGCGCAACAATGGCGTCGTGCAGCCCGGCGACATCGCCAAGGCCCTCCCAGTTCTGGCGCTCCGCCAGGGCCAACAGGCCCTTCTCCAGCAGGCGCGCCAGGCCGAAACGCTGGGCGATGATGAAGGCGGCAAGGACGCCCAGGGCGGCGGCACTGCCTTTCAAGATCCAGGCGGTGACCTCGGCATCCTGGCGACCGGTCAGCAGCAAACCCAGTCCGACCAGGGTGAAGAACACCTGGCTGACCATTTCCAGGGTCAGGTCGACGGTGACACCCGCGCCGGCTGCCGCCAGCGACACGCCGCGCCGGCCCATCAGCCGGGCGGCGACGAATTCACCGCCGATCTGGGCCACCGGCAGCAGGGCGTTGACTCCCTCGCGGATCAGGCGCAGCCCCATGAAGGCCCCGACGCCGGGAAGCGGGTCGGCCGGCACGACCGCCCGCCAGGCCAGGCTGGAGAACAGCATCTGGGGCACATGCAGGGCGATGACCGCCAGGATGCCCCACCCGGCCATGGCAACGGCTCGGCCGATCTGGGCATAGTCGTTCATGGCCACCAGGGTGATGGCAAGCGCCAGACCGGCCAGGGTTCCGACGATGGCCGACAGCTTCATTGTGCGCTGGCCAGGAAGGATTGGAAGCGGCGGGCGACGTCGCGGGGCGCGACGGTGGGACGCCCCAGGGTGGCGAGCGAGCCGGGGCGGATGTGCACATGCAGCAAGGCGGGACCGGATGTCGCTGCCGCCTCTGCCAGGGCTGCGTCGACGTCGGCCAGACTGGTACAAGTCGCAGCGAAGCGGTAACCGCAGGCAAGTGCGATGGCGGCGAAATCGACCGAGGCCGAGACAGTGGCCTGTCCGCCGGTCGAATCATGGACGCCGTTGTCGAGCAGGATATGGACCAGATTGGCCGGCTGGTAGGCGCCGATGGTGGCCAGGTTGCCCAGCTTCATCAAGGCGGCGCCGTCGCCATCCAGGACCACCACCCGGCGTGTCGTGTTGAGAGCGATGCCCAAGCCCATGGCGCTGGCACCCCCCATCGACCCGACCTGGTAAATGTGCTGCGGCCGGTCCGCCAGAGTGAACAGTTCGCGTCCGCATTTTCCCGTTGTGGCGACCACCGCCGTGGCGTCGTCGGTGGCGGCCAGGAATCGCTCCAGCACGGCGACCCGCGTCGGCCGGTCCCCGCCCAGGGTTGTCTCGGCCCGCCGGCCGGGAGGGGGCGGTGGCAGAGCGCCGCGACGCAGCGCTTCGGCGGCGACACTGTCCTTTTCCATCACCAGGGCGAAGGGCTGGGCCCGCTGATCCATATGGCTCGCCGCCGTGGCCAGGACGGTCGGCAATGCCTCGGCATCCAAGGGAAACCGAGCCTGCTCGACCCCGATCAGGCGCAACAAGTCCTGGGTGATGGTTCCCATCACGGCATGCTGCGGCTCGTCGGGGATGCCCGGCTGACCGCGCCAGGTGGTGATCAGCAGGGTCGGAATGGCAAAGGGGGCGTTGAGCGAGGTCAGCGGGTTGACGGCGTTGCCAAGCCCGGAGTTCTGGCACATCACCACCGTGCGCCGCCCGGCCAGCCAGGCGCCGGCGGCGATCGCCACCGCCTCGCCTTCGCTGGCGGCACCGACGTAGGCGAGGCTGCTGTCGTTCAGCACGCCGTTGATCAGGGGGTTCAGGAAGCTGCAGGGGACGCCGGTGTAGAAGTCGAAGCCGTTGCGGCCGGCTTCGGCAATGAAGTCGCGGGCAGTGATCATGACGCCGGGGCCTTACCTTAGGTGAAGTTCAATGCGTCGCCGACGTCGGCCAGCGTGTCGACATCGAGCCAGTGGCCCAGAATATAATGGATCGAGACGGGATGGCGAGCCGCCAGACGGGTCAGCAACAAGGGCATGTCGGCGCTGGCCAGCAAACCTTCCTGCTCCAAAGCGGCGATCTCTTCGGTCAGCCAGCGCGCGCCTTGGCGCGAGAAGCGGGCAAGGCCGATCCATTCCCCGCAGGCGGTCTTCGGGTCGAGATCGGCAGACATGCGTTTGAGCAGGACCGGCTGATCGTCCAGATAGCGCCCGGAAAAGGGGTGATCGGCCTCGACCCGGTCGCGGGGCTGTCCGGCCGCCTTCAAGACCGCGCTCATGGCGTCGACGGCCAGGACGATATCGCCCGGTGTCGCCTGCAGCCCATCCAGGATGTAGTTGCGGAACAGCACGTCGCCATAGACCACCACGGTGTCCCCGTCGATCCGGTCCCGTGCGCAGGCCAGCGAGAAGACCTCGCCGCTGTCGGCGAAGCTGTCGTTGTCGATGGTTTCGATGTCCTTCAGGCAGACCTTTTCCTTGCGATAGCCGCGGACCACCGAAATGTCGCGGATGCCGCCCTGCTGCAAGGTCCCGACCAGGCGTTGCAGCAGCGATTGGCCGCGGATATCGACCATGCACTTGGGGCGGTCTTCGGTCAAAGCCCCCAGGCTGCCCGCCGATGCCGCCAGGACGATCGCCCGGGCCGTGGCACGGCCGGGCAGATAGTGCTTCTCGGCAGCCGTCAGTTCGGCGTTGCCGACCAGATGGAAGATGTCCTTGACCGAGGCGACCTCGCCTTCGGTGCCATCCAGCGACTGGGTTTCGTGGATGCGCCGGCTGGTCTCGCGCATGGCGGTGATCGAGGCGCGCAGGTTGTGGTTGGCCCAGATGATGGTCGAGATGCCGGCCTGCCGGAAGGTATCGGTCGGCGTCTTGAAATACATGGTGGGGACGATGACCAGGGGGCAGCGATTCTGCCAGCGGTCGGCGAAGGCCAGGATCTCGGTGGCGTCGGAGCGCTTGGAATGGATCAGGATGGCATCGGCGCCGGCGGCATGATAGGCCTCGGCCCGGCGCAACGCCTCTTCCATGTCATGCCCCGAGATCAGGGCCTCGACCCGGGCCACCAGAACGAAGTCGTCGTCGGTCTGGCTGTCCTTGCCGGCCTTGATGCGGCCGCAGAATTCATCGATGTCGGCCAGCGGCTGGCGCTCGCCGATGAAGGAGTTGGTTTTGGGGAACAGCTTGTCCTCGATGCAGACGCCGCCAATCTGGCGCTCGCACAGTTTGCGGACCAGGCGCCTGACATTGTTGAAGTTGCCGTAGCCGGTATCGCCGTCGACCAGGATCGGCAGGCTTGTGGAGTCGTTCATGAACTCCAGCACCTCGAGAACCTGGGTCCAGGATGCCTCGTTGCTGTCCCGCAAGCCCAGGCTGGCCGAGATGGTCAAGCCAGAGGCCCAAAGTCCCCGAAAGCCCGCCTCCTCGACGATGCGCGCGGACAAGCCGCTATGCGCTTCCATGAGAAAAGAGAGGTTTTCGGAAATGATTTCCCGCCGGAGCGCGGCGAATTTTGTTCCGCCGGATTGTTTTATTGTGGAAATACGGGTCACGTGCCTATCCGACATAATGAAGAATTGAGAGCTGGGCATGCTGCAAGCCGGACCTCAAGGTCGCGGAACCTACGCCGCGGTCGCCGTCCCGGCGGCGCCGACGCGTCTGCCGGGCCAGCGATTTTCCTGAGGTTTGCATCAACATACATTCTTGTATGTTTATAATTTGACGGCCCAGCCGTCAATGCGTACATCTGGGGATCACTCCGATATCGGCTATCAGACGAGGTTAGTATTTTGTCGCAGTGGGAAAATAAATCTTCGGTTGAGGGTGCCGACGTGACGGCCATCCTGTTGGTGGCGGGGGTCGGTCGACGGCTCGGGGACTGTCATGCCCTGCCGAAGGTGCTGCTGACGTTCGACGGCAAGACCTTGCTCGAACGCCACATCGAAGCCTTGCATGCCAATGGCGTCACGGACATCGTCCTGACCGTCGGTTTCGACGAGGAGCGGATTCGCGCCGCCGTGGCCGATATCGCCGGCGTGCGGTTCGTCAGCAATGACCGCTTCCGCGAGGGCAGCATGGTGTCGCTGGCGGTGCAGAAGGCGGCGCTCTGCGCGGGGCGCACCATTCTTCTGATGGACGGCGATGTGCTTTATGGACCGCAGATGATTGCCCGCCTGCTGGCGGCGGCAGGTGAGAACGTGCTGCTGGTCGATCGCGCCATCGAGCCGGGCGATGAGCCGGTCAAGATCTGCTTTGCCGGCCAGCGCATTGTCGATTTCCGCAAGAAGCCGGTTCATCCGGGAGACTGGCACGGCGAGTCGGTCGGTTTCTTCCGGCTTTCACCGGCCATGGCGGCGGCGCTGTCGGCGACGTGTGATGCCTATCTGGCGCAAGGGGTCACCGCGCTGGAATACGAGGAAGGCATCCGTGACCTGATCCTGGCCCATCCCGATCGCTTCCGGGCCGAAGACATCAGCGATCTGCCCTGGACGGAAATCGACTTCGAGACCGATATCGTCCGCGCCCGCGACGCCATCCTGCCGAAGTTGGCGGAGACGGCGGCGTAAGGCGGACGCCCCCCGGGGGTGTGAAATTTCGACCAGTAGGGCCGGCGTCTCTGCCGGCCTTCGCCGTGACGTGGCGGAAATAATTCAGCCTGCACGCCGGCAGGGACGCCGGCGCTGTGTTTTCACTCGCTCCCGGCGCCGGATCAGTCCTCGGAGACGGGCAGGCGGTCGATGCGCACGCCGTAAAGTTGCGTCGCGTCGGAATTCAGCGGGCGATCGTAGCAGGAGACCGCAGCCAGGCTCTTATAGCAATAGGTGGTGCGGATATAGACCGGCTTGTTCTCGGGCGGCTCCAGGCAGTAATGGTCTCCCTTGGAGGCGCGCACGGTCGAGCAGTCCATGCCGGTCAGAAGCGAGATCAGGTGGTCGTCGATGGTCTTGTGGGTGTTGATCAGGCTGGCGGCATCCAACAGGACGAACGTCGTTGCCGGCGGGATGTTCGGGCGCAATGCCCTGGTGGAGCCGTTCCAGGCTTCGCACCCGGCCAGACCGAGGATGACGCTTATCACGACTAGCAGACGTCCCATGTCCCCTCAACGCCAAAGTCAATGCGCGGCCGCAGCGAAAATGATAGACCGTCCAGGGTTAAGAGAGAGTCAACGGCGGACCCGGCAAGATGCGTTTCAAGCCGCATTTGCCTTGGCGTCAAGGGGGCGGTATGGTGGCCGCCGTTCCGAGGCAAGGAGAAAGTGAACGGTGAGCGCCAGCGATAAAGACAGCGCAGGTGACCTTCTGATCCAGGAGGTCGACGAAGAACTTCGCCGCGAGCAGTATCAAAAACTCTGGGAGCGCTATGGAAACTGGGTGATCGCCGTCGTTGTCGGGGTCATCCTGGTGGTGGCCGGCTATCAGGGTTGGCAGGAGTGGCAAAGCCGTCAGCGCCAACAGGAGGCGGCCAAGTTCGCCGCTGCCGAGGATCTGCTGGGGCAGGGCAAGGCCCAGGACGCCATGACCGCCTGGGAGCGATTGGCGACGGACGGGAGGACCGGGTTTGCCGTCGCCGCTGCGATGCGCCAGGCCGAGGTCCTGACCTCGCAAGGCGACATCGCCGCCGCCGTCGCCACCTACGACAAGATCGCGGCCTCGTCGGCGCCGCAGCTGTTTCGTGATCTTGCCGTGCTGAAACTGGCGCTGGTGTCGCTTGACACCGCCGATCCGGCGGTGCTGGAAGGGAGGGTGGCGCCGCTGGCGGTCATCTCCAATCCGTGGCACTTCTGCGCCACCGAAGTGTTGGCCGTGCTGGCTGAGAAGAAAGGCGACGGCAAGCATGCCGCCGACCTTTACAAGCAGCTTGCCGACGATTTGCAGGCACCTGCCGGAATCCGTGCCCGCGCCGCCGAAATGCTTGCCGTTCTAGCGCCCGCCGCCGAAAAGGCCAAGGGCTGATAGGGATCCTCTACCATGCGTCGTCTTGCCCTTATCCTTGCGTCCTGCGGGATGCTGGCCGCCTGTAGCGGCGATTCCTTCCTGGGTGATTCCTCTCCTGCGCCGCTGCCCGGCAAGCGGATCAGCATTCTGTCTCAGACCAAAGCGATCGAGGCCGAACCGGGCAGCAAGGGACCGATCGTCCTGCCCGCCCCGGAAACCATTGCCGACTGGCCTCAGGCCGGTGGCTATCCGCCCCATGCCATGCACCACCTGGCCCTGGCGCCCAAGCTGACCCGCGCCTGGGATGTCTCCCTTGGTGCCGGAGCGTCCAAGCGGCACGCCTTCATTACTCAGCCGGTGGTGGCCGGCGGCGTCGTCTATGCGATGGATTCCGAATCGGTGGTATCGGCCTTGTCGCTGCAGGATGGCCACCGCCTGTGGCAGATCGATCTTGCCCCCGAGGACTCCGGCGACGGCAGCTATGGCGGCGGCGTGGCCTTCGATGATGGCAAGCTTTACGTGACCAGCCAATACGCCGAACTGGTCTGCCTCGACGCCAAGGCCGGGACCGTGCTGTGGCGCCATGCCTTGCAGGTTCCGGCCCGCGGCGCGCCGACGGTGCGCGGCGGCCGCATCTTCCTGGTGACCGTCGACAATGCGACGCTGGCCCTGTCGGCCGAAGACGGCCACGAGTTGTGGCACCACAACGGCATCAGCGAAATGGCCGCCATGCTGGGCGGGACCAGTCCCGCCGTCGACGGCAACACCGTGCTGACGCCCTATAGCTCCGGCGAGTTGTTCGCACTGCGCATCGAGAACGGCACGGTTCAGTGGAGCGAAGTGGTCTCGACCATGAAGCGAACCGACCAGGTTGCGACGCTGACCGATATCCGGGGCCTTCCGGTGATCGATCGCGGGCGGGTCTATGTTGCCGGCAACAGCGACATCTTCGCGGCCGTCGACTTGCGGACCGGCCGGCGGATTTGGGAGAAGGAGGTCGGTTCGATCCAGACTCCCTGGGTCGCCGGCGATTTCGTCTTTCTGCTCACCACCAATTCGGAAGTGATCTGCGTCGAGGCCGCCACCGGGGTGGTGCGTTGGGTCAAGGCGCTGGACAAGTGGCAGAATATGGAGGACAAGTCCGATCGTCTGGTCTGGACCGGACCGGTTCTGGCTTCGGATCGGCTGATTCTGGTGTCTTCCACGGGCGTCGCCCTGTCATTGTCGCCCTACACCGGGGACGTCATGGGAACCGAGGAGTTGCCGGACGGTGTGACCATCCCACCGGTGGTGGCCGACAAGACTTTGTTGTTCGTGACCGTGGAAGGCGAGCTGATCGCCTATCGGTAACGGAGATCGGGCCGGCAGCGCCCCTGTGGCGCTCCCGGAACCCGG
>Ga0326727_10020105_pt1 | contig 13303 bp, 3 predicted proteins | sample MB2enrmetagenome_FD_207643 | JGI IMG/M metagenome (GOLD analysis project Ga0326727, IMG submission 207643) | Lab enriched peat soil microbial communities from McLean, Ithaca, NY, United States - MB29MY | ecosystem: Environmental > Terrestrial > Soil > Wetlands > Peat | place: USA: New York...
GGCGTCGGGAGTGACGGGCACGACCACAGTCTCGGCGGTGGGCGGCGTGGCCACCTTCACCAACCTGATCCTGAACACCTCCGGCGCCTACACGCTGACAGCGGCCACGTCCGGGGTCAGCAGCGCCATCAGCAGCGGCATTATGATTGGCGCGGGCACGGCCACGAAGCTGGTCTTCACGACTGAGCCGCCAACGGGCGGAGCGGCTGGGGCGCCCTTCAGCGCGACCGTTCAAGTCCAGGACGCCAACGGCAATCTGGTCACTTCCAACAACTCCGCCTCGGTGACGATTACCTCGACAGCCTCGGGAGTGACGGGCACGACGACGGTCACGGCGGTGGGCGGCGTGGCCACTTTCACCAACCTGATCCTGAATACGTCCGGCACGTATTCGCTGACGGCGGCGGCCTCCGGGCTGAGCAGCGCCACTAGCAGCAACATTACGATCGGCGCGGGCATACCCTCGAAGGTGGTCTTTACCTCCGGGCCGCCCTCGAGCGGAACGGCGGGAACGCCTTTCACTGCGGTGGTTCAGATTCAGGACGGCAATGGCAATCTGGTCACCGGTTCCACCGCCTCGGTGACGATTACCTCGACGGCTTCGGGAGTGACAGGTACAACCACGGTCGCGGCAGTTGGCGGCGTGGCGACCTTCTCTAACTTACTCCTGAACACTACCGGCACGTACACGCTGACGGCAGCGTCTTCCGGACTGACCAGCGGCAACAGCACGAGTATTTTGATCAGCCCCGGTACGGCCTCGAAGCTGGTGTTTACCATTGAGCCGCCCTCGGGCGGAACGGCTGGGACACCCTTCGGTACAGTGGTTCAAGTCGAGGACGCGAACAATAATCTGGTCACTTCTTCCAACGCCTCGGTGACGATTACCTCGACGTCCGCGGGAGTGACGGGCACGACTACGGTTTCGGCGGTTGGCGGCGTGGCGACCTTCTCTAATTTGATCCTGAACACGTCCGGCACGTATACGCTAACCGCGGCCACGTCCGGGCTGACCAGCGCCGCCAGCACGAGTATCGTGATTAGCGCGGGCGCGGCCTCCAAACTGGTCTTCACCACCGAGCCGCCTGCCAATGTTACAAATGGCACGCCCTTCACCGCTGTGGTTCAAGTGCAGGATGCAAACAACAATCTGGTCACTGCCTCCAACGCCTCGGTGACGATTACCTCAACGGTCTCGGGGGTCACGGGCACAACGAACGTCTCGGCGGTTGGCGGCGTGGCCACCTTCAACAACCTGATCTTCAACAGCTCCGCCACGTACACGTTGCAGGCGGCGTCCGCCGGACTCGCCGGCGCCAACAGCAGCAACGTCACGGCCAGCAATCAACTAACGATCGGCCAGACGGTTCTGCCGTCGGCTGACCAGGGATTGCCCTACTCGTTCACTCTGACCGCCTCGGGCGGCAGCGGCGGCGGCTATACCTTCACGACCACCGGCGCCAGCACACTCTCCACCTACGGGCTGTCGCTGGCCTCGAACGGCACGATCTCAGGCACGCCGACGGGCGCCGGCAACACGGCCACGTTCACCGCCAAGGTTACTGATTCGGCGAACAACACGGCCACGCAGGCATTGCAAATCCCTGTCTATGGCGGGTTGGGCCTGCCTTCTCCCGATCCTGGCTCTCTGCCGTCGACGGGCCTGACCAACCAGACTTACTCGGGATCGATCAACGGAGCGGGCGGCACCGGGACCTACCAGTGGTCGGTGAATGGAACCCTCGTGACCGGCGCCGGAGTCTCCCTGGGCAACGGCACCCTGACCGCGACCGCAAGCGGCAACACCCTGTATATCAATGGAGTGCCCGCTACGGTTACGCCCTCGGGCAGCCCACTCACCTTCAGTGTCACGTTGACCGATACCGCGGCCAATAACGTCCAAATTACCCAAACCGGGTACTACATTGCGATCAGCGCTCCGATCGCGGTGTCGTTGCCGTCGCCGAGCACTTCCGTGCCCGGTTCGGCGGTCGTGAGCCAAAGCTATGGCGGGTCGATTACGGCCCTCAATGGTGTGCCGCCATATACCTGGACGGTGAACGGGAATCCAACCACTGGCGCCGGCTACTCTCTGGGCGACAACATCACTGCGATCAGCACCGGCGGCAGTACATTATCGTTCAGCGGATCACCCACAACGGCGACGACCATCGGGCCGTTTACGGTGATGGTGGTAGACAGCACGCAGCCCACCAACACCAGCGCGTCGAACAGCTACTCCATCGTGGTGAACCCCGCCGGCTACACGGTGAGCGGCCAGATTAGTCTTGCCGACTACTGCGGCAGCCCAAGCGGCTTCACTCTGCCCACCTACACGGTGAGCCTCTATACGAGTCCTGGCGGCACACTGGTTACGTCCACAACCACCGACACCAACGGCAATTACTCGTTTGCCGCCATTCCCAACGGAACCTATACGATTACTCCCTCCATCTCCGGGCCCAGCTCGCTCTTCTCGCCCACAACGCAGACCAACGTGGTGGTGGATAACAATACGATCTCGGGTGAAAACTTCCAGGCCACGCTCGGCTACACCGTCTCCGGCACCGTCAGCTACGGCGGATCGGCAACCGGGCAGATTTACGTGACGCTGAAAAACACGAGCTGCGGCCAATCGAACGGCACCAGCATCTCCGCGCCAGGAGCCTTCACCATCCATGGAGTCATGCCGGGCACCTATTCGATGAGCGCCCGGATGGACATGGTGGGCTATGGCGCAAAGAATGCCTCTGACCCGCTCAGCAGCACGGGGAGCCTGACGCTATCGAATGGCAACCTGAGCGGCCAGACCGTCACCCTCGCCAATCCCAGCGCCGTCACGCTTTCCGCTGCGCCTACGCTATCTGGGAGCAGCGGCTTCGCCGACGGAGTGGTCCTCAACTACCAGCCGCTCACCACAACCGTCAACAACAAGACGGTGGAGACGGCTACCTCCTACAACGTGCAATGGAGCACCACCACCAGCTTCACCAGCCCGGCGGGCAGCACCAGCTTCCCCGCTACGGGAACAAACGGAGCTGAGTCCTGGATCCTGAATGTTGCCAATATAAGCGGGCTCACAGCCCCCGGCCCCTATTACTTCCGCGCTCAGGGTGTGAATGGCAGCTCCACAAGCAATTGGTCGTCCACCGTCGGGCCGGTTACCCTCGCTGCGCCCAGCGCGGGCAACACCGTCTCCGGCCAGGTCACCTGGAGCGGCACTGCGACCGGGCCGCTCTATGTGGTCTTCTTCAGCCCCAACGTCAGCCAGGCGTATGTAGCGCAAGTGGGCAGCAAGGCCGCTCCGCCCACAAGCCCCGCCACCTATACCGTCGAGGTTCCCAGCGGCACGGGGTTCTACTTCGTCAGTCTCCTCGACCAAAGCAACTCAGGCATATTAATCGCGCCGGGCGATCCATCGAACTTCAACAACAATACCGGCCCGCCCACTGTGAACATCAGCGGCAGCGCGACCGAGAACACCACCTTGACCACCGCGGGAAGCCTGGCGATCGCGCCCACAACCTACTATCACGACACCAGCGGCAGCACCGTCAGCACCGGTTATAACCTGAGCCTGGAGATCAATGCTGGAAGTCTATTGCCCGTAGCGGTGACTCTCGAGTCAGGCCCGAATGTCATCAGCCCCGTTGACATGGGGCAGTGCACCGATTGCGGCGACTCAGGGGAGTTCGACTACAGCCCCAATCTGAACGGTGGTGCACCGACCGTCGGTGACACCTACACGTTCCAGGTGACCTACAGCAACCAAACCACGGCTTCTGTTACCGCGCAGGTCACCGGCTGGAATAACACTAGCGCCCTGGTCGGCGCCAGCGATCTGACCACGCTCATCTCGCCGGCAGGCTCCGGCAACAGCGACACGCCCAACTTCGACTGGACCTATCCCGCCACCGACACCAGCGGTTACATCTACAAATTCTGGGTCTGTTGCTCTAGTAGCTCTAACAGCAACGACATCTGGGACGTTCCCGGCAACAACGCCGCCACCAACGGCTTTACCAGTTCGCAGATCACGCCGCCGCTCGACTGGGGCGTTGACCCGACGGACTCCGGCAACACGCCTTCGCCCTCCAGCCTGAGCGCAGGCGGCAGCTACGAGTGGACGATGCGGACCCAGGACAGCTACGGCAATACCGCCGAGGCGCAGATGGCTTTCTTCACCACGCCATCGTCAGCTTTGTCGCTGCCTGCGGCCGATCCCTCAACCTTGCCTGCGGCAGTCGTGAGCCAGACTTACAACGGCGCCATCACGGCAACGGGCGGCGTCCAGCCGTACGTATACGGGATCAGCGATTCATGCTTCGGTTGCAGCGAGGTTTCGCTGTCTGATGGACTAGGCGTCACCAACGGCTACGGCACCTCGCTGACCATTGGCGGCACGCCAACGTCCGTCACTTCGCCCGGCAGCCCGGTTTCGTTCCAGCTCTGGGTCAAAGATGCGACCGAAACCACCTACGGCCCGGTTACCTATACCATCGCTGTCAACAGCGCAGGCCCATTGTTGCTGCCTAGCTCCGGTCCAGGCCCCGCATTGGCCGGTTATCCCTTCACCGGGTCGATCAACGCCTCGGGCGGCAGCGGATCGGGCTACTCCTTCACGGTGAACAGCACTCTGATCACCGCTACCAGCATTGGCAGCGCGATCAGCTTCTCCGGCAATGACGGGCTGCTGGCCTACAGCTCGGGCGGCACGCTGTACATCGTCGGTACGCCCACCACGGCTGAGTCGTCGCTCCCGCTCAACGTCACGGTGACCGACAGCCTCAGCAACACCGCCTCCCAGCTCTACTCCCTGGTTGTCAGCAGTGGGCCGGGAACCAGCGGCGTAAACGACGCCCTCCTCTACGGAACCTACATCTGCAAATTCGACGGGTACGACGACAGCGACGGCTCACGCTGGTCCTCTCTTTCCAGCTTCGTGGCGAATGGCTCCGGAGGTATTAACAGCGGCGCGTGGGACACGAATGGCCGCGACTTCCCGGCGGAGATGTCGGGCACGATCTCGTCGACCAGCAGCTACAGCGTCGGCTCGGACAACATGGGAGTGATGACCATTAACTCCGTCCTGACCTCCGGCGGTTCGGGAACGCATACAAGCACCTCCGCGATTGCGCTGAACGATGCGAACGGAGCAACGTCCACGGCCACCGAGTTCCGCATGGTGGAGATTGACGACGTGGGCACAAATCCCTCCGGCCAGCACGGCGCCGGCGTTTGCTACCAGGCCACCACCAGCGCCTTTGCCTCCAGCACCCTCAGCGGCTACAGCTTCGCCTTTGGTGTCCAGGGTGAGCTTATGAGCGGACTTTTTACAGGAAATCCGTATGCAGAGGTCGGCCGCTTCACCGCTGGCACGGAAAGTTCCACCGGTGGAACCGGAGGCGCTGCCGGTGGCGGCATCACCGCCGGCGTAATGGACGGGACGTATCTGAGTAGTCAGTTAGGCGACGTGGAAACGACCTTTATCGGAAGCTACACCGCGCCCAGCACAACGACCGGGCGGTTCACGCTATCCGGCATCGGTTCACAGAATTTCGTTGCCTATATCATCGATGCCAATCGCATGTTCATGCTTTCCACCAACTCATCCAATGAGCTGCTGGCTGGCGACATGCGCACCCAACAGCAATCGGCCAACACCGCGTCGGCCCTCCTCAGCGGCTCCTACGTTTTCTACGGGCATGCGTTCGAGGGAAACAGCACCGGCAGCGTCACGGGCTACGATTCCTTTGTCTACCAGGTAAGCGGCACGGGCACCGGCACGTCGACCATCAACGCAAGTTTTGACGACGACGACGGCACCTTCACAGCCGGAAAGGAGAACGGCCCGGGCGGCGCCCCCACGTTCGATTCCTCCAATCCCGGTCGCGCCACCGCCGCGTGCGGCAATGACTCGTGCTTCTTCTATTTCTTCAACGCCGGCTCTGCCTTCTTCCTGGATTTGAATGGCTCGAATTACTACCTGGAAACCGGCTGGCTGGAGGCGCAGACGCAGCCGTCCTCTCCTCCCTTCGCCAACGCCAACGTCGCCGGCAGCTACCTATCGGGAGAGTTGCCGAGGGAGAGCTCGGGAGCCAACGACAACATAGGAGAAATCACCCTCAATAGCAGCGGCGGCATGACCGGTTCCAACACCTTGGCTAGTGCCGGATCATTGCAGTGGGACCAGCCATCCAGCGCTATGGGCGCCACGGGCTACAGTTGGCTCTCGACAACCTATGGAAGTCTTTCGGGGACGATCGACTCCACGGCATTCGAGAGCTGCATCGACGTTACCCCGGTCAAGAGCGGGGCAACGGGTAAGATCGTCTGCATCGAGAACACCTCGCAGGGAGCGAATGTAGATATCCTGGAGCAGTAAATCATTCAACACGGACCCCAGGGCGGCCAGCCAACCGGTTGGCCGCCCTTTTTGCCTCCGGTCGGAGGATCGCCGCAGCCCCTCGCATTGCCAACTTCGCGGCGCACTCACAGGCACGAATTTGCTTGCGAAAACGCGCGAAAACACGCGCAAACTGGCCTCATTTGCGCCATCCAGCAGCGGTTTATAGCATTCCCGAAAACGCCGTAGAAAATCCGGCCACCGTCCATGCGGGCAGCATAAAATCCGGCGACCTCTTACTTGGCCGCACCGTCTGGCGTTTCGAGCCGCGACTGAGCCTCTCTCAGGTTCTCCTCGATCTCTGCGAGCCACCCGACGTCCTCGCCGCGCGCACTCCGCGCCTCGCGGATCAGGCGCAGGTTGCGGGCGGTGGTTTCCGGCTCGAAGGCTTCGCGCACCACCGCCAGGGCCGCGCCACAATAATCCTGCGCTTCGCTCACATTGCGGGTCAGCACGGCCAATTCGAGCAGCGTGGCCTGGTCCCAGTAATCGCCATTGGCTTTCGCGCGCAGCAGCGCCGCGTAGCGCACCACGGGCAGCATGTCGGCCTGGGCCGCGTCGGGTTTCTCCTGCAACTCCATCAGCGTGACCGCGTTTATGCCGGGATACGGGTCCCGCCAGTCGGTTTCGAAGCCGGCGCGATACGCCTCGATGGCGCGTTTGAGGAACCCTCGCGCTTCCATCGTGCGTCCGGCTTTCAGGGCATTCTCCCAGCGATCCTTATAGACCCGCCCCAGCAGTCCGTTGGTCTCGCTGCTCTGGCCGAATTTCTCAATGGTCTGCTTGAGAACCTGCTCGGCATCTTCCGATCTCCCCAGCCGGTTGAGAGCGAAGGCGAGCTGCTCCTGCACCATGCGAGTGTTTTGCAGGGTGCGCGACATGCGATCGTAAAGATCCACCATCTCCTGATAGGCTTTAACGGCGCGAAACGAGAGAAACAAATCCACCACGATGCCGGCTTCGACATTGTGCATGTCGAGGAACTCCGCGGCAATGCGGCCCACCGCATCCGCCCCCGCCTTGCGCGCCGCCGCCAGCCGCTTCTTCGATTCGCGCGAGTAGTTCACCCGGTCGCGGAAGAGATCGGTCTTCTCGTGGTCCACCTCGACCCGTGGCATGTCCTGAATGAGCGTGAAAAGCGGGCTGTCGTCATGCGGTTCCTGGTTCGCGGCCTGCAAGCGCTGCACGATGTTTCGCTTGTCGCCCTCGGAATTGGCCGGATTGCCGGAGGCATCCAGGCGATAGGGAATGCCGCGCAACAGGGCGATGTCGAAAGGCAAAGACGTCCCCTCGGCGAACAGAATCACCGTGCTCGACGGCCGCACGGCATGGCGAATGCCAAGTTCGTAATAGACATTCGGGTTAGCGCCCGTCACGTCGGCCACTGCAAACTCGCACAACATCAACCGCTCATACATCGGCTTGTGGATGGTCCCGCCGACCTGCTCTTCATCGGCACGGATCGGTTCCAGCCCCGCCGCTGCCACCGCCGGCTGGATGATCTGCTGATAGACAGTATCGAAATCAATCAGCCGGCCGGTTCCATCCTGCTTGCGCCCAAACGGCATGAGCACGAAGCACAGAGGTTTCATCGGGTGAGCGGCCGCATTCACCAGAAGATTGTAAATCCAGCTTCACGAGTTTGGCTTCACTGGCGATCATTACGATGTGCTCCGACACTCCTCGCTGGCGTTTAGAATATTGCGATTACGGCTTTCTTTCCATCTTTCACGGCGATAACACGGGTTCAAATCCCGTCGGGTACGCCAATAGCATCAATGCTTTAATCGGCGCATAATAACCGGCGAGTGAGCATCTCGGGCAGTTTTCGGCCAAACCCGCGTCCTCAGAGTGCCGGCTGCGCTCAATCCCGCATGAGCGGCAGTGCGGAGGGCCTACCGAGCCCCCACCACCCCAAAAGCGACCACTGGCGCGGAGCGGGATGCGACTCTGACAATCCGGGCACCCTAAACCAAATTGGGACATGACCCACGATCGTAGTTTCGTCCTAGATTTCCATCGAGCATTCTCCGTTCGTTAATGTGCTGTAATGAATTCAGATTTTTAGAAGAGGAATGAAAGGGGCGATGTGTATCCCTGCGAACTCCCAAAGCCGCATTACAGCAAACTTCTAGCCTTGGCTGAGAACGACAAGTTACCGGAGGCTGATAAGCCTCGCGTAGCCTCGGCACTTGAGCGATATGCGGCATGGAGCCAGTTCATGGACGGGACTGACGCAGAAGGCGATATGCTTCTTGCCGTACTCATTGACTCGTTGAATCAATACAAGCGATTCATCGAGATCGACTTAATTTTCGATTCACCGGCTGATTTCCTGTATCGCCAAAAGGGGCAACATAAAGCAGACAATTCAATTTTGGAAGAGTTTCTTCCCAGACTTGCTGATACCCGACTTGTTCCTGGTCTCTCCCGAATCAAAAATTGCACGGTCGGTCCACAAGGGGCTTTCGCGGCATTTGTGTTCTCTGGAAGTGTCCATTCGCCACTATCTGATGGTGGACTGTTTATCAAGCAGAAGGATCAAGACTATGCTTTGTCCAAGCGAGTCTATCTAAAGGCATCCACCGATCCGGGGTTTGGAGGAGCGGATACACTCGACACGGAGCTCAACGTCGCATACTTGGCCGCGGAATGCAAAACTAACCTCGACAAGACGATGTTCAATGAGGCGCTTGAAACTGCCCGCTCGTTAAAGCAAGCGGTTGCCGGATCGCGGTATTTATTGCTTTGCGAATGGCTCGACATGGAACCAATTGATACCGCGTCAACCGACATCGAAGAGGTGATTATCCTTCGCAAGGCGAAACGGATGGGTGCAACCTTTAGAGCGGGGTTGGCAACCGCATCGGGGAGAGCGCTTGCTAGGACTGAATACGTCAAGTATTACGACGCAAATCCATTGTCGACGGATTGTTTCCGCCGCATCATTGAGCATATGAAGAGCATTTTCCCTGAAACTTCGGAATTGGATGAACGAACGGTTCTCCAACGTGGGTATTTTTGAGAATGGCAACGACTGCTCTGAGTTCGTTCGATCAACTCGCGATTGATAGTGCCGAGATTCCGCAGCACTTCTTAGATTTGGATGAGAGGGTGCGGACAAGTCCGTTCCCTTGGCGCGGACAGTTCTCGCCGGGGCTGATCGATGTCTTTCTCTCGACTTACGGCTCCTGTGGAACAATTGTTCTCGATCCGTTTGCCGGAGTCGGCACGACGTTGTTTGAAGCTGCACGGAAGCAACTTGCCTGCTTCGGGACCGAAGTGAACCCGGCGGCGGTTGCGATGGCAGAAACTGTTCGCTTCGTTGCACTAAACACTCAACAGCGGCAGAGCCTAATTCAAAAGGCACGAATACTTCTCGACCACGCGCTTCCCGCCTCGCTTGGCCCCCTGTTCGGCGATCACAACGACGAGACGGAGGTTGCTGAACGGATAGCTGAATTGATAAGGCAGCTTCCCCACGGCGATCCGGCGCATAACCTTCTTACCAACGTGCTGATTAGGGTTTGCGAAATCGGCAATCCAACCTCAGACGACGTGAGGCGTGCACTTCACCAACACGCTGCGATTGTAGAAAGCCTCCCATTTTCTCGTGAGCGGTATGCCATCACGAATTCAGACGCTCGGCAATTGCCTCTTGAAGATGGCTCTGTGGATTTGGTATTGACATCTCCCCCGTATATCAATGTTTTCAACTACCACCAAAACAGTAGAAGAGCGATGGAATTGCTAGGCTGGGACCTGCTGCATGTTGCAAAGTCAGAATTTGGCTCCAATCGCAAGCATCGAGGAAATCGCTTTCTCACAGTGATCCAATACTGTTTGGACCTGGAGGCGACGCTAAGAGAACTCCGCCGAGTGATAAAGCGAGATGGCCGTGCAATATTCGTCGTTGGGCGAGAGTCGAACGTGCTTGGTGTGGCATTCCAGAATGGTTCATTAGTCGGAGCGTTGGCGGAACAGTGCGGCTTTGCTGTCAGCCTTCGTCAAGAGCGCAAGTTCAAGAATAGATTCGGCAAATTGATCTACGAGGATCTGATTCATTTGAACCCCGTGGAGCGCCCGACAGAACGTACTTCGGGAGCACGTCAATTGGCTATGAATGCCTTGGCATTACGGGTGTCGTCAGCCCTCAAGGCAGAAGTCGTAAACGGGCTGAGAGCCGCGATAGCTGAGGCACCAAATATTCGCCAATCACCGATTTATGTGCGCCCGCCGGTGACTCTATGGTCACGAACTGAGCTCCCACGGCGTTGAAACGGTAGAGACGTGTTTCTTGACCGTCTTGGGGCCTTGGCCGCGCCTTCAATGAGAGCGCGCAGGCAGCCTTCGTTTTCTCCTTGCTCATCAATGCCGCAAATTACGCTCTCAACCCCGGGCCTCGCGCCGGCAGCTTAACTGTGGCCTCGAAGATGTATCATTTCCGTCAGGCCCAATCAGCCTTTGCAAACTCTTTTCCTTTAAAAAAATCATGCGGGCGCTCGCGTTGTGATTTGTTGTTCGTGGCTCGCCCGTTCAATCCTCAAATGGAGCTCCGCCCATGACCTATCCTGCCTTGCGTGGCGTCGCGATTCATCTTGCATTCGCTCTTCTCATCCTCGCTTCAGCCTTTCCGCTCAGGAGTCAGGCCCCCGAAGGCCGGCGCGGTTACTATTCGAGCCCGTCTTTGCGCGGCGACACCATCGTCTTCACCTCGGAGGGCGATCTTTGGACGGTGAGCGTGCGCGGCGGCGCGGCGCGGCGGCTCACCACCGGCCTGGGCATCGAGGACGACGCGCGCATCTCGCCCGACGGAAAGACGGTGGCCTTCAGCGCCGATTACGAGGGACCGATCGAGGTGTATACCATGCCCATCGATGGCGGATTGCCCCAGCGCCGCACCTGGGATGGCGAGTCGGAGCCGGAAGGCTGGGCGCAGGATGGACGGCTGCTGATCGCAACCGCCCGTTATTCCACGCTGCCGGAAACGCAACTGGTGCTGGTAGACGATCGTGGCGGGCGCGAGATTGTGCCCCTGGCCCAGGCGGCGGAAGGGACTTATTCGACCGACGGCCACACGCTCTATTTCACGCGCTGGTTCAAGCAGCCGAGCATGACCAAGCGTTACAAGGGCGGCACGGCGGAGAACATCTGGAGCTTCGACGGCAAGGATGAAGCCGTTCCCCTGACCGGCGACTACCCTGGCACTTCGACCAATCCGATGTTCTCAAACGGCCGTGTCTATTTTCTCTCCGATCGCGACGGCGTGATGAATGTCTACTCCATGGACGCCGAGGGCCGCCACGTGAAGCAGGAGAGTCATCAGCATATCTTCGATGTCTCGTCGGCGTCGCTCGACGGCGGGCGCATCGTTTACGCATCGGGCGCGGATTTGTGGCTGCTCGATCTCAAAAGCGGGAAGGAAGAGGTCATTCCCATCGCGCTGGTTTCGGACTTCGATCAGCTTCGCCAGCACTGGGTGACAAAACCGTTCCAGTATCTGACCCAGGCGCATCTCTCGCCCGACGGATCGCAAATTGTGCTCACCGCGCGCGGCGAGATCTACGTGGCGCCCGCCAAGCCCGGCCGCGTCATAAAGGTCGCGGGCGAATCGGATGTGCGCTATCGCGAAGCGCGTTTCCTGCCCGACGGCAAGAGTATTGTGGCGCTCTCGACCAGGAGCGGCGAGACCGAGTTCTGGAAGTTTCCGGCCAATGGTGAAGGCGCGCCCGAACAGTGGACAAACGATGCCAAGGTACTGCGTTGGGAAGGAATTCCTTCACCGGATGGCCTGTGGCTGGCTTATCGCGACAAGGATCAGCAGTTGTGGATTTACGACGTCAAGGCCAAGACCGACAAGCTTATCGCACAGTCGATGAACGGCGACTTCAATCATCTCAGCTGGTCGCCCGATAGCCGCTGGCTTGCCTACGATGAGACCGCCGGCAACACCTTTGACCAGATCAAGGTGCTCAACATCGCGTCAGGCGAGATCAAGCCGATCACCTCGGACCGTTTCAACAGCGAGACCCCGGCGTGGAGTTCGGATGGCAAGTGGCTCTACTTCCTCTCCGACCGCAATCTCAAGTCGACGACTCCTAATCCGTTCGGACCGCGCGCGCCACAACCTCACTTCGACCGGACGATGAAGATCTACGAGCTCGCGCTCACCCCCGGGCTGCGTTCGCCTTTCCTGCCGGACGATGAGCTGCATCCCGATGGCGCGGAGAAGAAAGAAATAAAGCCGCCCGATACCCCCAAGCCCCCCGACACCTTAAAGCCACCCGACACCCCAAAGCCGCCCGACACCCCAAAGCCAACGGAGAACGCCCCGCCTGCCGCCACTGACAAGAAGCCGGTGGTTGCCGAGCAGAAGCCGCCGAGCAATGAAGCCGACAAGGCCGCCGGGAAAGGCGAGAAGAATCAAATTGAAGTGAAGATCGACTTCACCGATCTCGACTTGCGTCTCAATGAGGTTCCCGTGCCGCCCGGCAACTACGATTCGCTCGACGCCGCGGAGAAGCGGCTCTGCTGGACCAACACGAGCGACGGCGCCGAACCGAAAGCCGCGCTGCAATGTCTCGACATTGCCAACAAGGGCGACGAACCGGATACCGTGCTCACTGACGTGAAGGGATTCGAGATCTCTCTCGACCGCAAGAAGATGCTGGTCTTGAAAGGCGACAACTTTTTCGTCTTCGATGCCGACGTGAAGGGCGCGGGATTGTATGACGTTAAGACGCTCGGCAAGAGTGCCGTCGACCTTTCGCATTGGACCATCTCGACCAATCCCCGCGAAGAGTTTCACGGCATCTTTCTGGATGCATGGCGGCTGGAGCGCGACTACTTCTACGACCGCAACATGCAGGGCGTGAACTGGACCGCGATGCGCGACCG
>Ga0326727_10020106_pt1 | contig 13302 bp, 10 predicted proteins | sample MB2enrmetagenome_FD_207643 | JGI IMG/M metagenome (GOLD analysis project Ga0326727, IMG submission 207643) | Lab enriched peat soil microbial communities from McLean, Ithaca, NY, United States - MB29MY | ecosystem: Environmental > Terrestrial > Soil > Wetlands > Peat | place: USA: New York...
AATGATGCGTAACGCTATAAGGACTGCCTGAAGACTGCGGGGGTTTTCATGGAAGTTACCCCCTTAATTTCACCCACGCGATAGGCAACCAGGTACGATAGGCCAACCGCCACGACGATCGCTATCACAAGAAAAATGTCAAGATTGCTCATGGCGCTGTGCCACGCAAGTAAATTGGAATACGGATTACCATAAAATCCCCAAAATACTCCTCCCACGACCGTCAACCCCCATAGTATCCCGAACAGGATAGAGAGTGCCGGAGAATGGGGCAGTGGTTTCGACGGTGACGGATTAGCTAAACAATACTCTCTGGATAAACGACGCTGCGACCATGCGTAAAGGTAAAACAAGTACAGGGCGAAAACCGTAAATGCGATCAGCACGACCATAGCGACCCCTCCCAATTAGATTGAATCCCCTGTAGCAAATAATCCCATTTGTCGCCTGCTGTTATCAATCCCACGAAAGTAGGATTCCTGGCCAGAGAGCTTATCTCCTTCACAGCTCAACGCAGCCGGAGCCGGTCTGGAAAAACCGGACAGCGACATAAGTGGGGTGCTGCTCTACAATAAAGGCCGGTCTCCTTGACCAAGGGGAGAAAGGCCGGGATAAAACGGCATATTATCCGACGTCGGTTCACCTAAAAAGCTTGACAATCGGGGTTCGGATGGTGTCATATTCGAAAGCCCGATTGTAACGACCGATTGGAGCCTCACGCGTGCCTGCTTGTTTATCATCCAAAGACTACCGTTTTCTCTTGAAGGTTATCGAGATCGCCCATTTTATCCCCGATCGCCTGGAAATGCTTACCAGTGTCTTCGAAAAAATAGAGAAATGGGTGGGGTTTAGCACTGGGGTTTTCATAGCGTCTTGTCTTGGCACAAGAATGCCTGACATAGGGAAGGCGTTTGCGTACAGAGGGAGTCCGGAAGCGCTAAGGCTCTACTGTTCCTACTATTGGCGCACCCATCCTCAGGCTCGGCTCCTGCAAGAGTTACCTTTATCATGCCATAATAGATCTCTTCGACTCTCTGATACCTTTCCCATGTCCCGCCTGGGAGATACTGAGTACGGGAGGGATTTTCAAACAAAGGCCTCCATCTTTTATGAACTGGGTGGGATTCTGGTTTGCGAAGGCGACCTGATTGCAACTGTGCGTTTGGCGCGGCAGAGATGCGAACGTAATTTTACGTCCCGCCACGTGGCCTTCATGGATCATTTTCTTCCGCATCTCTCTCAAGCGCTTTACAATATCGAGCTGAGGGAAGGCGCGACAGTCTCTGAAGAAGTCGGGATGGTCCTGATAGGGCTCAAAGGACATGTCGAACTCCAAAACGACGTAGCTAAACGCGCTCTGAATGGGCGGCCTGCGATAAGCATACCCGACTCCGGGCCAACCTCAAATCCTCCCATTCTTCGCACCGAAACCGGTTCGTATCGAGTCCGAACCCGATTGATCTGTCCCGGCCGTAAGAGGCTGATCCTTTTGGAGCCCCTCCCATCACGAGGCCACCTTCGGACGAAGCTTGACGGCTTCGGTTTGACGTTGAGGCAGGAAGAGGTTGCGTCGATGGTCATGTCCGGATTGGGGAACCGAGAAATTGCTGAGAAGTTGTTTGTCACCGAGCAGACCGTAAAGGACCATCTCAGGGACGTCTTTAAGAAAATGCAGGTACATCGTAGAAGCGAACTTGTTGCGAAGATTTTGGGACTTCGTGACCAAAGCGATACTAATTTGCACGTATAGACCTATCATCGCGTTCGTTCCAAAGTAGTTGAGCGTGTCTGACTGCCACTCGGTTGCGTCGAAAAAACCGTGGGTTGCGATTTACTTCTCGTCCTTTTCTTTTCGCGTAATGTGGCATGTGGGCGAATCCAAAGAACACCCTTTCTCCTGAAAATAGACCTATGGTTCCCCACTCGAGAATGGTCGATTTAATGACCCCGCGTACATTACCGGACTGAAGGCGGGTAGGAAGCGGTCAACGCAACAGGAGTGAGTGCGGTATGATCTTGAAGAGCCACGCGATCAGCCGCCATCTTCGTGTGACATAGATATGGGCCCGTTTCTTCGTTATCGCGTGATATATCTGACGGGCCGCCTTTTCGCGGGAAGCCATCCAGAAAATACCAGAGCCCTGGGCCATAACAGTATCGACAAAACCTGCACGGATATCCGTTATCGTGATCGGCAATCGGAGGTTCCTCATCACCCCCCGTAGTCCTTCGAGGTAGTTCGACACGAAGGCTTTGGACGCGCTGTACGCCGGCGCTTGACGGGAGCCGATGAGAGCCGCAACGGAGGATATGGCGACCAAATGTCCCTGGCCCCTTTCCAGGAAGAAAGTTTTCGACCTGGGAGACTATAAAACCCTGGGCACTACCTTGGGTCCGGTATGCGTGGTTTCAGACGTCCAAAGGAGGATAAGGATGGTGCAGCCGAGCGGTACCCGCATGTGCTAACATTAAGTGGAGACCGGAATCACTACCTGACTTTAGGTGGCCGTCCATGAAAGCGTTCTATGGTCTGCTCGCAGACCTTCTCGTTGTTATCCACCTTTTCTATGTCATGTTTGCAGTCGGCGGGGAGGTATTCATTATTTTGGGGGCCATCCTCAGGTGGAAGGGAATAAGGAATCCTCTATTCCGGATCGGCCATCTTGTGGCTGTCGGGCTCGTCGCGGTTGAAGCCGCCCTGGGGATTGACTGTCCTCTTACCGTGTGGGAGTACGAGCTCCGGCAGCTTGCCGGCCGGGGGGTGGAGCAGAACCTCTCGTTCATTGCGCGCCTTGCGCGTCTGATTATCTTCTACAATTTCCCTCACCGGTTTTTTACCCTCATGCATATCGCATTCGGACTTCTGGTCATTTTCACGTATATTCTCATTCCCCCCCGGTTTCATAGAAAGAAAACGAATCAAAGGCAGCAGGCCTTGTGGCCGCAAAACAAACGCGGGGGGCAGACGGGGACGTTCTAAGGTAATTCGATAACATTAAATAGTAGCTCCCCATCGCCTACCGTCATTTTTTTGCGCTATCCGGCCCTTACTGATAATCGACAGAAAAACTGATATAATTATGCGGCATTTGAGATAAGGTGGCGCTGCAACGGGCCGCCTCTATTTTGTGAGCGAAAAGCATCGTGCACCAGTTTCCCGACAGAGGTTTTATCTATATCACGGGGAAGATCGAGTCCTTTATCTCGTTCTTCCTCTCTCTCATCCCTGACAGGAGAACCGTATTCTTCTATGAAGGCGAGGATGAAGCACTGCTGCTGAGGGAAGAGATAGAGTTTTTTTCAAAGAAGGAAGTCGGTTATTTCCCGATGTACAGCCACAGGATCTTCGAGAAAGAGGATGAGTCGAAGAGGATGAACTTCCTTTATCGCCTTATGGAGGACGCAGGCTTCACCGGTCTTTTTCCCCTCGCGGCCTTCGATCATCCTCTCTTCTCACCGGGACGGCTTACAGAAAAGTCCTTCCGGGTCGAGTTTGGCCAGACCCTCTTTCAGGAAGATCTCGTCGGCTATCTCACTTCGGCGGGTTACGAGTCCTCTTCGTTTGTCCGGGAACAGGGTGAGTTTGCAAAAAGGGGGGCAATTATCGATGTATTCCCTCCGTCGCTGGCCGGCCCGGTAAGGATCGAGTTTTTCGGCGATCAGATCTACTCCCTCAGGTTCTTCGATCCGGTGAGCCAAAGGTCGCGCAATGAAATCGAGCGCGTGCATCTGATCCCGGCCGGCCTTTCGGTGGATAAGAAGATTACGATCGTGGACTATCTTCCCGCAGATTCGGTTGTCGTGCACAAAGGCCTTGATACCATCTGCCGGCAGATCGGCGAGGCCGGAAAGGCGCAGGCGGCTCGGGAAAGATTCAGCTCGTTTTTGAACATCGATATATCGGGTGTAAGGGGCGAGGAAGAAGGTGTTGTGCTGGAGGCCGCGTCGATGCGGGACTTGAGAGAGGTCTTCGGGGCGCGGAAAGGCGAGGTATTCAGTGCCCTGGCCGAAAAGCTGAAGGCCGACTGGTCAGCCTGGCCCTTTGTCTATTTCTTTGCCTCGATGCGCCATCAGGCGGAGAGGCTCCAGGATATCCTCAGAAACTACGGGATCGCCCTTCCGGTTCTGACGGATATGTCGATTGACGGCAAGGAGAAAGAATGGGCCATTGTGGTGGGGCCGCTGCGGAGGGGTTTCAGGACGGCCAACATCATAGTGCTCACCGAGGAAGACATTGTAGGCCCCAAGAAAAGGAGCGTAAAGCATAAATGGGATGGGGTCGACGAGTTCCTTAACTCCTTCAAAGACCTTTCCGTGGGCGACTATATAGTGCACGTGGAGAACGGGATCGGGGTCTATAAGGGTATCAGGAAGCTCAAGGTCGAGGGGAATGAAAAGGATTTTCTCCTCATAGAATACCAGGACGAGGACAAGCTCTACGTGCCTGTCAATTCCCTGGAGCTTGTGCAGAAGTATGTAGGCGGCGAGAAGTCGAAGCCCAAGATAGAAAAGCTCGGCACAGGCTACTGGAAGAATACGAAGAGCCGGGTCAAGAAGTACGTTGAGGACATCGCGAAGGAGCTCATACAGTTCTATGCCGAGCGGGAATTGGCGAAGGGGCATGCGTTCCCGCCGGACGATGAGCTTTTCAGGGAGATGGAGGAGCGCTTCGAGTACGAAGAGACCGAAGGACAGCAGAGGGTCATCGAGGAGGTGCTCGGTGACATGATGAAGGAGCGGCCCATGGATCGTATCGTGTGCGGCGACGTGGGCTTCGGAAAGACGGAGGTGGCGATCCGCTCGGCGTTCAAAGCGATGATCGATAACAAGCAGGCGGCGATCCTCGTGCCGACCACTGTTCTGGCGCAGCAGCATTATAAGACCTTCTCCGAGCGATTCCGTGACTACCCGGTCAACGTGGAGATGTTGAGCCGGTTCCGGTCAAAAGAAGAGCAGGCCCAGGCAGTGGAGCGATTGAAGAAGGGGACCGTGGACATGGTGATAGGCACGCATCGTTTGCTGCAAAAGGACATACAGTTTAAAGATCTCGGCCTTCTTATCGTCGACGAGGAACACCGATTTGGCGTGAAGCACAAAGAAAAGCTCAAGTTACTCAAGAAAGACGTCGATGTGCTCACCCTCAGCGCCACCCCTATTCCGAGGACGCTCCATATGGCCATTACCGGCATCAAGGATCTCAGCATCATCAACACCCCTCCCCTTGACCGGCTGGCAGTGAAGACGCAGGTGGTGAAATTCAACGAAGCGGTTATCAAGAAGGCGGTGGCTGAAGAGCTGAAGCGTGGCGGGCAGGTGTTTTTCGTCCATAACGTCATCTATAACATCGGGATCGTCCATGAGCAGTTAAAGAAGATGCTCCCCGACGCAAGAATAGCGGTCGCCCACGGGAAGATGAATGAAAAGAATCTCGAGCGGATCATGCTCGGCTTCATCGGGGGAGAGTACGACCTTCTCCTTTCTACCAATATCATCGAGTCGGGGCTCGATATCTCGAACGTGAACACCATCTTCATCAATAACGCCCACAGGTTCGGGCTGGCCGATCTCTACCAGCTGCGTGGCAGGGTGGGCAGGAGCGCGAAGCAGAGTTATGCCTATCTGCTTGTGCCGAGGGAAGAGGTCCTTACGAAGGACGCCCTGGCACGGCTCAAGATCCTCGAGGAGATGACCGAACTGGGATCAGGATTGAAGGTGGCCAACTACGATCTGGAGATAAGAGGCGCCGGCAATCTGCTCGGCAAAGAGCAATCCGGCCACATAAACCTTGTCGGATTTGAGTTGTACTGCCGCATGCTGGAAGAGGCCGTGAGGGAGCTGAAGGATGAGGTCGGGCAGGAGGAGGAGCCCGCGACAGAGATCAATCTTCCTTTGAGCGCGTTCATCCCGGATTCCTACATCGGAGACGAGACGAACAAGCTTTTGACGTACAAGCGGCTTTCCAAGATCAGAACGAGCGATGAGCTTGCGGAGATGGAAGAGGAGCTAAAGGACCGTTACGGCCCGGTCCCTTCCCCGCTTGTGAACCTGCTCCAGATAATAGGTCTCAAGATCCTCCTCACCGGGATGCGGATGAAGCGGCTCGAATGCACGGGAAAGCAGATCATCATGCAGGTCACCGAGCGAACGCCGCTGGACATGAAGAAGGTCCTGAAGATGGTAAAGGAGGGTAAGGAACGGATCAAGCTCCTGCCCGACGGAAGGATCGTCATCCAAAACGATCAAAAGCCGGAAGATATCGTCGCCACTGCAAGAAAAGTGTTGCTGGAACTTATGGCGGTATGATATAAGACAAAAGATGAGGTGACCATGAAAAAGTATCTGATTTTCTTATTTCTTCTTTTGCCGCTGGTTGGGTGCTCGAAGAAGCATGACGATAAGGTTGTCGCGACGATTGACGGGGAAAAAGTCACACTGCAGGAGTTCAATGCCGAACTCGACAAGATCCCCATGAATATGAAGATGCTGGTAGCGAGCCAGAGCGGGAAGAAGAACTTCCTTGACAGGCTGATCGTGCAGAAGCTCCTTCTAAAAGAGGCAAAAAAGGAAAATATAGAGAAGGACAAGGAATTTCAGGACAAGCTTGCCGAGTTCAAGAGCCAGTTGATAATGCAGACGCTGCTCGGCAAGAAAATCGCGAAAGCCTCGAACTTCTCCGATGACGAGCTGCAGAAATACTATGAGGCCCATAAGGAAGAGTTCAAGAAAGAAAGAGAGATACAAACGAGGCAGATCGTCGTCAAGTCCGAGCAGGAGGCGAAGGAACTGCAGGGGAAGATTGCAAAGGGTGAAGATTTTGCCGATTTGGCGAAAAGGTATTCCCTTGACCCGAGCGCCAAGACAAACGGCGGCGACATAGGCTACCATCCAAAAGGCACGCTCATCCCTGAGTATGAAGAGGCGGCCTTCAAGCTGACAAAGGTCGGACAGGTAAGTGCGCCCGTGAAAACTCAGCTAGGCTACCACATCATAAAGCTTGAAGGGATGAAACCGCCGGCTTATGTGCCTTTCACCGAGGTGAAGGATTTCATCAGGCAAAAACTGACGCAGGAAAAGCAGACAGAGATGGTGCAAAAATATATTGAGGACCTGAAGAAAAGCGCAAAGATAGTCGTTAATGCGGATCTCCTCAAAGAGGAGGGAAAACAGGCGGAGACCCCGGCAAAAACAGAGGAAGGCGTGAAAACGGAGGGTGCGACCGCGCCGGCCGCCGGGACGGCAAAACCGGAGGCGCAGCAGCAGGGAAATGCTCCGGCAAAGACGGGGCCGGAGACCGTAAAATGAAACCGATCATCCTTATCCTGGCCGCAGCATTTTTGACGCTGGCGCCTTTCGTTTCCCGGGCGGAGGTCACGGACCGGATAATAGCTATTGTCAACGATGAAATTGTGACGCTGCGGGAAGTGGAAAGGTTCGTGGTAGTCGAAAAGAAGAGCCGCTACTCCTCGATGAACGAGTACACGAGGAACTTGCAGCTCAGGGAAAAACTGGATCAGTTTATTGAGGGGCTGCTTATAGGTCAGCAGGCAAAGAAGCTGAAGATAGAAGTGACCGACAAGGACATACAGGAGACGATCGACAACATCAAGAAACAGAACCTCATCACGGACACTGAACTGAGACAGCAATTGAAGCAGGACCATATCGACTACAAGGAGTTTATCGAGGGTATAAAGAGGAGCATAGTCAGAACCAAGGTCTTGGCAAAGGCCGTCATGCAGGAGATGGATTTGAATGACAAGAATCTGAAGGCCCACTACGATGCCAACGTCGGCGACTATGTACAGGAAGAATACAGGCTGCAGCAAGTCTTTGTCTCATCGCAGAGAAAGGACGGAGCCGAGAGGGCGCAGAAAGCGCTGCATGAGCTTGGGGAGGATAAGCCGTTCGGTGAGGTAGCCAAGGAGTTTTCAGACGATGCGTCAAACGCCCTGGAAGGGGATATGGGTTTTGTGAAGAAAGAGGAGCTTATCCCCGAGTTGAGAGAGGCGGTCAAGCTTCTCATCCCGGGGACGTACAGTAATGTTATCCGCACCCCCTTCGGGTACCATATACTCAAGCTGACCGAGACAAAGAAAGGCCAAGCTGCTTCTTTTGAGTCCGTCAAGGAAAGTGTCAGGCAGAAGCTCTTTATGATAGAGTCGGGAAAAAGGTACAAGACGTATATCGCCAAGCTGAGGTCCTCTTCGTATATCGAGGTCAAGATCTGAAAAGAATAGCGGTAACTATGGGGAACCCCGCCGGTATCGGCCGGGTCGTCCTAAGCGGTACAAGACGTATATCGCCAAGCTGAGGTCCTCTTCGTATATCGAGGTCAAGATTGAAACGCATAGCGGTAACTATGGGGGACCCCGCCGGTATCGGCGGGGAACTCATTCTAAAGGCCCTGATGAGGCTCACCCGGCGAAGCATACCGGTCATTATAGGGGATGCTCGAGTCCTGGAGTCCCTCAGCCGGCACATGTTTCACGGCACGGAGTTCAGGATGAAGCCGCTGGGGCAGGCATCGGCTGGCGAAGCGGAGTTTGTGGACCTGGGGGTGATGAAAGGGGAGGTCCGTTTGGGGTTGAGCGACGCCGCCTGCGGCGCGGCATCGTACCATTACCTGAGAGAGGCATTAAAGCTCGTCTTTTCAGGCAGCGTCTCGGCAGTTGTCACCTGTCCCATCAACAAGAAATCGATCCGGTCGGCGGGCATGCCGTTTCCGGGTCACACGGAACTTTTCGCCCACTACGCGGGTGTGACAGATTACGTGATGATGATGCAGAACAGGAGCTTGAGGGTCTGCCTGGTCACCATCCACACCCCATTAAAGGACGTACCCGCCCTCATTACGCCTGAAAGGGTCTTCACGTGCATCGTCCTCACCAACCGTAGCCTGAAGGTTGATTTCGGCATCGCCTCGCCTTACCTTCGGGTCTGCGGGCTTAACCCTCATGCCGGAGAGCAGGGCGTCATGGGCGATGAAGAAAGGGCGATAACCGAGGCCATCAACAGGGCACGCGCATCGGGTGTGCGTGTAGAAGGTCCAATTGCTGCTGATTCCCTTTTTCATGCGCCGGATTGCGATGCATGTATCGCCATGTATCATGACCAGGGGCTCATTCCTGTCAAGACACTCGATTTCCGCAGAACGGTCAATATCACCCTGGGCCTGCCTTTGGTGAGGACTTCAGTCGGACATGGCACGGGTCTTGACATAGCTGGGAAAGGTAAGGCGGACCCTACGAGTCTGATCGAGGCCTACAGGGTCGCCGAATCTATCGTGGCGGTGAGATCACGAGCCGGCCGGCGTGGGGAGAAGGATGCGTCGGGTGAAGGGACCACAAGACTGGCTGGTTGATATTTTTCACCACCTTATCGAGGCGGCCGCCGGGGGCAGGGAAGCCCATCTGCCTGATCGCCGATGGACGTGCAGCTTGTGCTCCTGGACGGCTAAAGCCGCAAAACCATGCATGCGCGAAAGAGACGGACGCGGTCCTCCTTCTACAGCATCAGGGGGTAACCGAAGGTAAAGACCCGCGTCCGGCCGACTCTTTTCTCGCTTGCAGGAAAATAACCTGATAATCGTGTGTTTCTGCCTGTCTTCCTCGGCTTGACCGGCAACTTATCCGATCGATAGCCTCTACCGGCGATGCGACGAGCGCCGGTCACGAGGCAGCGACGCTCCTGCCCGTCCGTCTCCAGACGATATCCTCCATGGGAAAGACGACAATCCTGCCCTGCCCCGATGGGTCCTTCTTCGCTATCTCCCGAATGAGGGCGACAGCACTCTCTATCATTTCATCGGGCACGACTATTTCGACCTTCGCCTCCATAAGGTAGGGCGGCTCAAATCTCATGCCCCTGTAGACCTGCGTCTGTCCCTGGCCGCCGAAACCCTTCACCTCGGTGACGGTCATTGTCCGGATTCCTATCACCGAGAGGCTGCGCTGCATCACCTCGACTTCTGGGGGATCGAGTATTGCCTCTATCTTCTTCATCTTTCCTCTCCTTCCTATATGGTCGTTTTGCCCCGCTCGCCTGTTCTGATCTGGATGGCATCGTCTATGGTGTAGACGAAGATCTTGCCGTCCCCCTCTTTGCCCGTCAGGGCAGCATCCCGTATTACCCTGACAATCCTATCCACGTCCTCGTCGTTTGCCACGATCTCGATCTTTGCCTTGGTGAGAAGCCCCGTCTTGTACTTCTTGCCGCGAAACTCCTGCTCCACGCCCTTCTGTCTCCCGTGACCCTCGATCTCCGTCATCATGAGACCGGGGCAGTTCGTACCCCCTAAAGCCGCGTAGACATCGCCCGCCTTCGTGGGGCGGATTACAGCCTCTATCTTTTTCATGGTATCCTCCTTGTAAAAACGGTTGTCATGCCATCACGGCCTCGATGCCTCTCTCCCCCGTGCGGATGCGCATGGCATCCGATGCATTGGAGACGAAGATCTTGCCGTCCCCGACCTGCCCGGTGCGGGCTGCCTCGCCCATGATCTCCATGACGGCGGGGACGTCCCACTCCCTCACGACCACATCGACCCGCACTTTAGGCACGAAGGTGATCGTCTCCGAGTCCCCGTCTGTATGGCCCTTCTGCCTGCCGAAGCCCTTTACCCTCGTCACTGTCATGCCCATGATATAGTCGTCTTCCTTGAGGGCATCTACAACGATGTTGAGCTGCTCCGGCCTGATGAGGGCCGACACCATCTTGAAGCGGTAGTTCTTGCGCACGGTGGTCATGGCCACATAAACGATGGCGATGATCGCCCACCCACCCGCGAGTAAGAAGCATATCTTCGCCTCCGCCTTCGCGTCGGCGTTGCCCGTAATGTAGAGGTAGAGGATCGCCGCCGTCATCAGGGCATTGAACATGATGCCGAGCGAAGGGATGACGCTGTGCTTCACCGGGCTGTAATCGCTCCTTCCCTTAAAGGCGATGATGGTCCATACGCACGTGAGACCGTAGAGGATGAAGGTGCCGAGGTTCGAGGCAAGGGCGATGCCCGTGAGGCCGACAACGCTCTGCACGCCTATCACGCCGATGGCGGAGACCGCGATGACCAGGGTCACCAGGGCAATGTGGGGTGTCCTGAAATCGGGATGGATAAAGCTGAGGCCCGAGGGTAATTCCCGGTCATCGGCCATACCCGAGGTAATGCGCATAGCCGTGTTCATGGCGCTCAGGGTCGTGCCGACGATCGCAATGGCGACGGTGACGGCCATAGTGATCATCAGGCCGAAGCCGAGCCCCGGGATCAGGCTGTCACCGATGAGCTTCACAAGGTCCCCGATGGGCGCGCTCGATGCCGCTGCCGCCGCCATCCCCGTGGTGGTCACCTTGCCCGCGACGTTGACCAGCTTGTCGCTCACCATGTAACTCGCGGCGAAATACTCTATAAGATAGGCGAATACCCCCTGGACCACGAGAGAGATGATGATCGCCTTGGGGATGTTCTTCCCGGCGTCCTTCGTCTCCGCCGAAAGGGCGGTGCAGCTCTCGAAACCGACCAGGATCAGTATGGCAATCGTCGATTGCACCAATATGCCGCTCATCATGTGAGGCCTCACCACATCGAGGGCCCCGGAGAGCGCCCACTGGGCGACGTGCTGGGGGTTGGCGATGCGGTACCAGACGGCGAGAGCGGTGAAGATGACCAGGGTGGCCAACTGTATGATGTTGACCCCGATAGCCGTCATCGTCGATCCGGTCACTCCCCGGTAAGCGATATAGCCGGTCAGGATCGTGAATACCACGCAGATAATGCCGAGGTTCACGATGGATATGTCATGTCCTGTGAATTGGTTGTAGATATAGCCGATCAGTGTCGCCATCATGGCGGCCATGACCCCCGAATAGGCCCAGTAGAAGAGATGGGCCGACCAGCCGGTGGCAAGCTTGGATATACGGGCGAGCGACCTGGGGCCGCCTCTTTTCTCCCCCCGTGCATCGAGCCACGCCTTCTCGGCGAAATAGGCACAACTGGCAAAACCCGCTTCCGGGTATATCTTCGCAAGCTGCGCGTATGAGAGGGCCGTGAGAAAGGCAACAACGAGGGCGAGAACGATCCCCATCCAGATGTCGCTCGCAACCGAGGCCCCGCTCGGAACCGTCGCTGCCGCCTGGAGCTGATACGTGATCCAGAGGAACGCACCCGGCGCGATCAGGGCCATCGCGTTCACGGTTGCCCCGACCAGGCCTAATTTCGGTTGTACGATAACCCCTCCTATCTCTTTAGCCATGAGACACCTCCTTCTCGTTCTGCAAAAAAAGTCTTTTCATGATAGAGTCCTCCTGCCATTTATGTGAGACCCCCGTCTTGCCGGGAATCGATTCGTTCCGTTGCTCCTATCCTTGGGACTGCCTGGCCGTTCAGGCTGCTTGTGCGCCGATGCACTTTTGGAGGGGCCGGGCATCGATGTCCGGCCCCCGGGAGGAGGGGGCGCGCCTTAAGTTCATTCGGGGAGGACGCCCTCGATGCGTTTTAGAACAGGAACATGGCGCCGACCGACAGGGTGTCCTGCGTCTTGTATCGGCCTGCGTCGAAGGAATACTGATTAGACCAGTCGTGCCGGTACTCAGGTCTCAGGATGAGGTTCTTTGCCACCTTGAATTCGGTGGTGAAAGTCCCCTCCTTGAGTGTCTGTCCGATCCCGTTCGATAGTGTCGGCGGCGTACTCGTCGCCGATGTCATTGCGCTGTAGGTGCGGACCCCCTCCGGGTCGTTGAACCACTCACCCCGCAGCGCCACGGCGAACCACTCGTTAAAGCTATACTTGGCATATCCGGCTATGCCGTACCATCTCGCGTCGCGGGGACCGAGGGTTGTGAGTACGCCGTGCTCGGTCGCCCAATCCGTGTTCAGGACGAAGGTCAGGTTTTTGGTCGCATTTAACGTGCCCACCCAGTCGAAGAGAAAGCGGTTATTGCTGGAATCCCTTTCCGGCCCGTACAGGAAGTTAAAGGCCATGTTGAAGGGCTGGACGGGCGTCACGCCAAAAGAGAGTCCCACGGTCTTGCCGGTGTTGTTGTCGGTCGTCCTGTCCCAGGCGTTGACCAGATAAAATGCGCCATTGAAGGCGTCGGAGAAGGCGTAGTAGGTCCTTACGCCCGTAAGGGTGAAAGGCACTGCATAATTAAAGAGAAAGGATCGGGAATAGTTGAAGTTGTCGATCGCTTCGATCACCTCTGCCGTCTCCGGGGCGACGAATTTACCGAAAGAGAACTGCAGGCCCTTGCCTAGAGGGGCGTTATACGTGAGATAAGCCTGGGTCAGATCGAAAGGAGTCGTGTCGGTGA
>Ga0326727_10020107_pt1 | contig 13302 bp, 11 predicted proteins | sample MB2enrmetagenome_FD_207643 | JGI IMG/M metagenome (GOLD analysis project Ga0326727, IMG submission 207643) | Lab enriched peat soil microbial communities from McLean, Ithaca, NY, United States - MB29MY | ecosystem: Environmental > Terrestrial > Soil > Wetlands > Peat | place: USA: New York...
GGATTAACAGGCTTCTTGGTACAGGCCAAGGCATCTCTGGACTCGCTCTGCCAAGAGGTTAACCTGTATTGCGAATTGAACATTAGCCAAAAATCTGGCGCCACGGACACGGAGGAGTTAACTGAGCCGCATAACCTGCTGACTCTCTCAAAGAAGAATGTGAAACTAAGTCAGTTCTTAGCTCAAGAATTAAGCTCGAGCAACCCTTGGTTTGCGACCTTTATGATTCTTCATGATAGTGAAGGTGTTCACAAACGAGAGAGCTCAAGAATCATAGCTCTAGGAATAGCCCCTCACGACATCGAAGTGGGGGACAAGAAGATAGCTGAGTTTTGTATGGAGTCTCTCTCGAGAATAAACCAAGTCACCGATGAAGCCTATGGATGGATGATAGGATAGGATTGCCAATCTCCGGCCATTCATGGTGAAAACGAATACGTTTAATGGTTTTTTGAGTAGGTTTTTTCGTGTTGCGCGCACAACTTGACCGCTTCCGTATAGCGAGTCGTGTATCGTCCAAGTTTATTCCACTGCTTCTTGAAGAGTTCCCGTGAGCGAACAGCGTCGGTCCGCGACGTGAACACTTCGAAGGTTATCGTCTTATCATAATCAATTTCTCCCAGAAATCTAACGACTTTTCTCAAGTCAATTTTCCCCCTTCCCAAGGCTAAGTGTTCGTCCTGTTCTCCGTGGTTATCGTGTAAGTGTATGTGAGCGAGTCGATCGCTAAAGGCGTCGATGTATTCTTTCACGCCTTGCATGCGGTTCTCGATGAATGCATGGGCGACATCGAGATGGAATCTTAGCGCCGGCACGGCATCCATCACTTCCGAGAAATAGCGTATTGATTCCAAAGGGTGGCCGTTTTGTGGTGGAGTATTCTCCAACATCAACACGACATTTTTGGTCGCCGCGAACTTCGTTAATTCTTCCATCGAACCTATGAAATTCTGCAAGAATGTGTTTCTCGACCCTTCTGTAACCCCGACGCTGCCAAATCTTGAATTGAAGTGAAAGTTGAGTAATCCAAGCTTCAGTTCTGAAGCGGTGCGAATCATATCCTTGCCCTCGTCAATCCATCCGCTTCTTACCTTCTCGTGGGATGAACCGAATCCAACCCAGTACGCCGTGTGCCCGACAGCAAACAAGCTGTTCGCTGAAATTGCGCTTAGTATTCGGTCCTTTTGACTCATCAGGATTTGGGGTGTCGCTGCGGGTTCTTCGATTCCTATCTCCACGAAATCGAAGCCGAGTTTACTGAATCTTTCAACTTCGTCTGGTACGGACTCAACTGGAGAGGTTAGCATACCAAATTTCGGTAGTTGGTGGCGATTGTGATCTTTGCTCATACTTTGCCCTTACGAAGTCGCCCCTATAACGATTCGAGCCAGTGAATCAGATGAGGCTGTCTGGGCCTGGTGGTGCATAGCGGTTGCTCCACACAATTTTTATTTTGCTGCGGGAACTCGCCCTGCATGGCATCAAAACTTTCAATCGCTTTTAGGTCACGGGGAAATTCCGCGCATCTTCTGAATTCGGCGAAAAAGGCTGAGGCTGCTGGTTTTCATAGAATCTGGCTCGTTGAGGTCTATGAAACTGACGTTCTCGTTCTCGCATCCGCATTGGCTCAATCAACAAAACGAATAGGCATAGCTACGGGAGTGGCCAATTCATACTTGCGTCTCCCCTTTCTTCTCGCTATGGCTTCGGCTACGGTCTCCGACCTGTCAGGAGGGAGGTTCACCCTAGGTGTGGGCGGAGGTTTTCCTCCAATGGGATACAGAAGCACGCTTCAATCAGACTCTCCGTTAACGAGGCTTGAGGAGACGGTAGAGATAGTTAGGCAACTGTTGACGGGTCAGACTGTAACATTCGAAGGGAAGCTTTTTCGTGTTAACAATTTGAAACTAGGAGTTCCTCCGTCACACCCAGTCAAGGTTTATTCTGCAGGGATGGGACCTAGGGCTGTGGAACTCGCAGCGAAGCATGCTGATGGAGTTTTATTGATGCTCCCAACGCGACGCTTCGTCAGGAAAGCGAAAAGCATTATCCAAGAAACGCTCGCAAAACGCAAGGAAGCGCCATCAGATTTTCCGATAGCATGCCACCTAGTAACCTGCGTCTCGAAAAACAGAAAAGAGGCCAAAGTCGCGGCCAGACGCACACTCACGAATTACATTACAACCGACCCATATCGTGACAGCTTCAAGAGACTCGGATTCGCACAAGAAGTCCAAGAGATAGAACAGGCCATCAAGTCGCGGGGCCCCGAAGCAGCATCCGAAACACTATCAGAAGAGATGCTAGATGAACTGATGGTGTATGGTACTCCGACAGAATGCCGAAGAAAGATAGCAAGCTATGTAGATGAGGGCGTGAACGAAGCCGTCGTTTACCCGTCAAACCCCAAGCTTACTTTCCCAGAGGATATCAAGCAGACCCTATCACTAATGTCTCCGCACTGAAACCCGCAAACCAACGACTGAGATTCCTCCGCTCCGCAAGAAATCAGAAAAAATTCCTTCAGGACTAGTTTGGTTTAATTTCGAAACGTAGTCAATAAGTTTTTCCAGCCTGCGGAACTCCGGTGATTTGAAGGAAGATGCGGCTCCTCGTCAGCGTAGTGAACAAGCTTGAAGCTCAGGAAGCTGTCAAGGGTGGGGCGGACATAATTGACGTGAAGAACCCGCTGGAGGGAGCCCTTGGAGCTCAGCCTCCGGAAAAAATCGCAGAGATCTTTGAGATTCTACCGCCCCATTACGAGTTAAGTGCTTGTATAGGAGACCTACCGAATCTGCCAGGCACCGCATCTCTGGCCGCGCTCGGCGCGGCCGTATCGGGCGCAGATTATGTGAAAGCAGGACTCTTCGGGGTCTCCACTGTGGATGATGCCGTCGCGCTAATGACCCCGGTCGTACGGGCAGTTCAAGGGTACGACAGCAAAAAGAAAGTGGTGGCGGCTGGGTACGCGGATCATAAGACCTTTCACTCTCTTGCTCCGGCCCTCTTGCCCTCTGCGGCAGCTGCCGCGGGATGTTACGGTGTACTCGTCGATGTGAAGGGCAAAGGCTCTACTACGCTCTTCGACCACTGCAGCAACGAACAGCTTAGATCCCTCGTCCGTGAGGCTCACGACTTGGGGCTTCAGGTGGCCTTAGCGGGCGGTTTAGGAGAAAAGGACGTCATAACAATTCGCGCTCTAGGAGCGGATATTATGGGAGTGAGGCGGGCTGTCTGCACCTCGAGAGAATGGGTTGAATCTAAGCTCGATGGACGCCTAGTGTCCGTGTTCGCAGGCATGTTTCGGGTAACTGCGTGAAGATCAGACGGTTATCCTGGTCGCGGTAGTGGCTTCTTGTCGAATCAATGATTCGAATCTCTCGGACTCAAGGCCGTTTATGATCCACGTATCCAGTTTATGCTTTCGGAGTTGGGAAGGAAACGCTTTGTCGACACACGTTCTTGTTGAAGACCGTGAGAGCTCCTCAAGGCTTATGCTTAGGATGAGTTTTGCATCAGAATATTTTTTCGGGTCCTTAGAGAAAAGGCCATCTACGTCCGTGATGAGTATCAGCCTCTTTGCTTGGAGGCGTGCTGCTAGATACGCGGCTATAGTATCTGATGTCACGTCCCAAGAGGCTCTCAGCGAATTGCGTGTAGACAGAAACCTAGAAGGCAATATCACTGGCAGCCGCTTCCTCCCAGCGAAGTTAATGGCTGCTCTTAATGTGGTGGCGGGGGCCGCGTTGTTTAGAAGGTCGCAGAGAAGTAGGCCGTACTGATCCATGGCAAAGATAGCCATCAGATGGGTTGTTTCCGCAGAAAGGCCGACTCGCTTGTCCTGGAGTCGGACCTCGTCGGCGAAGGGGCCGCCCCCCGGAACTATGGCCATCTTCCAATTCTTACTCGCACGATCTAGTGTTCGGCAAAGTGCGCGTAAAGCGTCGGGTTGCGCCAATAAACTGCCGCCTACTTTGACAACTGCGTCCATTTCAGTTCACTTCCGCTCGTATGGGTAAGGGCCATCAGACTCAGTCCGACAGCTGGCGCAAATTTCGCGGAGCTACCGAGACCTGTCACGCCACCTAGATCAAGGACGGTTTTGAATCCGGAGAGGTGGGCGGCTCTTTCAGCTAGGAATGTACGTCCTAGGCCTGTCGCTACGACCGGTGTGGTTTCTTTGCTCAATCCCCCGTCCGAGATGACTTGTTCCAGACCGCAGCAGATGTCCTGAAGCTGGGCATCGTAGGTTTGTCGGGCCAGCTCGTAGATCTTTTCGCGAGTAAGCATCTCGTCGTCGGCGCAGACCACGCGGGCGAGGCGCGCACAAGCATCACGAACGGAGCGACTTCTACCATCGGCTGTCTCTGTAGTGTAGTCTTGTTCAGATATGTTTCCGAGGAGAAGGTGCACATCAGCGGAGAGTGCGAAGAGTTCTGAGGAGACTCGAAACTCTCGCCCTCCAAGGCTAACTCTCTTCAGGATTGCCGCCACGTTGGTTCTCAGGGCCCCCGTGTAGACGAGTTCGCCGCTGCTCAACTTCTCTAAATCGGTTTTCCCACGGTTAGCGACGCGGCCACTCACGACGGGGATTATGCTTGTGGTCGTACTCCCTACATCGATGGCCACGCAAGTTTTCAGGAAACGTGAAGCTAACCAACCAGTCGCAAACCAGTTTGCAGCCGCAATGTCCATCGGCCTAAGACGTGCGTCAGAAATCGGCTGCAAGGAACCGTCGGAGCAGAGAACAAGGATAGGTATTCCAACATGCGTCTCCTCAACGCACCCGAGGATGTGGTTCACACCCTCCTTCTTCGAAGCATACACGTCTGAGAGTTCAGCTGTCATGGTAGCGGCCACAAAGTCGACTGGTTCCAGCTCGCAAGCCTTCTCGCGCAGCTCCGTCAAAACTGGTTGAATCGCTTCTTTTCCAACTCTCCATAACGGGAGGTACTTCGAGGTTGTGTTAAGTTTCGTCACGACGCCTGAGTCAGCCTGAGCGAAAGCAACCTTGATGTTGGCTCCACCTATATCCCAAGCAAGTATGCCCACTTGGCTGGTCACTTCGTATCGCCTGGCAGCCGTAACGTTGATCGAGCCTTTCTCAGGTTGGCGGCCGCCTTTACAAGAGTCACGTCATATCCTTCTACCATAACGTAGCCGCGCTCGTACTCTGAGTCAACCTTCAAAAAGATGGCGTAACCGCTGTGAACAACCGAGGGTGGAAGCTCGTCGGTTGTACAAGCCTTGACCATCCATTCAGCGACATTTATCGAGGCCGTCTTCTGTAGCCCGACGTACGAAGTTGTGAGTCTAGGATTGACGTCCATTATCACCGGGCCATCTCGGGTAAGGATAATGTCAACTCCGACATATCCGCGATTGAGGCCAAGAACTTCCGCTGCCCTAGAGGCGGCGCGAAAGGCTTCGCGTGTCCCACTGTGATCCAACGGAACAACTCCTCCAACGTACATTGAGTGACCAAAACGCCGGTCTAACAAAAGGATCTGCCTGTTCAGAGAAAGAGGCCGTGCACCTTTCTCCGAACAAAGCAACGATACACTGGCAGGAATCCCTCGCACGTATTCCTGCGCAATCAAAGTTGAGACGGCTTCGCTATGGCTGTAGTTGCTCTGGTTCGTCAGTAGGTCCTGCTCAGTATAGGCGACAGTGAGTCCCTCACAAGCTACCGCTCCGGTTGGTTTTAGGACAAGCGGGAAACCAAGCGTCGCAGGCAGGTGATCAGAACCAGTCGAGTCTGTCCGGTTCAACGGCAGGGTACGCGGAACTTTGAGGCCGCTTCGTCTTAGGGCTTCATAGACCTGAAACTTGTCAGAGGTTCTACTGACGGCGGAGGAGGGTTGGTTCAGCGACTTCTCCGAGCCACACTCATCCTCTGTCATCTCCACTAGATCTGCGAGCATGCCCTCTGTCTCGGGGGCGATAACATACGCCGCGTCAGACTTGGGTAACTGCCGCTGAAAGGCATGTCTTGGGGATCCTGCGGCGTCAACGAAGTCGCAAGGTACAGGACGCTGACTCTCATTGCTCACTACTATCGTGACCTCATGTCCGGCGGCTTGGAGGTCGGCCACTAAACGTCGAACCATGGCGTATGCTTCACACAAGATACTCTGGGAGTCGTCGTTGAATGTCATGGATTCGCCTGCCGTGTTCGCTTCGTAGAGGAGAATCTTCAAGTGCCTTGCCGATCATGGCTGCGTTGGCGGGCGGTAATGAGGGTTATCCCAGTAATCGATGTCCGAAAGGGCATTGCTGTTCATGCACGTCAAGGGAGACGGGCTGAATACCGCCCTCTAGAAAGTACCCTCTGTGAAGGCTGCGACCCAACCGCGATTGCTAAGGTCTTTCACCAGCTAGGGTTCAGGGAGGCCTACCTAGCAGACCTAGATGCGATCATAGATGGCAGACCAAACTTAGACCTGTACGGGCAGATAGAACGAAACGCGAAGATTTCTTTAATGGTAGATGCGGGGGTGAACAGCATTGACAAAGCCAAACAGCTCCTAGAATCAGGCGCCTCAAAGGCCATTGTGGGCACTGAAACCTTGACGAGCCCAGAACAGATCCCCCTTCTGCTCCAATATTTCGCTAGAAGAATTGTACTCAGCCTAGATCTGATGAGCGGCCGCCTCTTAACACAGGCTCACGAACTGACTGGGATGTCAGCTGTTGAGGCTGCGGTCCACTTCCAACGAAGTGGCATAACTGAACTCATTCTTCTCGACCTAGGTCGCGTGGGGTCTGGCCTTGCCCCTGACTTCAAACTTGTCAAAGAAATTCGTGAGCGGTATGAATCCACACTCCTTGTGGGCGGAGGAGTAAGGGACGTCTCTGATCTTGAACGCCTGAAAAGCATAGGGGCCGATGGAAGCCTTATCGCGACTGCCTTGCACTCTGGGGCGATAAGCTCGGACCAGCTTCGAGCGGCGCATTTTCTGTAGACCGTGGTATCCGGATGAAACGCTGGGTTCGGAACCTGTTCATCGGCTTGGTGCTAGCCTTTCCGGTCGTTTACATCGTCGCAGACAACCTCGAAGACCTCACCGAAACGGGCAGGCCGCAAAGTTCGCAGACCCTCATACCGATAATCACCAACCTCCCAAACCACATAATCCAATTAGCCTCAGGGGCAGGCTATCTCGGCATTTTCTCTTTGATGTTGCTTGAAGCTGCGGCGTTTCCAGTTCCAAGCGAAATCATCCTACCTCTGGCCGGGTACCTTGTCTCGCGAGGGGTCTTACAGTTTTGGCCTGTCGTGTTATACAGCACCATCGCGTCGCTAATTGGGTCGTTTATCGATTATTCTGTTGGCTGGAAACTCGGAAACCCCCTCGTCACCGGCCAAGTGAAAGTGCCTTACGTTGGCGCTCGGCAACTTTCGAGGGTTAAGGCATGGTTCGATCTTTACGGGCCGACGGTGGTCGCGGGCCTAAGGTTGGTCCCAGGAGCGCGCGTATTGATCTCATTTCCCGCTGGAGCCTACCGCATGGACAAATGGAAGTTTGCCATATACACCATGATAGGTTGTTTGCCTTGGAACATTACCCTAGTCTACTTGGGTTGGTGGCTTGGCTCGTCCTGGGGGGCAATCGTCACGACATTCACCTACATCAACATAGTCGTGTACGGAACGCTAATCGTGCTGGTTGCATGTTTCGTGTGGCAGGCTGTTTTTAAGAAACGCGTGGGAAGGAAACCGTAAGCTAGATTTTCCTTAATGCTCTGAACTCCTCGACGCCATCGCGCGGATGAACTGACGGGCTTATAATCTCGCATCGTCGTCAGGATCGCTATGGCAACCTCAATGGGTTACATACCGCCTCCATCTCCGGAGCGCACTGGACACCCCTTCCTAACTTACGACATGATCCATGACATTCCGAATACCATTCGAAAAACGTTGGAAATCTCCGCTGGCCAAGCCAGTCGGATTTCCCAAACTCTGAAAGAAAGAAGTGATTTTTACTATACTGGTTGTGGTACTGCATTTTTCTCCGCGATGTTGGGAGCAAGCATTCTATCCTTAATGGATGGGGGTCAGTTCAATTACGAGTGTGTTCAGGCACTCGAGCTGTCCCACGATCGCTCTCGAGTCAGCAGAACCAGTGCGACGTTTGGTGTGTCACACAGTGGGATCACGAAAACCACGCTCGACGCATTGGCTTCAGCAAAGGCTCAGGGTGCGTACTGCGTTGGGATCACTCATTTCCCAAACAGCCCAATCACCCAAGTGGCAGACGAGACACTCGTCGTTGGTGACGGGCCGGATAAATCCAGATGCCACACCAAATGCCATCTAGCCAGCGCAACTGCCCTAACTCAAATCGGCCTTGAACTTCTTGAACAACGAAAAGCCGCCCGACCTGCGCATCTGCAAAGCATCCGGGAAAGCCTATCGGAGCTTCCGCAAATGGCTTCGAAGGTTCTGAGCTCGTCTGAAGAAATGATGAAGGAGCTGGCAGAGAAGCATGCCGGTAAACGGATGATCTATTTCGCTGGGACCGGCGCCAGTTACCCTAACGCCCTTGAAGCTGCTTTGAAGGTTATGGAGTCGTGCTATGTTCCGGCTCAAGGGTTTGAGACTGAACAGCTTCTCCATGGTCCGTGGGTTTCCCTGGATGCTGAAAGCGTGGTATTCGTGATGGCCACGGAGAGGGGTACCTACAGCAGAAGTGTGGATTTGGCTAAGGCCGCCACCAGCCTTGGCTCGACTGTGGTACCGATCACGTATGAGGGCGATAGTGAGATGGTTTCTATTTGCAAGCATGGCGTTCAGATACCGACAATTGACGAACACCTTGCCCCTTTCCTAAACATAATCCCACTCTACCTGTTCGCGTATTACCTGTGCCTGCAACGCGGCAACAACCCCGACTACATACACTACCTAAACCCAGCCTACTGGAACGCCCGACAAATCATCTTCCCACCCGGCACACACTGAAGGTCAAACAGTTCCGCGAGTCCAACATAGCGAACCGGTACAGGCCTTCGAAATTTCGAATTGGAATATCGACACCATCCATAGTAATCTACCTTACTTTACCTAATTGGTTGTTTGAGCGAGGCAAGTGGTGAAGTTTCCGTAGCAGCCGCGAACAGTTCAACGTTCGGGACCGCTACCGCCCCAGCAACCTCACTCAGCGAAGTCTTTGCCCTGTGTACGGTTCCGCCAAGAAACGCTGATGCGCCAAGCGAATGAGGTCGCGCGGAGATGGCGCCGCGTCACTCACACGCTGAGGTAGGGCCCGACTAGGAGGGTGGGTTGATTGACTAGCAGGGTTATGTCGGTGCTGTGGCTCACCCCGCCGCTAGTAGCCGTCACTTGCACGATGAAGGTACCCGTTGAAGCTAATGCTGTGGTTGTGAATTCAATCGGCGAACTAGCCTCACCCCCAACTGGGGGAGTGACGGATTGTGGAAGGATGATGCCGATACCGGTAGGCGCATTCCCAACCCACGAAGCGGAGAAGGTTACGGGAGAACTGAATCCCCCTAGGGAGTTCACTACGATGCTACTCTCACCATTCAGCCCCGGAATCACAGACACAGTCTCCGTAGATGGAGTAACTGAAAAGTCGGTGGGCGGAGTGAAGACGGGCGCTAGCACAGCCGGCGTCCCAGCAATCGTAACCAACACCTGGGCTGAGTGAGTGATGACGCCGTTCGACGCCGTCACAATCAGCGGGTAACTACCGGTTGAAGCCGAAGTGTCAGCGGTGATAGTCAAGGTCGTAGACGCGCTACCATCTGCCGGAACGGTAACCGGACCGGGGAGGTTCACAGTAACCCCGCTAGGAGCAACTCCACTCCAATCAGCCCCCAGACTAACCGAAGAACTGAACCAGCTCACGGAAGTAAGCACAATCGTTGCAGACACCGCAGTACCCGGTGTCAAAGTCATCGCGGCAGCCGATGGTTGGGCAATGAAGTCCGGAACGACCACGGGGGCTAAAACGGATGGTGTTGCGGCTATTGTGATGCTGATCTCGGTTGAATGTGAAACTGTCCCACTCACCGCGGTGAGTAGGAGTGTGTAGGTTCCGGTTGCGGGCGAGTTTCCAGCGGTTAAAGTGAGGGTGGTGGTCGTAGAGCCACCCGTAGGCACCGTTACCGGGCTGGGTAGACTAACGCTAACGCCCGCGGGAGCTGTACCGACCCATGATGCGGCTAAGCTAACCGGGCCGTTGAACCCGTTGATGGAGGAGAGGGTTACGGTGGAATATTTCGTTGCGTCGGGGGTGAGGCTGATTGTGGCAGGGGTGGGTAGGGATGCGAAGTCCGGCGTAACCCCAGACGACGCAAGCAAACTACCACTCGGACTCACAATCACCTGAAGGGTGGCGGTGTGCGTTATGGCGCCGCTAGACGCCCTAACCGTAAACGGATACGTACCAGGCGCCACCGTCCCCGACACGAAAATCGTCAAGGTGGGCGAAGACGTGCCCCCGGCCGACGTCTCAACATTACTCGGTCCATTAAACGAAGCCGTCACACCCGGAGGCGCAGAGAAGGTGAGCGAGACGGGGGAAGCGAAACCGTTCACCGAAGTCAGGAATAGGTTCAGGGTGCCGGATGCGCCCTGCGTAACCCCAATACCAGTCGACGACAACGCTACCGAGAAATCACCATTATACTCGATGAATCCCCACGAATTTGCCTGACACTGACCCGCCGCATAACCACACCCATTCGCGTAAGGCGTGGAACACGCATCCCACTTAATCCCCGAACCCCCAGAATTATCGATTAGGTTAAGGGCGTAAACTGCGCCTGCAGTAACAGGGATGCCGCTTGGAAACTGCACCTGCAACCAAGCCCCCGAAGGTTGACCGAAAAGGCTTGGGACAGTGAACGTAACCGAACCCACCAACCCACCCTCTATCCCATTCACACCCGCAATCCCATTCGAAATAACATTCGCAGTCATCGAGGTCGGGACGCTATTGTCGGATCGGAGATAGAGAGCGAACCCTACGATTGAAGATTGGGTTGGAATGAACGTCTGACCCGCAGGAGCATGCACCCCCACACCATCCAGATACGAACCCCCAATCAACGAACACTCCTGATCAACAGCAGGAGCCGAAGCCGCACTAACACCCCCCATACTCAAAAACAACGACGCCACAATCAGAAGCAAGGAAACGGACGCCAACGTCGGCCGAACAAAACGAAGGTTCGCCATCTCAAACCACACACTCCCTATGTTGCCAGGTGAATTATTCCTGATTACACCATTTCCACTTCCAAACCCAACTTTCCACCAAAGTAGATTAAGGGAGGCCATCACGACGGCTCTTCAGCGCAGATGCTGCACCGTGACTTGCGAACTCACTTTTGAGCGGGGCGTATCACAACTCTCGTCAATCCGCCCATGGGCGGAACTCCTGTTTCCTTACCTTTGTAGGCCCTTCTGCTCTGCTTCGCAGATGTTGTACGGGGAATAAGCTACTCTGATTTTCGTGGATGGTGGTTAGATGGCTTCAACTACGTCTGCATGTACCTTGTATCCCTTGACGTAATTTACAACTTCTTTGAACGCCTCTAAGTGATCATTGATATTTTGCTTAGTATGGACGACGGAAACGGTCCACTGCTCATCCGGTGATGGGCCGGCAGGGATTATTCCGCGATTCATCATCGCGAAGCAATAGGCGAACCATTTCCCAGTGTCGCATGCCTGAAAGCTCCTCCAGTCCGTTACAGGTTTCGTGGAAAACGCTATTGCTCCGCTTATGCCTGCTTGTGACATTTGAGCGGTAAGATGACTGTCGTCGATAATATCCTGATATCCTTTAGCTAACGTTTCGCTGAGCCTAGTAGCCCTCTGCATCGCGCTCTTCGTTAGAACCTTCGATAAGGTCGCAATCCCAGCCGCAACGCACAACGGATTCGAATTGAAAGTTCCAGCGTGGCTAACAACGCCTGGGATTATGGTTTCCATTATCTTCCGCTTCCCAGCTATTCCCGAGATAGGAACCCCGCCCCCGATTGCCTTGCCTAGGGTAATCAGGTCGGGCTGAACATTGACGTAGTCTCGCATTCCCCCGTAAAACTTTCCACAGGTTTTGATTTCATCAAAGATCAGCACAAACCCGTACTGATCGGCAAGCTTCCTCAAACCTTCGAGAAAACCCGGTTTTGGAAGGACGAAGCCCATGTTCATGGGGATGGGTTCAAGAATCATACCTGCAACGTCTGCGCTGTTCTTTCGCACCAGATCTTCCACAGCCGCCAAATCATTGAATGGTGCCACTAGAGTATTCTTGTAGAAACCTTCAGGTAGACCCGCTGAAGAGGGTACTGCGTTAGGCGCTCTGGGGTCCCCCTCCTTTGCCTGGGAGGGTTTTACGCTTACAATGAGGGTCTCGTTACCACCGTGGTAGCAGCCCTCAAACTTGATGATCTTATCTCTCTTCGTGTAACTTCTCGCAAATCTCGTGGCATACATTGTCGCCTCGGCTCCAGTGTTCGCTAACTTGAGTTGGTCAACCCCAAACCGCTCACAGACCATTCGCGCGAACTTTGGAGTTTCTTGCCATTCAAATCCGAAGTCCGTCCCCTTCGCCGCTTGTTCCTTAATCGCTTTAACGACGAGTGGATGAGCGTGGCCCGCGACTAGGACACCGAAGCCCATGTTGTAGTCGGTGTACACGTTCCCATCTACGTCCCACAGTCTCGTGCCTTTGGAACGGGTGAAGTAGAGAGGATATGGGTCAGAGTAGCGGTAGGTGCTATGCACGCCAAATGGAACGTCAATCTTCGCCTTCTCGTAAATCGCTTTGGATTTGGGCGTGGCCGTTTCGAACTTTTTCATTTCTTCATCTTGTGAAGCGCTCAAGTGTAACGCGTCTCCTCTTGTGCGTCTTTATTCGGGCGGGATTTCCGCGAAGACTAGACTTAGCGGTAGGCCCCTGCTCCTATTTCTCAGATAACCTACGACTAGGACTATTATTCCGAGACCGTAGATTGTCCCGTACATGGTTATGGAGAAGGAGTCGATTGGCAAGCTCCCTGATTGTTGTGCAAGGTAAGTTGAGTATGCGAGGTAGACTGCTGACCCTATGCCCAGCCAGCTGAGGAGCGGAAGTAGGAATTTCTTCTTCACTGCGAAAGCGGTTTCATAGAGCTGTTTCTTTCTGAAGGGGAAGAGGATGGCTGCGATAGCGGGAATTATGAAACCAAATGAGAACATTGTGAAGCTTAGGGTCGCAAACTCTCCTGACGTGGTGCCAGGTGCGAAGGCCATAATTCCGGCTGAGATTATAGCCCCGA
>Ga0326727_10020108_pt1 | contig 13301 bp, 9 predicted proteins | sample MB2enrmetagenome_FD_207643 | JGI IMG/M metagenome (GOLD analysis project Ga0326727, IMG submission 207643) | Lab enriched peat soil microbial communities from McLean, Ithaca, NY, United States - MB29MY | ecosystem: Environmental > Terrestrial > Soil > Wetlands > Peat | place: USA: New York...
TACGGGCGGGCGCTGTTTCTGGGCATCGCGAAATTCGTGCGGGAACATCATGAATGGTCGGTGCAAAGCGAGGAATGGAAGTGGACCGATCCCCTGCCGGGCTGGCTGAGCCACTGGGACGGCGACGGGGTGATCGGGCGGGTGGAAACGCGGGAAATGGCGGCGCAACTGCAGCAGTTGGGGGTGCCGATGGTGGACGTGCGCGGGTCGGTGAGCGACGTGGGACTTCCTTTGATTGACACGGATGACCGGAAGGTGGCGGAGCTGGCGGCGGAGCATCTGATGGACCGGGGATTCCGGCACTACGCGTTCTGCGGCTTCGCGGGCGCGAACTATTCGGACAAACGCCTGCACTGGTTTCGAGAGCGGCTGGCGCAAAGCGGTTTTTCGTGCGCGGTCTATGTGCCGCCCCGGCAAGTGGCCGAGGAGCAGACCATCGGATACGAGAGGCAGGGCCTGCTCTTTCAGGAAGAGCTGGGCCGCTGGCTGAGATCGCTGCCCAAGCCGGTGGGGATGATGGCCTGCAACGATATTCGCGGGCAGCAGGTCCTGAATTTGTGCCGGCAACATGAGCAGGTCGTCCCGGAAGAGATCGCGGTGATTGGCGTGGACAATGACGAGGTGCTCTGCGAACTTTCCGATCCGCCGCTGAGCAGCGTGGCGCCGAACGCGCAAGGGATTGGTTATGAGGCGGCGGTATTATTGGAGCGGATGATGGCGGGCGGGGAAGCCCCGGCGGAGCCGGTCTTCATTCCGCCGCAGGGCATCGTGACCCGGCGCTCCACGGAAGTGCTGGCGCTGAATGACCATCAGTTGGCCATCGGACTTCGCTACCTGCGCGATCATGCGTTTGATCCCATCACGATCAACGAAGTGGCGCGGGCGGCGGGCATGTCGCGGCGCGTTTTTGAGAGGCGATTTGTGGCGCAAATGGGACGCCCCCCGAAGGCGGAGGTGCTGCGGCTGCGGCTGGAACGAGTGAAGCAATTGCTGGTGGACACGGACTGGAGCCTGGCCGAAATCGCGGAGCGGACAGGCTTCAATTACGGGGAGTACTTGCACACCGTGTTCACGCAAAAAACGGGCATTACGCCGGGGAAATTTCGGCGGCAGGCCGAGCTGTCTTCCAGGGACCGGTTTCGGGTGTGAAGGCTGAATGCTAAATGCTGAAGGCTAAATGCTGAAGGCGGAAGGCTAAATGCTGAAGGCTGAAGGCTGAAGGCGGAAGGCAGTCAATAAAAAAGGCAGCGGGTGCAAGTTCGTCCTGCTGGCGGGGGCGACTATGGGACGGTCAGGTAACGGCCGTTGAGGATGATTTTCTCGTGTCTCATCGCCGCAACGGAACACGGAATTCGCCGGTGAATTGGCCGCGATGGAAACCGCCGAAGCACAACCGGTGGAATGCAATTTTTTCTCGACGAGAATTTTCCTCGTCCGGCCATGCCTTTTCTCGAATCCGCCGGCCATTCAGCCTCGCATTCCCAACCAAAATTTGAAAAACGCTGGAAATCCGATTGGGAAACTGATAGCATAAATCCATGAAAGTAACGTTGACGGAAGAACTGGAAACACTCGTGAAGGAAAAAGTGCGCAGCGGACGTTACGCGGACGAAAGCGACGTGATGCGCGATGCGCTTCGGGCGCTTGAGTTGCGCGATGATTACGAATCGCCCGCGTTGGAGGCGGCGTTACTCGAGGGTGTGCGCAGTCCGCACCAGACCTACGGCAAGTCCACGCTGAACCGGATTCGCAAGGCAGGACGCCGTGCCGGATGAGTTTGCGCGCTGGCATTTCGGGGCGCGCCGAGGCGGATCTTACGCATCAATACCGTTGGTATCTCGAGAACGCGGGTGTTGATGTAGCGGAGCGCTTTTTGGCAGGGTTTGACGCCACGGTAAAGAGGCTGGCGGGACAGCCGGGATTGGGTCAGAGGAGAAGGTTTCGTGCCAAGGAACTGGCGGGCATCCGATCATTCCCTGTCAGTGGTCATTTTCGGGTTCACCTCATTTTTTACCGCAGCAGCGGCGATGTATTGAGCATCGAACGCGTGATGCATGGCGCGCGCGATTTGCCTCGTCGCCTGCTCGAACCGCCCGAAGACTGAATCTCCTGACCCCTGCCGGGCAAAGGGTCACGCTGCTCTCCCTGACCACTTTGTCAACGTCCGAGGGGTCAAACCGTACTTTTGCACATTTTGTTTGGGTCTGGCCTCATGTGCCGGTCAAAACCTCGTTCCACCCCACGCAGAGGGCGGCTTCAAACCGGGCTTTTGAAGGACTTTATCCCATCATTCGCGCTGTCCCAGAAATAGCTTCTGCCAAGAATACTTGACGAGTTGGCGCGGCGGGGCGATTTTCATCAACGTTGACGCGGGTTTTGCAACAAAATTTTCTGCAAACCGTGAGAAATCTTCTCTCTGCGAGGAGGAAAACAAATGCGGAGAGGAACAAATTGTGCAAAAGTACGGTTTGACACCTCTGACGTGGTCTAAAGGATGGGGTCCACCTGTAAAACAGGATTTTGATTGCCATCAACTTTCTATGCACATTCTGAGGCTAAATGATCCATGCCGTTTTTCTTACGCCTCGCCCGCCAACGGTTGACGGCACCGGCACGTCACGGGCGAAATATCAGGCGGTAGAACTTGCACGGCTGTTCAACCGAGGGCACCGCTATGGCGGTGGTGACGATTTCGTTTCCGACCGTGCTTTCGCTGACCGGGAGGTCGGAGTCGGTCCATTGGCCAGTACTCAGATCAGTTGTTTCCTGCAGTACGTATGGAGCGCCCGTCCAATTCAAACTGACGCTCCCACCAGCTAGGCTGGCAGAGATGACGGGCGATGGGCCGGGCAGCGACGTGTCGTTTATGGTCAAAGCCCCGCTGTCCGGGGTGCCGAGGCCGGCGATTTGGGCGGATTGAAATGCGTCTGCAATAAACTGGAGGCCAGCCACGTAAAATTCGGCGGTGACGCCGGACGTCGAACTGAAGAACGCGGGCGGGCCGACGGTCCAGTTAGGGGATATTCCGGTGGGAACTCCGTTGTTGGTGACCGTTACTGTGATGGCTGCCCCGGGCAGGCCGTTGACGTAGAGCGAGACAGTGACGTCCGTCGCATCTAGAGGATTGATGACGAACGCCAGACGGTTCCAGACATCGGGCAACAAGGGCGACGACGTTGCGGCATCAAACGGCACGCCGGACAAGGAGCCGTTGATGTGGAGGAGATTCTGCGTGTCCGTAATCAGATTGACGCCATCGCCTGAACTGGATTGGTAGATGCTTGAAAAGAGCGTAGCCGGAGTCCCAAACGAAGTGTCGGGCTGATAGATGTCCATCAACACGGTGCAGGCGGGGACATTATTGCTGCCGGGAGGCGCGATAACCGGCACCTGGATTGAGGTGTCCGACGGCAACGGTGCAATATCCATGACGTTGACCACCTGGCCGTCGAGCGTCGGCAGGCCGAAGTCGAGCGTAGTTCCGGTGGTGATGGTGTAATTGCCGCCATACACGCTTCCGCTCACCAAAGTCAGATCCGGTCCGAGCGTGGCGCCCAGCGGTGCGGTACGCAGCCCGATGGTCCACGAACCGGTCGCAATCTGGCGCGGGTTGCTGACCACCAAATGATTGGTTGCCGAAACCGACCCACAGGGGCCCGTGATCTGCACCGAATAGGCCCCGGCGTCCGCGAGTCCCAGCGCAATAACTTGGAGAACACTGGTGGTCGCTCCGGAGTAATGGGCGCTGTTGGTCAAAGGGGTGGCGTTGTGAAACCATTGATAAGTCAGTGGCGGTGTGCCGGCCGCGATGACCTGGAACGTGGCGTTCGCCAGTTGCGGCAGGGTTACTCCCGGGGTCATGGAAATCACCGCAGGCGGCGCGCAGGTCTGGCAGTTGACCAGCGCATTGGTGAATTCAACCCGCAGCCCGGTGTACGGAGCCGTATTCGTAATAATGATCTCGATGAGGTTGTTCGAAGCAAGAAAGCCGGCGCCGGGCGGAATGGTAAAAGAATGCCAGCTCTGATAACCGGAACCACCGGAGGGCGCGCCAATCGAGGACACCAACTGCGCAATTGACAGACCATTCAAGTACATGGAGCCGATGTCGTCAGCCGCCCATCGTCCGGAGATGGACGCCGTGGCCGGGTTCGCGCCGGCCGGCAAATTAAAGGCTGTCAACGCCAACCAATCGCCCGCTGACCAACACACGTTATTGGTATAGTCGAATGAGATCCACTCGGATGCGGCCGAATTAAGTCCCCATGGCGTGAACATGAAGCAGCCGGGTGACGTCTGGGCCATGGGGCCGCAAATCGAGGTTGAGGGCGACGGGTAACAAACCGTCCCCTGCGAAACGGCGTAGAGATAACCATAGAAATACGGAGATCCATTGGTTTCGTAGATCCCCGGGGAAATGTTGATGCCGGCCCAGTGGGCATCAATGTTGCCGTAGGGCAACAGACTATAATTGGTGTTGACCCCGGTGTTATACAATCCGCCCAGAAAAGAAATCGGCCCGGCGATATTTAAACTGATGACATGAACGGCGGTCAGGCCGTTGCAGTCGGTCGCGGTGACGGTCACGGAATTGATGCCCGGACCAAGCGGCGCGTTGCATGGCGGCGATTGGGTGAGCGTGATCGAACCGGCCGGGCAGCAGGAATCCGCCACGCCCACCAGATTCAACACGCAGGGTACTTCGCAGTTTGTCACGACCAGGCTGGTTGGGCCGGACAACACAGGGCCGGTCGGCGTGCCGATGACCTGCACCGAGCAAGAGCTGCTGTTACCGCAACCATCCGTTGCAGTCACCGTTACGTTGGCGGAATGACCGCTCAGCAAGACCGTGCCCGCCGGCGGCGTTTGGTGGAAAGTGATCAGTGCGGAAGGCGTACAATTGTCCGCCACCGGCAGGACGATCTGCGGAATGACCAATTGGCAATTGTGGTTCAATGGAACCGTGTAGGCGCCGGACGGGCACAGCAGGATTGGCGGAGTCGTGTCAACTACCGTTACGGTCTGCGAACAGGAGTTGGAAAGACCGGCGCACACGTTGATGATCTGCCAGGTTTCAGTGACGTACTTCGGGCAGACGCCGTTAGTAATGGGAGCTTGCGCCGTTATGATATTGGATCCGCCGCAGCCACCGATGACCGTCGGCGGGTCAAACGACCACACCGAACTGCATTGCACTGTTTTGTTCGTTGGACAGATGACGGTTCCGGGGGCGCCGACCACGGTGACAATCTGGCTGCAATTGTAGTTGTTTCCGCAAGCGTCGCTGATCAGCCAGGTTTCGGTGATGTAGAGAGGGCAGGCGCCGTTGGTCACGGGCGTGAGTGCGACCACATTCGTTCCCCCGCAACCGCCGGTGATCGTCGGCGGATCAAAGGACCATGTCGTGCCGCATGGGACGGTCTTGTTGGAGGAGCAAACCACCGTCGCCGGCGCGCCAATCACGGTGACGCTCTGGCTGCAAGTGTTGGTGTCGCCGCAAGCGTCGGTGATTTCCCATGTCTCGGTGTACACCGTTGGACAGTAGCCGTTGCTCACCACGCCGAGCGAGGAAACCATGAGGTTGGTCATGCCGGCTGAGGTGAGAAACTGATTGGTGCAACAGGTTCTGGCCTGCGGCAAATCGAATGTCCAGTTGCTGCCGCACGAGACAGTTTTGTTGGTCGGACAACGGACCTGAAGGCCTATTCCGGGATTGACCGTCACCGTGAAACTGCATGTGGCGGTGTTTTGGCAGTTGTCGATTGCCGTGATTTGCACGACGTTGGTTCCGATTGGGAAGCAACTGCCCGAGGGCGGATTGTAGGAGAGAGTCAAACCCGTGTTGCCGTTGCTGGCGCAGCAGGAGTCGCTCGCTCTAGCCGTGTAATAAACAGGCGCACAATTACTGCACGTCGCCGCCACGATGTTCGCAGGGCAAAACAAGGTGATGCAGGTATTGGACTGCGCCGACGCGTCCGGCACAAAGGACTTTAGAAGGAGGATGAAAGTTGCGATGAAACAGAAACCCCCAACCGGATTTTGCGACATTCTCATAATTATTTATTTTTTGCTATTCGTGCAGTCTTTCTACCCGTTAACCAAAACGCAATATAACGGCGTCCGCCACATTAACGTCCTCAGATCCATGGGTAATTGCCATGAATGAGGGAAATTTCTTATTATATTAATCGCAGCTTATTACAATATTCATAGCCTTGTGCCATGAGGGCGTCAATGAGGGAATTTGTGGTTTGTTTTGTACGGGGTTCCCTCTCAAAAATGGCAGAATGTCCTATCCTAGGGGTCAGACCGTACTTTTGCACATTTCGTTTGGGTCTGGCCTCATGTGCCGGTCAAAACCTCGTTCCACCCCACGCGGAGGGCGGCTTCAAACCCGGCTTTTGAATGAGTTTATCCCATCATTTGCGCTGCCCCAAAAATAGGCTCTGCTCTGAAGAGCCGAACCTGCTACGAGGCCAGCGGATCCCGCCCTTTGATGGCCTCGTGCTGCTTGACCAGGTAGTCGCACCAGGCATCCATGCCGCCCCCGGTCTTGGAGGAGATTTCAAACAACTGCGCGTGATGCGCGATGTGTTGCAGATTGGCCAGCGCCGCCGCGCGGTTGAAGTCGCAGGGCTTGTCCAGATCGAGCTTGCTGATGATGACGGCGTTGGCGATGTGGAAAATGGGCGGATACTTCAGCGGCTTGTCCTCGCCGTCGGTGACTGACAATAACACGACGCGCAGGTCCTCGCCCAAATCGTAGCTGGCCGGGCAGACGAGGTTGCCGACGTTTTCGATGATGAGGAGGTCGAGCCTGGCCATGTCCAGTTGCTTGACAGCGCGGGCCACCATGTCCGCCTCCAAGTGGCAGACGGTGCCGGTGTTGATCTGCACCACCGGCGCGCCGGAATCGCGCAGCTTCCGGGCGTCGTTGTCGGTGGCCAGATCGCCGACAATGACGGCGCTCTTGAGGCGCTGGCCCAAGCGGCGGATGGTTTCGCGGATGAGCGTCGTCTTCCCCGATCCGGGTGCCGAAAGGATATTCAGCACCAGAATGCCGCGCGCGCGGAAAAAGCCGCGGTTGCGCTCGGCCAGCCGGTCGTTTTTCTCCAGGATGGATTGCCGCAGCTCCAGCGTCCGGCGTTCTTCAGCGCCGTGCTCGTGGGAATCCTCGTGACCGTGATGGTGATGTTCGTGATCGTCGTGGGCGGAAACGGTCACCGGAGATCCCGAGGGCAAGCCGCAGCCGCAGGTTTCACACATGGGGCACCTCCAATGAAGGGCGGGAGTGGATTAGGATTAAGATTAGGATTAGGATTAAGATTAGGAGGGAAATGTTAGACATGGTCCACCTCCATCGAGCTTAGTTCCAGTTCCCGGCCGGCGCGCAACTCGTTGCTGGGCTGGCCGCAATCGGGGCATTCGGAATACAAATTGGCGGAGACAAACTCCCGCCCGCACGCCGCGCACCAGAACCGCGCCGGCACCTCCTCAATCGCCAGCCGCGCCCCTTCCGCCACGGTGCCGGGCGTGAGGGCCTCGAAGGCGAATTGCAGCGCGTCCGGCACCACGCCGCTCAGGACGCCGATGCGCAGGCGGATTTCGTGGACGCGCGCGGCCCCGGCCAGCCGGGCTTCGCGCAAGGCCTGGTTCAATGCGCTTTGCATGATCGAATACTCGTGCATCAACCTAAATCTTGTCCACCTTCTCGTAAACCACCAATTCCCCGCGGCCGGTCAAATCGGCCGGATGATAGCGCGGAATGGGCAGGTCCAGTTGCTTGAACTCCACCGGGGCAACCTTTTTGTCCACCAGCCCGACGGCGACCGCCACGCCGTAAATGATGGCTTCGGGCCGGGGCGGGCAGCCGGGGATATAGTAATTGACAGGAACGACCTTCTCCACCGGGCCGAGCACGGGGTAGCAATCGTGCCAGATGCCGCCGCCGCAGGCGCAGCCGCCGATGGCAAAGACGAGCTTGGGGGCGGGCATGGCGTCGTAGGCGGCGCGCAAGGCCCGGGCCGTGGAGCGCATGGCCGGCCCCTGGCACAGCATGACATCGGCGTGCCGCGGCGAGCCTACCAGCTTGATGCCGAACCGCTCCACGTCATAATAGGGCGTGAGGACATTGAGCACCTCGATGTCGCAGCCGTTGCAGCCGCCGCTGTTGGCGTGATAGACCCACAGGGAGCGGCCGAACATTTTCTGGCAAAGATTCTTCAGCATCGCTTCAGTCCAATTCGATCTTGATGTCATCGACCGCCGGCTCGCTTTCCAGGTAGGCGCGGGAGCGGAAGATCCACCGCTCGTTGGCCAGGTCGTCGAAGCGGTAGCCTTTGAGCTTCAACTGTTCCAGGGGCGACGGCTCCTTGAAACAGCGCCCGCAGCGCTGGCAGGTGCTCATGAACAAATCCAGCCGCTGCTGGATGTCGCCGATCTTGTCGGTGGCCGTCTCGAATTCGCGGCTCATGGTGATGGCCTTCTCCGGGCAGACATCGGCGCAGCGCCCGCAATAGGTGCAGCGCCGCCCCAGGTACTTCAAAATGCGAACCTCCTGGCAAACATCGAAAACGAGAATCTCGCGCGCCGGGCAATTGTTGGCGCAGCCGGCGCACCCGATGCATTTTTGCGCGTCGAATATGGGCCGGCCGCGGAAGTTTTCCGGCACGGGCCGCGGCTGGGCCGGATAATCGAGGGTGACACGGCCCGCTTTCAGGCCGACCAGCGCTTCCTTCAATTTGCTTGCCAGCGACATAAACTTCTCTCCATCAGAATCCGTAACCGGCCAGCGCCAACGCCCCAAACGCCGCCGCCAGCAGCCCGGCGAAGTAACGGATGGCCTGGTCAATCCGGTAACGCGCATGAGTGGCGGCGACGACCGTGACCACCAGCACCAGCGCCAGCACTTTGGCCCAAAACAGCAGCCAGCCCAGCGGAAAGCCCAGGCCCGATCCCCACGGCACAAACAGCGCCACAAACAATCCGCTGTGAACCACCAGCCGCGCCATTTGCGCATACTTAAACAGGGCCAGCTTCGGCCCGGAATACTCCATCAACGGTCCGTCCATCAGTTCCGTCTCCGCCGCCGGGATGTCGAACGGCACCCGTTGCACAAAGGCCTGGAAGGACAGCACCATCACCACCAGCAGCACCAGGCCCGACCACGGAACGCCCTGGACCGCATAAACCGACCCGTTCAAGACGGCGTCCAGCCGGAGCGACTGCACATGGACCGCGCCGACCAGCAGCGCGATGGCGAACAATGGCTCCAGCGCGATCATCGTCATCATCTCGCGCCCGATGCCCAGCAGCGAATAAGTTGAGCCGGCCGCCAAACCGGCGAGCAAGGTGCTGATGCCGCACAAGGTCAGCAGGTAAATGAGCAGAATGACGTCGCCGGCGCCGTTCATTGGCGCGGCAAAGCCCATCGGCACCAGGCAGGCCACCGTCAGGGCCGCCGCCAGCGACAGCCAGGCGACAAAGCGTTGCAGCGCGGGCGATTCGCCCGATTCAATGTCCTCCTTGCCCAGCAGCTTCAGCAGGTCAATGTAAGGCTGGAGCAGGGGCGGTCCCTTGCGCGACTGAAGGATGGCTGTGACCTTCCGCAACACCCCTTCGCCCAACGGCGCGACCAACAGCACTGCCGCCACATTGGCCAGCCCGCCGGCCACACTGCATATCAGGTCGGTCCTCATGAGGTTTTCCGGCTCCTTCCCAGTTGAATGAGTTCCTCCGGCGTCCACACCCTGGTTGCGCCGGACTTGAGATCGATGGTTTCGAGCCGGTCGGTGCAGGAGAAACACGGGTCAATGCTGCCCAGCGTGATCGTCATGTCCGCCAGTTGCTGGTCCTTGATCATCATCGGGACCCCCTGCAGGTTCTGGTAGGTGGGCGCCCGCACCCGCCAGCGGCGCGGACGGTTGCCCTCGCCGGTGATAACAAAATGATGGCATTCCCCGCGCGGCGCTTCGACGGAGGACAATCCCAGCCGGCCCACCGGCAATTCATCCTTGATCGTCAACTGGATCGGGCCGCTCTCCATTTTCTCCAGGCATTGGCGGATGATCTTGATGGACTCGAAAACTTCCCGCGCCCGCACCACCAGCCGCGACCAGACATCGCCGTCGGGGGCGGTAATGACGTCGAAAGTCATGCGGTCATAGGCGGCGTAGGGGTGATCGCGGCGGCAATCGATATCCACGCCCGCGGCGCGCGCCACCGGGCCGACCAGCCCCGCCTCCTTCACCAGCTTGCGGTCGGCCACGCCCACGCCGCGCGTGCGCTGCTGGATGTTGCGGTCCTGGAGCACGGCGCCGGTCACCGTCCGCCATTCCGTTTCCAGGCGGTCGAGCACCTGTTGCAGCTCGGCCTTCAAGCCGTTGGCCAGGTCCCGCCGCACGCCGCCGATGACGCACAGGCCGTAAGTCTTGCGGTTGCCGGTGATTTTCTCGGCCACCCACATGACCGGCTCGCGAATGCGGAAGCATTGCATGAACAAAGTGTCGAAACCGAGGATGTGGCAGGCCAGCCCGACCCACAGCAGGTGGCTGTGCAGGCGCTCCAGTTCCAGGTGGATGGTGCGGAGATATTCCGCGCGCGGCGGGGCCTGGAGGGCGGCGGCGCTTTCCACCGCCTGGGCGTAGGTCACGTTATGCACGCAGCCGCAAATGCCGCAGATGCGCTCCGCCATGACCGGGATGTCGTTGTAGGTCAGCACCGATTCGGCCAGCTTCTCGATGCCGCGATGGGCCATGAACCCGCGGTATTCGCATCCCCGCACCCGTTCCCCATCGACGTAGAGGCGGAAATGGGCCGGCTCATCCAAGGTGGGATGAAACGGGCCGAACGGCACCACCGTGCAGCCCTCGGGCGGATCGTCGAACTTGAATTCGCGCCCGTCCTCCGTGTCGCCCGGCGAAAAATTCCAGGGCACCTCCTTGCGCAGGGGATGGACATTGTCCGGCCAGCCGTCCGGCAGGACCAGGCGCTTGGGGTAGGGATGTCCGTTGAGCTCGATCCCCACCAGGTCGCGCCATTCGCGCTCCGCCCAATTGGCCGCGGGCACGACCTCCGAGATGCTGTCCACCCGGGGTTGGGCGGCAGGGACCTCCGCCAGGATGCTGCACAACAGGTGGTCCGGGTCGAAGGCAAAATTGTGCGCCACCAAAAACGAGCCGGAAAAAGGCCGGTCGTCCGCCCCGATGCCGGTGACATAGCGGGCGTCCAAATCGCGAAAAACATATTGACACGCCTTCTTCAGCGCGGCCGGCTCCACGAAAACGAACAGGCAGCGGTCCGAGGGCAGGTCGGCCCGCCGGATGGCCGCGCCCAGCCCCGCCTTCAACTGGTCGAGTTTTTCGCGCGCAATCATTTCAAGGCTCCTTTTGCGTCCGCGGAATGCTTCGGCTGCGGCGCGGCGGCCCCGCCCAGCCAGCGGAAATAGCGTTTAATTTCGCCGTAATAGCCGTGCGCCACGTAACGGTTGGCCTCCGATTCCCGCGCGTAACCGCACAGCCAGGGCACGGCGGCGCGGCGCGGCGCGGAGCCGAGCCTCGAAATGAACCGGGCCAGCAACAGCGTCAGCCCGAGCACGGCCGCCAACGCCAGCGGCACAAAAACAGACCCCGACTCGAACCCGGCCAAGCCGCCCCAAACACCGCCCGGCGCCGCCGCGGCCTGGCCGAGGGCCTGGCCGAATCCATGAGGGCTGGCCGCCAGCGCGCGATGGATCAGGGCGTAAGCCAGGGCCGGCAGAATCCCCACCAGCACGCAAATCGCCGCCAGCAGCAGTTGTGGCGCCTGCATCATCAGGCCGACTTCCAGCCGCCCCTGGCCGGCGGCTTTTTCCCTGACCAGCGCGCTGGTGCGCGAAAGGAAACTGGCGCCGAAAAACTTGACGAACGAGGCCAGGGTCAAGGCGCTGGTGAGGATGGCCAGGGCGGCGCACAGGGCCAGCCAGCCGGCCATGCGGCTGCCTTGCACGGCGGCCACGTAAATGCTCCATTTGCTGGCAAAACCGTTGAACAACGGGACGCCGGATATGGAGAGGGAGGCGACCAGGGCCGTGGCGGCCGTGACGGGCATGTATTTGACCAAACCGCCCATCTTGTTCAGGTCCTGCGTGCCGGTGGCGTGCAGCATGGAGCCGGCGTTGAGGAAAAGCAGCGCCTTGAACACGCCGTGATTGAGCGTGTGGAAGAGCGCGCCAATCATGCCCAAGGCCGCCAGCGCGGCGGCCGCCGGGCCAGCATTCGGCAAAAGGGTCATGCAGGCCCCGAAGCCGAGGAGGATGTAACCCACCTGCCCGATGCTGTGAAAGGCAAGCAGCCGTTTGGTTTGCTCCTGCTTGAGGGCCTGCATGGTCCCTGTAAACAACGTGATCGTGCCCAGCACCGCCACCACCAATCCCCAGCGCGCCAGGGGAAAAAGGCCCCGGGCGGACGCGGGGGTGAGCCAGAGGAAATACCGCATCACGCCATAGACGCCGGTCTTGATCATGACACCGGAAAGCATGGCGCTGACCGGCGAAGGCGCGGCGGGATGCGCGTCCGGCAGCCACACCTGCCCGAACGGCCACATGCCCATCTTGATGCCGAAACCGGCCAGAAAGAGCGCGAACGCCAGAGCCGCCAGTCCCGGCCGCGCCTGCAGCAGCAGCGGCAGGTTCGCGCTCACGGTGTCGAAATCATACTTGACAACCTCGCCCGAATGCGCGCCCGCGCCCGCCCGGGCCAGGATCTCCGCTCCCGCCAGCGTGGCCGCGCAGGCGATTTGCATCATCACCAGGAACTTGTTGGCCGCGTGAATGTTGCCCTCTTTCCTGTGCTCGAACCGGATAAGCGCGTAGCCGGGCAGGGTCATCATCTGCCAGAAAACGAAGAAGAACCACATCATGTCGGTGGTGCTGAGCAGGCCGTACATGGCCGCCAGGAACAGCAGGAAATAGGGATAATACCGGGCGACGCCGTACTCGCGGTAATGTTTCATGTAGTCGATGGAGTAGAAGGAGGCGGGCACGGCAATGAGCGCCGCCAGCATCAGAAACAGCGCCGTCAACCCGTCCACGTGCAGCCGCAGGGAGAAGCCCAGGGCCGGCACGGCGCAAAACGATTCGGACCGGGCCGAGGCCCTGCCCGCCAGCACCGTGGCCACGGCGAAAAACACCAGGCCAGCCGTGGCGGCGGTTGCCACAAAGGCCAGCCAGCCGGCCAGGGCCGGTTTGCGCGCCGTCAGCAGCGTCAGCCCCGCCCCGGCAAGACAGATCAGGATGGACAGGAAAACGGCTTGTTCGGGAGTCA